>Ga0105163_1000023_pt1 | contig 100431 bp, 99 predicted proteins | sample JNZ110809AmetaG_FD_81531 | JGI IMG/M metagenome (GOLD analysis project Ga0105163, IMG submission 81531) | Hot spring microbial communities from Jinze hot spring, China to study Microbial Dark Matter (Phase II) - JNZ 110809A | ecosystem: Environmental > Aquatic > Thermal springs > Hot (42-90C) >... | reverse complement strand
TCCTAAGAGAGTAACTAATATATCCAAAAGCTTGGTATGGTACGAGTCGACTTGTTGGATCTTCAACGGATTAAGCGATAGAGTTTTTGGTAACTCTATCCATAGGTACTTGGACCTGATTCCGTGAGCGGATTTTAAATACTGAGTTGCTTGTTTAGAAATCAACAAACGAAGTTTTCGACCGATTACTCTAAAGCCTTATTCTTTCCAAACGAGAGGGGAACGACCATCCTTATGTTGGTACTGTGGACGTTTGGTATGTTTATCGAAGATGTTTTTCCATGCGATTTGAAGTTTTTAGATAACGGCTCGAGCACTCTGAGAATGAAGGTTACGAGCAAAGAAATTGTCCTTGAGTTTGTGCTCAAGTTCATAAATTGAAACACCATTTTCAATTACTTCACAGTTCGCAACATTCCAGAGTTTAGAAGCTGAGTAAGTGAGGTAACCAAAGATGATGGCAAGTTTTCTGTCGGTTTTACGTGACAGTTCTACAACAAAGCATTTGGTTAAGTACTGTCCCAAAAACACCACTGTACTTTGAGATGTGCAGAAAAAATTATACGTTCGGTTAACACAAAAACGACTTTGTATTCCCACATTAAAATGCGGGGTTTTAGAGTCTTAAAGTCTTGTAACCGCGGAATGATTTTTTTCTGGAAAATTTTAAATGATTACGGATAGGTTTTGTTGAACTTTTTAAGATACTTCTATTTGCCTCAATTGTGACAGGAAATGGTAATTTAGGTTTCAAGCTTAAAAAAAGAAGAAATAGGCATCAGAGTCTTTTTACCTGTCCTAATCCCATTGTTGTTTTATAACCAACTCCACTATAGAACGCAAAATTAGCTAAAATATTGGCGGTCTTTATCACTGATGGTATTTCCGGTAACTTGTATTTTACACTACCCACGAAGCCTTGGATGTAAAAGTGGCTAAATTGCACTCTTTTTTGAATAATATCACTTTCAAGAATGACTATCTCTTTGAACTTGTCTCTCAGATTTTCATCAAATTTAAATGAACAATGAGTGTTCCATTTACAGAGCAAGCTTGTGAAGACTTTTTCTGGTTCGGGTTCCCTTAGGTGTAGGTCACCAATTCTAAAGCATGTTGGTGTGTAAAACTTCAGTGCTATCTCTCTGTTCTCGTTCACGCTTTCAAGCAATTCTTCTTCAGTCGTAAATCCAGACCACGGGTCTTCTGGATCAACGGTTAGCAAGTTAATGATGAATTTCACTCTTTCAAGTTGTATTGGAATTGCGCGAGCTAAGAGTTCGTAGATTTCGCCAGATATTGCTTGAAAGACATTATCGTTGAGAAATGTGAGTCTAATCTTGTAGAGTTCCCCCTCGTTTATCTCAAGTGTTGAGTTCAGTTTTCGGCCTAAGAACGAAGAGACGGTAAAAGCTTTATTTGGAACACTCGCGTGGAGCGCAGGTGCTAAATTAGCATCGGCCTTCTTCAGTAAAGAGAACAACCAACCGTGAATTTTTTGGCCGACAAAAGAGGTTATTTGTCCACTACTGATGGCTTGCAGAGTTAGGACAACACTGTAAAACATGTGTTTAACCTCCTTGAAATGGATCGACATTTTTCAAGACTATTATATTTTTAAATTACCGACAAACTCAATAAGTAGTCTGTTTCTAAAAAGTAACACTTCGATGAATGAAATCGAAAAAATCCCGCGGAACAAAGCCGCGGGTTTTGATAACAAGTTTAATGTGGAGTCCCGACGAACTTCAGAGAGGAGATTTTTCTCAAGAGGGTTCAGAGTTCAAGACCACCGTCGATAATGATAACTTGGCCGGTAATGTAAGTGCCGTCGAGAATGAGGAATTTGACCAATTTTGCTACTTCTTCGGGTCTTCCAAACCTTCTTAGCGCGATTCGTTCGAGAGCCTTATTCTTTAGTTCTTCGCCCAGACGTTCCGTCATAGGTGTTTCGATGAATCCTGGTGCAATTGCGTTGACTCTAACATTTTTTCGGCCGAATTCTTTTGCCAAAGATTTTGTGAATCCAATAAGTCCAGATTTTGAAGCGGAGTAGTTAGTTTGTCCAATGTTTCCTTCGAGCCCAACAACGGAGGAAATGTTTATGATCACACCTTCGTTTCTTACAATCTCTTTGATGCAAGCTTTTGTGAGGTTAAAGGCTCCAGTAAGGTTTACGTTTATGACAGAATCCCAATCTTCATAACTCATTCTGTAAAAAAGGGTATCTTTAGTTACACCAGCGTTATTTACCAGAATATCGATTCTTCTAAATGTTTGTATTATTTCGCCTATAACTTCTTCTATTCGAGCTCTATTTGTAACATCTGCAATGAACTCGTAGTATCCAATGTTGGAGGGGTCTTGATTCTGGTTTAGTCCAATCACTGTGCAAGATTCTGAGAGGAGTTCAGCAACGATTGCCCGGCCTATCCCTCCAGAAGCCCCCGTTACGATGGCAACTTTGCCTTTGAGTCGTTCACTCATTCTTCCACCTCGCGAAGAGTTAGACGTTTATCCACAAATGCTGAGATGTATATTGCGATGAATAGTTTCAGTGCATCAAACCCAATAAAGGGAACTACTCCAACTTTGAAAGCTTTATGAAAATTACCCAGGTGCATTCCCAAAACAAGCCAGCCAAGTGTGTAAATCACCCCGAGTCCAACAACTCCAGCCAGAATTTTGTTGAACCGACGCAGTTTTGAAATTAGGTATGCGCTGACTGGGAATGCAACAAGGTAACCACCGGTTGGTCCTACCAAATGACCAACACCGCTTGAAAAATTTGCGAACACGGGAATGCCAATTGCGCCGAGAATTAGATATATAGTAAGGCTAAGAAATGCCCAGCGCGGTTTTAGGAGGTAACCTGCCAAGAAAATTATTAAAACCTGGAGCGTGAAAGGAACTGGTCCGAGTTGTATCGAGATTTGTGCACCAGCGGCAGTTAGAGAAGCAAATATCGATGCCAAAGCAAGGTTGAAGAGGTATTTATCGGAAGCTCTTCTCAAGTTCCTCACTCCTTATTTCGTTGAAAAATTCAACGAAGTGGCGAGCGGTGTGCCCAGCTTTTACTAGCATGCTTGAGAGCACGTTCTTTGGTCCCACTTCCACAAATTCTCTTACTCCCAACTCAAGCATGCGGTTGACGGATTGATACCACAACACGGGACCACTTATCTGCTCAAGTATGAAATGTTTAATTGTTTCCGGGTCAGTCGTTTCCCGAGCTGTGCTGTTCATTACAATCGGAACTTTCGGTGGTTTAAACTTTATGTGTTCGATTTCCTTGGCCATTAGTTCTTTTGCTTCATTGAGCAATGGTGTGTGGAATGGACCAGAGACTTTTAACTCAATAGCTTTAATTCTCTTCTTTCTCATTTCTTCAACAAACTGTTTTACGCTTTCAGTTTTGCCACTGACAACAACTTGATCCACGGAGTTGTAGTTTGCAATGTAAAGTTGTTCGAATTTTTTCACCTCTTCTTCGACAACTGAAAGATTCGCTCCGAGAACAGCTGCCATGCTGCCTTCTCCCGGTTTCACCACTTGCGAGATGAATTCACCTCTTTTTCGCACCAAATATATTCCCGTTTCAAAGTCATAAACACCTGCCACGGCGAGTGCTGTGTATTCACCAAGGCTATGCCCAGCTACAAAATCAAAGTCAACTCCGAACTCTCGAAGCTGTTCGTAAGCTACGTAGCTTGCCAGGAATATAGCGGGTTGAGCGTTCTCGGTAAGTTTGAGAGTTTCCTCGTCACCGTCCATGATTTTTTCTATGTCAAACTTCAGTACAGCCTTGGCCCTTCCCAAAAATTCAAACCAGGTCTTGCATTTGGAAAAGTCCTTAGCCATACCTGAATACTGTGAGCCTTGCCCGGGGAAGATAAATGCCCTCATACCACTGCACCCCCTTGGAAAGTTTGCTCGTACAGGTTCTTGACCGTTTCGAAAAACTCCCGAACAACTTCCTCTATGACCTCTTTTACTGGTTTTACCTCTTTTATTAGTCCGACGCACTGACCAGCCATGAATGAACCTTCTTCAATGTTTCCATCCACAACAGCCTTGCGGAGGCTCCCAACTAAGACACGTTCAGCTTCTTCAAGATTTGCCACCTCAAGTTCCCGCACCTTCTTTGCGAAACGCGTTTCTATAACTCTTGCAGGATGCCCGAGCTTTGCCCCAGTTACGACGGTATCTCTGATGGAAGCTTTCAGGATAAGTTGCTTGAAGTTTTCATGCGTATCGGCTTCGGTGGTCGCGATAAAACGTGTGCCCATTTGGATTCCCTCGGCACCCAACGCAAATGCGGCAGCCATTGAACGCCCATCGACGATACCACCTGCGGCAATTACCGGGATGTTCACAGCACGTCGTACAGCGTTGACTAAAACAATGGTTGTCACTTCTCCGATGTGTCCACCCGATTCCATGCCTTCGGCAATGACGGCGTCAGCACCTATGCGTTCCATCATTCTAGCCATGTTATCGGATGCAACTACGGGTATGATAACAATACCAGTGTCTTTCAGCTCTTTAACATACTTTGAAGGATTTCCGGCTCCGAAAGTGACTACAGGTACGTGCTCCTCGATGACCACTTTCACAAGTTCGTCGACGTAAGGGGATACGAGGATGATGTTGACACCAAAAGGTTGGTTTGTTAAATCCCGAATTTTTCGTATGGCGTCCCGTAGTTCATTTGGTTTCATGGGTCCAGAACCGATAATACCAAGTCCCCCAGCGTTTGAGACAGCTGCTGCAAGTGTTGGGGTCCCAGCCCAGGACATGCCTCCCATGACAATTGGGTACTTAATTTTTAAAAGTTGGCATACTCGATTGTTTTCAAAAAACTTAGAAGGATCATTCATTTCTTGCTCCCTCCGTCCCTCCCGAAGCTATCTTGCTTCCGAGCACAAGTTTCGCTTTGGCAACGAGGCTGTTGTTCACGTAGGCTTTTCCTTCGACAATAAAGATGCCCATTTTAGATTCGATAAGTTTCACATCGTACAAAAGTTCGCACGGAGGTCGAACTTCTCTTTTGAATCGTGCATCATCTATGCCAAGGAAAAGAGGTACAACCTTCTTCCCCGAACCAGCTATTTCCCGCAATAATAAAATTCCCGCGGCTTGAGCCAACCCTTCTATGACGTACACACCTGGGTAAATCGGGTATTCGGGGAAGTGCCCTTTTAGAACGGGCTCTTCCTCAGAAATGATTTTCTTTGCGAGGATTCGATCATCTTGTATCTCCAACACTTCGTCCACTAATAAGATAGGTTCACGGTGAGGTAAGATGTTCTCAATTTCCTTTTTGGAAAGCAAGAATCACACCTCGCTTTTTCACGCTTCATACTTGCCAATAACGATACAAGCGTTGTGGCCACCAAATCCAAAGGAATTCTTGATGAAATTCCTAATTCTGGCTTGAGTGGTCTGTCTTGGAATTTTGAAGTAATCTGGACCATCCAATTCATCAAGGTTAGGCATGCCATGAACAAAGCCTTCCTCCATTTGGATTATACTCGCTATCGTCTCAACTGCTCCAGCTGCACCTAAGAGGTGCCCAATGAGTGTTTTGGTCGAGTTAATGTATACGTTTTTGGCATGTTCTCCGAGAGTATTTTCGACAGCCTTAAGTTCAACTTCATCACCAGCAGGAGTACTTGTTGCATGGCAGTTCACGTAGTCTATGTCTTCTGGTCGTAATCCAGCATCAGCTAAGGCTGATTTCATGACGGCAGTCGAACCGCGAGCTTCGGGATCAGGTGCGCTGAAGTGATAGGCATCGTCGTTCATCGCAAAACCTTTCAACTCTGCCAGGATTCTTGCACCTCGTCCTTTGGCGATTTCTGCAGCTTCGAGAATAAGTACACCGGCACCTTCTCCCATCACAAAACCATCACGGCTTTTATCAAAGGGCCTAGATGCCTTCTTAGGTTCATCGTTCCTTGTGGACAGGGCTTTCATCGACGCGAAACCAGCTATAGGGAGTGGAGCGATAGTAGCTTCGCTTCCACCAACGATGGCAACATCCACATAACCGTGTCTAATCAGCAACGCTCCCATTATAATTGAGTGAACAGAGGTTGCACAAGCACTTACAGGTGCAAAGTTTGCTCCCTTTAATCCAAATTCCATCGCCACAACGCCACTTGCCATATTGATGAGTATCATGGGAATGAGAAATGGACTAACACGTTCCGGTCCGCGTTCTTTTAGCACTTCGTTTTGCTCGGCAAGGGTGAGGAATCCTCCCATACCTGATGAAATAAACACACCAGTTCGTTCGGCGTATTTCTCAAGTTCGATACCACTCATTTCAACAGCCATTTTGGCTGACGCAAGAGCAAACTGCGAGTATCTGTCGAGCCTACGCGCAAGTTTCCTATCGATGTAATCCTCTGGTTTGAAGTCTCGCACTTCCGCAGCAATTCGAACCGGCAAATTTGAAGCATCGAACGAGGTGATGGTGTCAATTGCTATCCTCATGGATCTAAGATTTTCGGAAAACTCTTGAATACTCTTACCAAGTGGGTTAATAGTTCCCATGCCGGTGATGACAACTCTCCTGCGCACTACTCTCCCCTCCCTATTACTATGGCGAAAGCCTCAGGTCCCACATGTGCCGCAATCGCAGAGCCAATTGTTGTACTGCCAACAAATTTTGAGCCAAAGAATTTTGCCAATTTATCAATTGGTGGCTTCATGGAAGGAACAGTATAGGCTCCTACTGCTATGAAATTGTCTAGGATTGATCTTTCCTTCAAAAACCTTTGAATAATTTCGTACATTACTTTTACCCCAGCATCGATGCTTCGACAAGTTGCAACAGATGAAACCTCACCCTCTTCATCAACGGTAAGAATTGGTTTGATACTCAAGAGTTTTCCAATTAACGCCTTTGCCTTCCCAATGCGTCCTCCTTTGTAAAGATAATCTAGGGTTGGCACAAGAAAAAGAAGAATAACCTCTCTGTTGAAGTTATCTACATCTTCTTGCGATAAACTACCGTATTTTTCGTAGTGTTTCATAGCCCGCCAAACAATGTAACCCTGCTTTATGCAGGCTGATTTTGTGTCCAACACCTTAACGTTGGAAAGATTTAACTTTGAGACCATGCTCTTGATAACACTGTACGTGTTACTGAGTTTCGAAGAAATGGTTAGTATGTAGACTTCATCACTGCTAAGAGATGTCTCGCGAAGAGTACGTTCAATGTTCTCAGGGCTTGGCAAAGACGTAGTTGGAAAACCGCCTTCCCGCTGGACTCTGTAAACGTCGGTCGATTGTATCGTCACTTTGTCGAAGAATTCCCTTTCCCCTATGTAAACTCGTAGTGGGAGTAGTTTGAAGTCGAACGGTAGTCTAATGTTTGGAAAATCATATCCGGAGTCCGTTATAAAGGTCACCATGGCTTAACCTCCAAATTATAAAGAACCGCAAGTGTTAGAGTGATCACAAAAAATTATACCTGTGAAATGATTTTTAGTCAATACTAAAAGTTATTGAATGTAAAAACTTTTCTATTGACATACTAATAATGTTATGGTATATAAAATTGAGGGTTACATGTTCAAACCCTTAGTAGGTGTTAAAAGCTAGTAGGTTATGGCAGTCTGGTAAAGGGGGTATTGACGTGGAGGAAAGGATAAAACAAATCATAGCCGAACAACTTGGAGTTGACGTTTCAGAAGTAACGCTTGAGAAAAGTCTGACACAAGATTTAGGAGCTGATTCGTTGGATCTCGTGGACCTTGTGATGGCTTTTGAAGACGAGTTTGGTGTAAAGATAAGTGACCAGGACCTCTCAAAGATAAAAACTGTCGCGGACGTTCTTAACGCGTTGAAAGAAAAACTATAGTCAGTACTAAGTAAGATTTTACGAAAGTGCGTGGTGTGTATGCCACGCACTTTATTTTTAGTCTTTTTCTGTGGTATAATTAGAAAAAACGGAGGATCAAAATATGAAGGTGTTGGGGCACAGGGGCATACCAGTGCTTCACCCGGAGAATACCATTAAATCTTTTTTAACTGCCTTACGTTACGGCGCGGATGGTCTGGAAACAGACGTGCGGTTGACTGCTGATGGTGTACCCGTTTTGATACACGACGAAGATTTGGAACGTTTGGCAGGAAAAAGTCTAAAAGTTTCCAGGCTAACGTTGTCAGAGTTGAAGGAATTTTCAATCAACGGTGAAAAAGTCCCGACACTTGAGGAATTTCTAAGGGTGATACCTCCTGGAAAATGGGTAAATTTAGAGCTTAAGGAAGCTGAGGCCGGAGAATTGGCAGTGAAGTTCGCACTATCTCATTATGATGGTCATCTGGTGTTCAGCTCGTTTGACCACGAGTTAATTGAGTTCCTTAAGTGGAAGTATGGACAAGCAAATTTTGGTTATCTTTTCGATGAGCGACATAAAAATCTTAGCTTCAAGGATATTCGCAAGCTCTTTGCACAGCGGACGTTTAGTGCCCACATGCCTATTGAGCTCAAATTAATAGACCCAAGAAAGTTCCTTGCTGTATGTAATTTGGTGAAGTCTCTTAATTTAAAGCTTGTACTATGGACGGTAAACGAACCTTCGTTAATCGAAGATATTCGCGAATTCTTGGATTTTGTGATAACTGACGATGTGCGCTTGTTCACTTAATATACGGAGGGGTAGACGGGTAAAGTGGCCAGGGAAATCAAATTGATAATACTTTTGATGATCTTGATGCTGGTAACAACTTGGTTATGGTACCAGTATGGTTCAAGATACGTTGGGTATTTGTATGACTTGAACACGCAGTCCAGGGAAATACTTGATTTGAAAAGTTCGTCTTTGAATATTGTTTCAGAGAGCGTAGAGGCAGATCCTGCAAAAGCTCTCGCACAATTTGCGCGCAAGGGTGTGCGGATTGTTGTTGGCCCTCCGACTTCCGGTAAGGCCAGTATCTTTTTACCCTACCTTAGGAAGTTCAACATGGTTGCGTTCTCTGCCACAGTATCATCCTCAAGTGTGCTCAGATCTGGTTATGTGTTTTCATTGACTCCGTCGAACGAACGCATGATTTCAGTACTCGAGCACTTTTTGCAAGAGTTGGGTGTCAGGAATCTGTTGCTCATTCTTGATCCACTGAACGCGGAATACAGCGAGGAATACTTAGTGTTGGGAAAGAAGTTCAATGTCAAGCACATTCGTTACTTTAACGAAAAAAGTGTCTCGAAGATAGATTTAGAGGACGTTGATATGGTGATTCTTACGCTCAATTCAAGAGACGCAGCACGCGCTTCAAAGCTGTTGCGTCAAATGAGACCAGATATAAAATTGCTGGGTACAGACTCGGCTATGAGTCAGGATTTGATTAACTTTGGTGGAAATAGTGTGGAAGGGATGTTGGTTCTTTATCCACACAAAATCGAGAGAGAGCCAGAGCTGGAGTTAATAGAGGATTGTTTGAAGCTACTTGAGAATTATCGATTCCTCACTCCTGAACAGTTCAGACGATTCATTCAAACAAACGTTCTGAAATCCGGCGGATACAACGTTTATTTCTCCGGTCATTCCATCGTACGGCCAATTTTTCTCTATGTGGTTAAGAGTGGAAGGTTTGAGGTGGTTGGGACGTGGAGGGAATGAGAAAAATATCTCGTGAGGAGTTCTTTAGTAAAAAGATAAGTGCAAGTTTGTGCTATTTCTTCTTGATTTTGGTTACTTTATTTTCAGTGCTTTTTGTAATTATGTATTTGCATGATACCATTCTCGTAAGACGGGTTAAACATTACGGGAAGCTTCTAAAGGCTTACGAGTTGTACGTGACTGGTGATAAAAGCTTTGAGTCTTTTGTTAAAGAAAATAACTTGAAAGAGGTAAGCTGGCTTTTGTCAAAATTCAACTTACTCACCGTAAGGAAGAGTTTGGATGAAGCAAAGATTGCTTTCGAAAAGGGAAACTTTGCCGATGTAATTTCGGCACTTGGGAGTATGAAAGATGCCGAATCGCCATGGGACGACGAAATTTTCTATCTCTTAGGTAGTGCTTATGCTAAAGTAGGCCAGGTGGAACAAGCAAAATTCTATTTGAGTTACTTCTTGCGTAGTTTTGAAAGCTCGATTTATCGTAAAAACGCGTTGTTCCTACTTTCCACTTTGTCTGAAGGCGAGGAAAAAAAGAAAATCGAGGAGATTCTCAAAAAGCTTCAATAGTTACTAAGAATTGGCGGTCTTGCTTTTTGAAAGGTGGTAGGTTTCGATGCTCAGAGATGTTCAAAGTGAACCGGATCACAGGAATATTTACCTTCATCGTGTGGGAGTAAAGGGTGTGAGTTACCCCATTGTTGTGCTCGACCGCACCAACGGTGTTCAGCAAACGGTCGCCTCAGTGAATATGTACGTCGATTTGCCTGAAAACTTTCGAGGAACGCACATGAGTAGGTTTATTGAGGTGCTGAACGAATATCACTTGGAAGTTAGTCCCAAGAAGATAAGAGACATGTTGAGCAGATTGAAAAGCGTGTTGAATGCAAAACGTGCGGTTCTCGAGGTTAGTTTTCCATACTTTGTTTTAAAGCATGCGCCTGTGAGCCAAACTGAGAGTTTCTTAAAGTACGAGTGTGCGTTTCAGGCTGAGCTTTTCAATTCGCATTTTCGCTTCGAAACCATCGTAGAAGTCCCGATACATACACTTTGCCCGTGTTCGAAGGAGATTAGCGACAGAGGTGCACACAATCAGCGAGCTGTTTGTAGGGTTACGTTTGTTTCGAGCGAGATGGTCTGGATCGAGGAAATTATCGAAATTGTTGAATCAAGTGCAAGTTCTCCCATATTTACCTTACTCAAGAGAGTTGATGAAAAGTTTGTCACCGAGCGTGCTTATGATAATCCAAAGTTTGTTGAAGATGTTGCGAGGGATGTGGCGTTAAAACTTAAGGAGCATGGTAAAATAAAGTGGTATCGTGTTGAAGTGGAGAGTTTTGAATCGATACATCTTCACAATGCTTACGCTTGTGTAGTGAGTGATGAGGTATTGTGAGGGTGTGAAAACAGTCCGTAAGGAGGTGTAGAATTTGAACTTTTCTGAGATACAGGTCCAAAAAGTATTGTCTTTACTTGGATTTGCAGCACGAAGTGGAAAAATTGCTTTCGGAAAGGATATGTTAAGAGAATACATCACCAATCCTAGAATAAAGAGGAAAGTTGTCCTAATCGCTGTTGATGCTGGTGAAAGGGTAAAGAAAGATCTAAGAATAAGGTGTGAGATAAATAAAGTACCTTATTTCGAACTTTCTCAGAAGAGTGAACTGGCGCACGCGGTCGGAAAGCGCGAGATATCGGCTATAGGTGTGATGGATCCGAATATTGTTGATGGGATATTGGACGTTCTTCAAAGCCAAAAGAGCAAGTGAAGAAATATAGTGTTAGAATCGCCTTGTTTACAAGAACCAAAAATTTACAGCGGTTTTTCAGCTAAATTCGAAGAGCTGGAAAAAAGTGAAGGAAATCAATAAAAGAGGGCAGAGACACTGAAACGGATACACGTGAATGATGAGAGATAGGGATAGATGAGGATACGACAGGTTATTCGGAGTAGGGAGATGTTATTTGATTTGGCTGAACTTCGCTGAAAGGGATGGAAAAATAAGTTGAACTTTTGAAGTTGTGAAGAAACTTTTCCGTCAATTTTTGGATGTTTGCAGAAGGGCTTGAGGGGGGATAAGAATGTCGCAGCAGGAAAAGATTATGCCACTTTCCGAATTTTCACTCATAGATTTCGTAGAACTGGTAAACGAGATCTTCAAAGATTACGTGGTGCCAATTAACTGGAATGTACTAACGTTCAAAATGGATGCTCGGGAGAATTCCCTCTCTTTTTCTGACTCGTTCGTTTTTTTGAAGGGTGACAAACCGGTCGGATTCGTGCTCGTTGGCATACGTGGTCGAAGGGCACGTATAGATGCGATGGGAGTTGTGGAAAACGAACGTGGTAAAGGACTGGCTGAACGTATTTTAAGGCACTCGATGCACCATTTGAAGCTTAAGAACGTGGAAACTTTGGTGTTAGAAGTAGCTTCATCTGACGCTCGTGCTGTGAAATTTTACGATAAAAACGGTTTCAGGCGTGTACGCAACCTTTATACGATGGTTTTGAGAACTCCTTCAAACGTTGTAAGCGAGAGAATAAATGTTTCATTTATCGAAAGCGAATCAAAAGCAGTTTACTCGATGGCACTTGGAATTGAGATAAACCAGAGTAGAAAACCCAATTGGCAACGAGAACCGATATCCTTGCTTCTCGCGGATGGCAGATATCATTACGTTAGAATCCACTATGACGGCCAAGACGGTTACTTGGTATGGGGTAGAAATGACGATGGAACCACTTTCATTGTAGATTGTGCGGGAACTTCCCATGATTGGACTGAACTCGTTAGGTTGGTTGTGGAGTTCATTGTCGAACAGACGCACACAAACTTGATCAGTGTTGTTGCGGTTCCAGAGGATGACAAGCTTTGTCAAGCTCTAAAAAATGTGGGATTTGAGGTCGTGTTAACCCAGTACGAGATGGTCAGGCAGCTGTGATGTTCTTTTTGATGCTTGCGTGAGTACGTAGCGTTACTCGACAGAATTTATTGAAGGTAACTTTCCAGCAACGTCTTTTATTGCCAGTTTCGCTACTTTCTGAGCAAGGGTTTGTTGCTTAAGCCAGTAACCATCCAATATACCCTGCGCAGCGAGGCGTCCAAGGAATTTGTAATGAAAGTCTTTCAGTTGACCAGGACCTACATCCCATAGTGGTGTTCCGGGAAGTGGCATGAATGTGTGTGCGTGAATCTTGGCATGGTAGCGTTTCACTATGCGTTCTATGAATTTAAACGTCTCTTCAACATCTTCTCGAGTTTCAAACGGAAATCCAAAGATGAAGTCAACTTTCGCGTAAAATCCCTGTTCCGCCAAAACTTCCAGCGCTTGTTCAACTTGTTCAACAGTATGTCCACGTTGTATCATTTTCAGAATCCGGTTGCTGCCGCTTTGAGCACCTATAACGATGTAGTCGTGGTTTACGTACTTTTTTATTACTTTTAGCACCTCAGGTGTAACACTTTCAGGTCTAACATCCGACGGAAAAGTACCAAAGTAGATTTCCTTTGCTCCGGCAACCTTAACTTTGTAGAGTAACTCATCTATGACTTCAGGATTTGGTGTGACACCATTTTTGCTTCCGTATCCGAAAGCATTCGGTGTAATGAACCTCGCGACTGTTTTTCCGTGTTTTACCATAGTTTTCTGCGCTTCGACGATTGCATCGATAGATCTGTGTCTTACAATTTTCCCTGCTAACCTCGGCGTTTGGCAGTACCCACAGCTAAATGAACATCCACGAGAGATTTCTATGGGCATAAAGAGCTTCTTTTGTTCGCAAACGGCAGGAAAATCGTCAAGATTCACGCGTTCACTGATTCCGTCGTAGATTTTCTCTTCGGGTAATTGACTTTGACTCAAGAAGTGCACGATATTTTGTTCTCCATCTCCGATGAACACGTAGTGTGCACCAACTTCTAGTAGTTGTCGCGGGTTTGCAGATGCGTGTGGACCACCGGTGATGACGGTGTATCCACTACGACTTAGAACATCAATTTCGGTTGCAACTTGCTCGAAATCGAAACTCATAAACGAGTAAGCAACGACAGTACCTGCAACCGGAAGTTGCAGGATTTCTTCAAGGGATTTTGCTTCTAGTACATCGATGGACAAACGCGAAAGAATTGCCGCTGTTAAAGCGGTGACACTGTACCGATTAGTCTTACTTGAACGAAAAACGATTCTTTCAAAGACCATTCATTTACTCGCCCCAAAGAGCTTTTCTTACATCAAGAGGATGCTCAGCTAAGAGTAGCGAGTGTCCACTGTTCATGAAAACTATAGTCTTACACTCACGCCCGTACGTGAGGTTGACAATTTTCCCTCCGAATTGTATACTTGCCCTCATTCTCCTTGATATCGTTGAGCTCACCGGTACAACTGCAACTACGCGATCCCTCATGATGTAAACTTTGTCGTTGATTTTTGAAACTGGTTCGGTGTTTGGCATCATTCCACCTCCTCAACATGTGCGTTTTTGAAATTATACGTTGAACCTTATCGTAATTATATCACCATCTTCTACCACATAATCTTTACCAACAAGTTTAACTAATCCGGCATCTTTAACCGCTTTTTCAGATCCCAGCTTTATTAAGTCATCATATTTCATGATTTCCGCTTTAATGAAACCGCGTGCAAGGTCAGAATGAATTGTCCCAGCGGCATCAACAGCAGTGGCTCCCTTTCTCAATGTCCACGCACGTACTTCGTCTTTGCCAACGGTGAAGAACGAAATGAGACCAACCTGGCAGTAAAGGGCTCGTGACAGTCTTTGAATCCCCGTTTCCTCAGCGCCAATTTCTTTAAGGAATTCTATGCGCTCTTCTTCACTGAGCGCGTTAAGTTCCATTTCGAGTTTTCCGCAAAGTTCAACGTACGCGAAGTTGTTTTTAGTACAAATATCAATCACTTCGTTTTTGGTTTCGTAATCTTTCTGTTGGAACTGTTCTTCATCCAGATTAACGGTGACCGCGATAGGTTTCAACGTTACAAGCGAAAACCCACCAAGGAGTTTTTTCTCATCTTCGGTCAGAGTTAGCTTTGATAAGAGTTCTTCGTTCTCCAAAGCTTCGACAAGTCTTTTGAGTAACTTAAGTTCAGTTTCTTCTTTAGGTTCGAGCTTGCGTTTTGCATTTTCAAGTCGTTCGATTCGTCCGGTGATGATGTCTAGATCTCGAAAGAGAAATTCGGCGATAGTTATTTTGAGTTGTTCAACAGGTTTTTCCACTTCAGGTAAAGGAACACTCTCGTTTTTGAACGCTCTCACGACAAGCATCAGGGCATCGACATTCTGGAGCGCGTTAAAAACTTGGGTTCGTTCTTTCTTGTCATTAATTTTCAAAGGTGGTGTGTCGAAGAACTCGAGGGTTGCGTAGGTAACCTTTTTCGGTTCGTACATCTTCGCCAAAGTATCGACTCGTGGGTCATAAACTTTTGCAATGCCACGTTGGTGCTCCTGTGAGAAAAGATCAACTTCCAAGCCTGTAAGTAGTGAAAATATTGTCGTTTTTCCCACCTGGGATAGTCCCACAATTCCAATTTTCATTTTCCTTGCCTCCTGTCTAAGTTCGCTCTACAAAAACCTTGCGCAATTTCAAAACTCTTTCGTTGCGACCTTGTCTGATGAGTGTTTTGATGAAACTGGACGAACGTTCAGCTATTGCTACAGCCACCAAGCAGTCGTTGTGAAAAACCTGTACCAAATCGTCCTTCTCAAAATCTTCGAATTTCTCAATATCTTCCACTTTAGGTTGGATGCCGTTGGCAATCTTATCCTTGCTCTTGACGTATACCTTGGGAAAATCGAGTATCATTTCCATCGGTAGTAGATATCGGAATATTTCGCCTCTTTCTTTTAGTTCATCGAGTGAAACGCTATCTTCCACTCGAAACTTACCAACTTGGAGCCTCCTAAGTTCAATAGCTGTGGCACCGCATCCGAGAGCGAATCCAACATCCATACAAAGACTCCTGATGTACGTTCCAGCGGAAACTTCCGCAATGAACTCCACAAACGGAATTTCAATTTTCAGTTCTGAGATAGAGTATATCTCAACTTCACGAGGAGGTAGATTTATTATCTTACCTTCTCTGGCAAGTTCATAAAGCTTTCTACCCTGGTATTTTTTTGCTGAGTAGGCCGGTGGTACCTGCTTGTATCTGCCAACAAACGAGAATATGACATTTTCTAAATCTTCGGGAGTAACGTTTACTTCGTGGATTTCCATAACATTACCTGTTATGTCAAATGTATCAGTTACCAGTCCGAGTTGCATTTTCACATAATAAACTTTTCTCTCACCTTGCAAGTACTCGAGCAATCTGGTTGCTTTTCCCAGTCCTGTCACAAGTAAACCTGTTGCGAACGGGTCTAGCGTACCGGCGTGCCCAATTTGCTGTATACCGATTATTTTTCTTAGCTCTTCTACCACATCGTGGGATGTTATGCCTTTTGGTTTGTCAATCAATAGGATGCCATTGAGCTTTGCATTACTTTGTTTGAGGTGCCCAAAATCAATCATGTGCTTCACCTTTCCAATATAAATCGAGTTCTCAAGCCTTATACAAGAGCTGCTTGTTCTCACCAGTTTTCCAAAAATCTCACATCATTCCTGATCAAATCTCTAATGTCTTTAATACCATATTTAACCATGGCGATTCTTTCTATTCCCAAACCGAAGGCCAATCCGCGCCACTTCTCTGGGTCGTATCCTACATTTTTGAAAACGTTTGGATGTACCATACCAGCACCGAGTACCTCAAACCAGCGGTTGTTGAAATAGATATCTACCTCGAAGCTTGGTTCCGTGAACGGGAAGTAACTGGGCCTGAGCCGGACCTTAGTATTTTCACCTAGCAACCTTCTGGCAAATTCCTCAAGGAAGTATTTAAGATGTCTGACGGTAACGTCATGATCAACGTACAAGCCTTCCATCTGTGTAAACATCGGCAGATGGGTAGCATCGTAGTCTCTTCGGTAGACTCTGCCTGGAGAAATTATTGCAAGTGGTGGTTTTCTTGACAACATTGTTCTGATCTGGACTGGGGATGTATGAGTGCGGAGCAAGTAGTTTTCGTTGATATAGAACGAATCGTGTAAATCACGTGCTGGATGCCATTCGGGCGTGTTTAGCGCATCGAAGTTGTACCATGGCTCCTCAATTTCCGGACCTTCAACAATGGAAAATCCCATCGAGATGAAAATGTCTTCAAGTTCCTCCTGTACCTTTGTGAGTATGTGAAGGTGTCCGAGGTTTCTGCGTATGCCAGGCATCGTTGGGTCTACCCATAGTTTTCTGCTTAATTGCTCCTTTTCCAAACGAGCTATATCCGCTTTTCTTTCTGCAAGTAATCTTTCTATCTCATCCTTTAGTTCATTAACCATTCGCCCCCAATTCGGCCTTTCTTCAGGAGGTAAGTCCTTCAACCGTTTCATTAACGAGGTAACGATTCCAGACTTTCCCAAATACTTAACACGGACATCGTTTAGTTCACGGCTTGTTGAAATTTTTTTGATTTCATCGCGAGCATCCGTAAGGATTTTGCTCAGTTCTTCTGCCATTTTGCATCCCCCTTCAAATCACTTTCAAATGACGTGTACCTAATTTCTTAAGTACGAAAAGTACTCCTGCACCGATGAAAATCCAAACTAGCAGTGTCACAGTGTTGCCTGTGCCGTGGAAACCAGGAGTTATTGGGTACAATGACCCGGTAAGTAGACCCAAGATGAAGTTTAGAATGGAAGTCCTGGCTCTCTCGAGCCAAACGCTTAGTAGTTTAACAATCAAACCGATTCCCAAAGCGATGCCAATTGCAAGAGAAATCAGGAAGAGAATTTCTTGTCCAGTTACCTTGAAAGGAAACCTTGAAACGATCTCTATGGTTCGATGATAATACCCAAGCAGCATTAGAACGAGTGAACCACTAAGTCCTGGTAGCACCGTCGAAGCGCCTGCTAGGGCACCTGAAGCGGGAACAAGTACGTACATCTCAACAGCAGAAACTTCTCTCAAGTTCCTCGAAAAGCCTCCATGAGCCAGCGCGTATGGCAGCACAACGATGAAAAAACCCAGTATAAACTCTGGCATTCTGAATCGTCTAACCTCATCTTTAAGGTCGTATAACGAAAAGAGTATTAGACCATAAAAGAACGCATAAGTACGGTAGGGATATTTTTCAAAGGCAACCACCAGAACATTGCTCCCAAATAAGAGCCCAAGTACAATACCTATCGCAAGTAAGGAGAGAAAGAGGACGTCATACTTTTTAATCTTAAGCGTGGTCAATGAATTGATAACGTTTATTATTCTCTCAAAAACGCCGACAATCACAGCCATTGTTCCGCCACTCACACCGGGAATTACGTTCGCAAGTCCAATCAATAGCCCAGCGAGTGCGAAACGCACAAACTCAACGGACATGAGTACAACCCACCTGCACTTTCCTACCGTTGTTCAAACAGAACGCTGTCAACTTGCTACCGTAAACGCATCCAGTGTCGACACCGATCTTATCCTCAGCGATAAATACGTCTTCCATTGGTGTGTGACCAAAAACAACAATGTACGGTAGTTGATGCTTTCTGAGGATGAATTCCTCCCTAATCCATAGAAGGTCTTGAGGACTTTGATTTTCAAGAGGTATCTTTGGTCTTACACCACCATGGACAAAAAGGTAATCAGTATTGTTTACGCGCTCGATGTGGTAATACACTGTGGAGCGAAAGAAACTCAGATGTGTCTGTTCTGCTTTTAGATTCTCAAGATTTCCATAACTTCTCCAGGTTGCCTGTGCTCCGTTTATCAACCACAGGTAAACATCGTCACCGTCATCGATCACATCGAGAAGCATTTGTTCATGGTTGCCGCGAATGAACACGCACTTAAATTGTTTTCTCAGTTCAATTAATAAATCAACAACACCTTTCGAGTCTGGTCCGCGATCAATATAGTCGCCAAGGAATATTAACTTATCGTACTCCGAGGGAGCGATTTTGTCGAGAAGCCTCCTGAGTGAATCCAGGCAGCCGTGGATATCGCCAATAGCCCAAACCAAGGAGAATCACCTACATTTTTCTCCGCCTTTTTTTGTGCGAATTCGGATAGCGTGACCGAATGTTATTGTTCCTGACATTTTTTGCATCATTTGCGCCATCCGTTACTTTGCTGACACTATCCGGTTCTGAAGGTTCGGTTTTTACATTGAAAATCGCTTTTCCGTCGACGATGACACCAATCCGTTCGGGTTCAACCTTGCTTGTCTTGTTGCAGTGTTTGCATAGTAGGTATAGACCAAATTTTCCCACCTTAAGGTAGAAATTGTTGCCGCATTCACAGGTCAGGTCCGTTTCGTAATCGATGCTGAAAAACTGCTTTTCTGCGTTAGCAAGGTCTTTGGAAAACTTCATTAGGAAATCCCTGACTACCGTTTTCCAATCCTTGTTACCATTCTCGATTTCGTCAAGTTCTTTTTCCATTTCCGCAGTGAAGTTCTTATCAACAACGTCAGGGAAGCGCTCTTCCAAATACTCGTTAACTATAAAACCAAGTATTGTTGGAATAAGTGAACGTCTTTTCTTTACAACGTATTTCCGATCCAAAAGTGTCTGGATAATCGTAGCATAAGTACTTGGGCGACCGATTCCTTCGCTTTCAAGTGTTTTGACAAGACTCGCTTCTGAAAATCTATCTGGCGGTGTAGTTTCTGATTCCTGTACTTTTGGTTGAACGGCATAAGTGTCGTTAACTTTGAGAACCTTGTGTACCTCTGGTTTTTCATCGTCAACAGAATAAACAGATTCAAAACCGTCAAATATCCTTTCACGAGCCGTTGCTTCGAATAGATACTTTCCACTTTGAAAGTCGTAGCTATATTGTTTGTAAACTGCAGCAGTCATTTGTGATGCAATGAACCTCTTCCAAATAAGTTCATAGAGTTTATAGTGATCGCGATCAAGTAATCTCTTCGCAATCTCCGGTGTTAAGAAGACATCTACCGGGCGGATACACTCGTGCGCATCCTGAATTTTAGTTTTAGTCTTTTCCCGGGTTTTCCGAACACCATCTCCTACGTATCGTTCACCGAAGTGTTTGGTGATGAAGTTTACAGCTGATTCTTTTGCCTCCTCCGATATCCTAACGGAGTCGGTTCGCATGTACGTAATGAAAGCTATATGACCCTCCGGGGTGTCGATACCTTCGTAGAGTTCTTGAGCAATTTTCATCGTCTTTGAGACGGGAAAACCTAACTTGCTCGAAGCATCTTGCTGTAACGTGCTCGTAATGAAAGGCTGTGGAGGATTCTTTTTGATCTCTTTCACATCAGCGCTTATAAGCCTGACTTCACGAACGCTTTTCGAAACTTCCTCCGCTATCTCTTTTGTGACATCCGTCTGTTTGAGCTTTTTTTCGTCTATCTTTGTTAAGTAAGCCTTAATACCAGCAACCTCTACCCAGACTTTGAAGAACTTTTGGGGAACGAATTTAACGCGTTCACGCTCACGTTCACATATTATCTTCAGTGCTGCAGATTGAACCCTTCCGGCGCTTTTAGCATCCTTCATAATTCGCCATAGTAAGGGGCTAATTTTATAGCCAACTATGCGATCAAGGACTCGACGCGCCAACTGGGCATTTACTTTGTTCATGTCGATTTCCCTTGGGGACTGGACCGCCTCTTTTATAGCACGTGGTGTAATTTCTGAGAACGTTATTCTGTTCTTCCCCTTAACATTCAACAGCGTTGATAAGTGCCAGGCGATAGCTTCGCCTTCCCTATCCGGGTCAGACGCAAGCAACACTTCCTTATCCTGAGTCACTTCCCTGAGATGCTGAACAACGCTTTCTTTACCTGGAATAATTTCGAATTCCATTTCCAATGTTTTTAAATCGACTCCAAAGTCCTTTTGTGGTAAATCTCTTACGTGCCCTTTTGAAGAAAGGACGAGGTACTCCTCTCCAAGGATATTTTCAATTGTCTTAGCTTTTGCCGGTGACTCTACTATTATTACCTTTTTTTGTTTGTTTGTTTTGCTTGTTTTGTCGCTCTTCCAAGCCATTTTACACCACCTAAAACAGCAAGTTTAGGAAGTTATTTTAAGAGGAACCTTCTGCTTAGGTTAACGTCATATTCACTCCATTCTTTGTTGTTATCCTCTTTTTCTATAATCCCAAGAACACGGTTTAACTTTGAGTCCATATTTTCGATAAAATGTAGTATGAGAGCTTCCGGTGTTTTCGGAAGTACGGGAGCTCCCCATTCAAATTCGCCATGGTGCGAAGCAATTATGTGCTTCAATTTTATTACCTTTTCATGAGGAATACCGCGGCTTTTACGCTCAAGCATTTCAACGCCCATAACAATGTGACCCAACAGCTCACCGTCGGTGGTTACTTCGATACCTTTCTGTGTGACTGTGTATTCTTTTACCTTCCCAACGTCGTGTAAAAGTGCCCCAGCAATAAGCAGGTCACGGTCAAGCTGTGGGTAAATTTGCGCAACTTTGTCGGCAATCTTTGCCACGTTCAGCGAGTGTTCAAGTAAACCTCCTATGTACGCGTGGTGGATTCTCATGCCCGCTGGCGCGTTCTTGAAGCTATCGACAAAAGATTTATCTTCTACAAAGAATGTGTTCAGGATTTTTCGATAATCTTGATCTTTCACCGTTGATATAAGACTTAAAAGTTCGTTGAACATTTCGTCAACGTTGGATGCTTTCGACACGAATCGTTCAATATCGTAATCTTTTTCCGAAAGCTTCTTTATTGCCGCCGGATCGTTTGCGATGTTGATTTGAATCCTATCTTCGAAGTAAACCACTCTGCCTGTTACGTTGATGACGGTACCGATTTCCACAAGTTGATCATTTAATTCTGCGTTGTACCAGTCCACGGCTCGAACGCTACCAGTTCTGTCCTCAAGAGTCAGCAAAAGAAATTTTTTGCCATCTTTAGTTTCCTGGAGCTTTTTGCTCCGTACCTTGAATATCCCATCGATCTCTTTATCTAAGAAGTCGCCCAGATCCGCAACATAAGGAAATGAAAATTTCTCCAGAATTTCCTTTGGTATATTCACAGTTCCAACCCCTCATACACCCGCGGCACGCGTTCTGAAATCCTGCAGGTTACCTCGTAGTTTATTGTACCGACCATATCCGCAATTTCTTCGGCAGTGATGGATTTCTCTCCCTGTTGGCCTATCAGCACAACTTCGTCCCCTATCTTAACATCATTAAGATGGGTCACGTCCACCATAAATTGATCCATGCACACACGTCCTACAATCGGACATTTTTCACCATGGATAAGAACGTAGCCTTTGTTTGAGAGCTGTCTCCAATAACCATCTGCATAACCAACAGGAACAGTTGCGATTGTCATTTCTGAGAAAGCTTTGAAAGTTCTTCCATAGCTCACTGTATCGCCTGGGTTTATCTTTTTCACCTGCGATATCATGGTTTTCCAGCTAAGTACCGGTTTTAGTTCGGGATGTGTCACGGTTTTTCCTGGCTGCAGTCCGTAACTGGCTATTCCGATCCTCACGTAATCGAAACAAGGTATAACGCGAGAAAGTGATGCTCCACTGTTGCATATGTGTTTGATTTTCACATCAAGATCGAGGTTTTTGAAAGCCTGGTACTGCTGTACTGTGAATTGTACATCATCATCTTCTAGGCTGTCTGCAACAGCAAGATGTGTGTATGCACCTTCGACTTTAAATCCTGCTTTCCGAGCTGCGTTAATAAAATCTGCGGCTTCGGATGGAGAAATACCGAGGCGTCTCATGCCTGTATCGATTTTGACATGACATTTTGGTTTGAAGGGGGATTTGGAAGCTTGCCAAAGTTGTTCCCATGAAAACAGCGTTATCGTTATGTTTTCGCGCCATGCCAAGTGGAACATGTCTGGATGGACGTAATTGAACACGAGAATTTCGGATTTTATTCCATGTTTTCTCAGCTCGAGCGCTTCCTCAAGAAACGCAACGGCAAAAAAGTCAAAACCACTTCGTTCAGCAGCTTTTGCCAGCACTACCGCACCGTGTCCGTAGGCGTTTGCTTTTACAACAGGCATAACTTTCGCTGGATTACAATGCTCAGCGAAGAACCTCAAATTATGCAAGTAATTTCGAACGTTTATAACGGCGTATGTACGTCTACTTTCCATTTAAGAAACACCTCGCGATGGTGAAAAAGCGATTGAAATGTTTTCATGTTCCTGGAAATTCTATTGGTGGTATGCGATATACTTTCCACCGAGTGCGGATTATCGTCGAAAAACCCCCGCATCTAACTTCAATTATATCATCCAGTCTCACCTTGTGAAATAAAAATCTTAAGTCTTTACCGTTTGTTTTTACCTTGAGCGCAAATGCTTCCAAGGTAATCAGAAGAACGAAAAGATAAGTAACGGTCACTAACAAACTAATAATTTTCGAAATCTGCAATGAAAAAATGTATAGCACCAGAAAGGTGCTAACTGAACTCAAGAATGCCGTATAGATTTTGTACCATGTCTTGACTCTCCACTCCATAATTCAAAAAAAGCGGGGAATCCCCCGCTTCTTATGCCTCCACCTCGACTGATTTTGCTTTGCTGACGTACCTTCTTACTTTTCCAGCTTTCAAACAATCAGTACAGACATTCATCCTTTTAACTGTACCGTCGGAGGTTAACACTCGAACTTTCTGAACGTTAGGTTTGAACCATCTGTTCGTATGTCTGTTAGAGTGGCTAACGTTTTTACCAGCCCTAGGGCCTTTGCCGCAGACTTCGCACTTTGCCATGACAATTCCTCCTTTATGTAGTATTCATTGGTTTTTCTTGTGGTGTTTAAGTTTTGAAAAGGTCTGAACCGACTAACAATTATACCAACAAATTTTGCAAATTCAAGTGGTTCGATTTTAAGCTTCCGCTACAATTTTCATTATCACATCTTTTATTATCTCGAGCTTTCGTGCGGCTTCTTGTTTTACCTTGTCGAAGCTATAAATGTAGACTTTCAACTTCGGTTCCGTTCCCGACGGTCTTATTGCATACCAGGAACCATCGCTGAGGAAAAACCTGAGAACGTCAGAGGAAGGTATGTGGGGTTCCACTTCACCAATTTCGTTGCCGTTCTTGTCGAAGACTTTACGTACTTTGTAATCGATGAACTCAACAAGGTCAAGAAAGCCAATCTGCCTTGGATAGTGTTTTCGGAACTTCTCCATGATACGCCTGATTTTTTCCATGCCTTTCAATCCCTCGTACACAAGTGAGAAGTTTTCCTCGAGATAGTAACCGTATTTTTTGTACAGTCCTTCGAGAACGTCTACGAGAGTCTTTCCGTGTTTCTTGTGGAATGCTGACATCTCTGAGATTAGCATCGTCATCATAACTCCGTCTTTGTCGCGTACGAAATCTCCAGTGACGTATCCAATACTCTCTTCATAACCAAATTGGAATGTATACTTTCCTTCAAGTTCGTTTTCAAGTCCACAAATGTTCTTAAAACCCGTTAACGTTTCGAACGTTTCCACACCGTAGCATTTGGCTATCATTTTTCCAAGGTCACCGGTCACGATCGATTTTATTATGATACCGTTCTTTGAAAGCAATCCCTTTGCCTTTCTCTGGGAAAGCAAATAGTCTATCAAGAGTGCTCCTGTTTGGTTCCCGTTAAGTGGTAAGTATTCGCCCTTATGCTTGACCATTAGTGCCACTCTATCAGCATCCGGGTCAGTTGCAAGAATGATGTCGGCTTCCCTTTCCTGTGCGTGTCTTAGTGCAAGCTCAAACGCTTTAATGTCCTCAGGATTTGGATAGCTCACTGTTGGAAATTCGCCAGATGGTTGTGCTTGTTCTGGCACAATAAAGTAATTCTTGAAACCTCTTTCTCTAAGAACTCGCTCAACGAACTTTGTGCCAGTACCATGTAATGGCGTGTAAACGATGCTGATCTCCTTATCGATATCTTCACACAGCGAAAGCGAAAGAACCTTTTCAAAGTACGCCTCGTCAACTTCCGAACCAACAATCTTAATGAGTCCACGTGAAAGCGCTTCATCAAAATTGATTCTTTTTATCTTTGAGAAATCGTCAATAGATTTTATGTGCGTTTCTATCGGCTTCGCAATATCATCAGTAATTTGTGAACCTTTATCCCAGTAAACCTTGTAACCATTGTAATCTGGTGGATTGTGGCTTGCTGTGATGACTATTCCGGAAGTGGTTCCAAGATACCTGACGGCAAAGGATAAGAGCGGAGTTGGCCGAATGTCGTCAAATATGTAAACCTGTATTCCATTAGCTGCGAGAACTTCGGCTGTAACACGCGCAAATTCACGGGACATCCTACGCACATCGTAGGCGATGACTACTCCCCTCTTTGCGTAATCGTCTCCTTTCTCAACTATGAAATTGGCTAATCCTTGGGTAGCTCTTGCTACCGTGTAGATGTTCATTCTGTTCGTTCCAGCGCCAAGTTTTCCCCTTAGTCCAGCCGTGCCGAACTCAAGTTCCAAGAGGAATCTTTCCTTTATTTCTTCATCGTTTCCCTCTATTGATCTGAGTTCGTTTTTAGTGGCTTCATCAACATATGGACTATTCAACCACATGCGAAATTCTGCCATATAATCACGCATCGTTTCACACTCCTTTCACAACTATTTAATCTTCATCGAAACTTCGAGATAGACAGGTGCAACAGTCTTAGTTTTTCTCCAAGTAATTATACCATAAAACCCCACGAAAAAAAGAATCCCCCCGAAAACGGGGGGACCGCGCGAGAAGGAAGGTTGAGTGTTTCCTCACTCTTCAGAATACCCAACGCTTTTTAGCCATTCTTTGATGTCCATCCCGGTCCATGCCATGACTCGCATTTGAGTTATTGCGGTTTCGATAATGTCTTTCAGAAGCATCTGCGAAAGAAACTCTTTGGATTCGCCTAACTTAGCTATAAGTTCTTTTAAATCCTGCTCTTCGAAGCCGTTGATCCTAATACGTTTGTTTAAAATGTCTAGTTCGTAGTTCAATACAAATGACTTTGAAACTTTACCTTCCATTACTCTCACCTCCTAAATGAGAACGGGAAGGACTCCGACCTCACGATTTATTCTACTACGAATTAGAAAAAGGTCAATAACCAGCAAAAAAGTTTTTTACCTTTGCTAAATTTAATTTTTCTTTTGCTTGCTTGTTTTTTGTATTTGTTACTTAACCATGCTCGTTCCTGATTAAGGCTCTTTGTTTGCGGGCCTTTTCAGTGCTTTTTTTCTGCCTTCCATTATTTTTTTCAATTCTTGTGCAAGTGCAACACGTGTTTTTGAGTCAAGGTGATCGATAAATAGTACCCCGTTAAGATGATCTAATTCATGCTGAAAGATTCTGGCAGCGTACCCTTCCAGCAATTCTTCGTGAAAGCTTCCATGTTCGTCTTGATAGCGAACCCGTATCCAGCTATGACGTTCGACATTTGCAAAAACACCTGGAATGCTTAAGCATCCTTCCTCGCCTACTACTTTTTCCTCGGACATCTCCAATATCACAGGGTTGACAATCAGTTTGAAGCCTGAACCGTCGTCCATTCCAAAGAACCGCAACGAAATACCTACTTGGGGAGCAGCAAGTCCAACACCATCTTGCTCGTACATCGTAATCTTGAACTCCTCCAAGAGCGCTCGAACTTGTGCAAAGTCCGTGACTGGCTGGGCCTTTTTCCTGAGAACCGGATCACCTAATATCCTTATTTCCATAATATTTCGCCTCCAACTCTTTCAACAGTTCTTCATTTGTCATGAAGATAGTTATCGGTGTTACCGAAATATATCCTTCTGCAAGTGCTTTGTAATCAGCTTTGGGGTCAGGGTCATCTTCGATTATATCTCCAAGCATCCAGTAATACTTTCGTCCGTACGGGTCAACTCGCTGTTCAAAATAATCTTCGTAGCGCCTTCTACTTTGCCGTGTGAGTTTCCAACCTTTAATTTTTTCGTACGGTACAGAAGGAACGTTAATATTTAGTGCGGTGAACCTAGGGATTTGTTTTACGTCGAATTCTTCCAGAAACTTCAATAAGAAAAGTGCGGCCGTCTCGTAAATAGGATCTTTGAAATCGGCGACAGACACAGCAAGAGAGGGTACACCAGCAATGGCTCCTTCGAGCGCTCCACTGACCGTTCCCGAGTAGATGACATCCGTTCCAAGGTTTTCACCCCGATTTATACCACTCACAACAACATCCGGTACGATTCCCTTGTCTTTGTAAATTACATCAAGCCCGATTTTCACACAATCAGCTGGTGTACCGGAGACTGCGTACATCTCGAATGATTCTTTTATATCAAGCTTCCTCACCCACAGTGGAAATCGAAGCGTAATACCATGGCCAACAGCACTCTGTTCCGATTCTGGTGCACAGACGACTACGTTGTGTTTTTGACTTAAAAATCTTGCTGCGCAAAGGATTCCCGGTGCCGTAATGCCGTCATCATTTACCAAAAGTATGTTCATATGTTTTCGCGCATTCGCTATCTGAAACCGTGCGCTTCCTCCTTTCCTCTACCCTTTTATCAGGGCGATTCATGCTCGACTTTCACGCCTTTTCAGCGAGCAACATTTCCGTCAGTTCTTTGAGTTTTGCCAACCCTTCTTGAAGTTTGTACGTACCCAAAATTTGTCCTTTATAGAAGAGCACTACGCCATCGTTTGTGCCTGCGATACCTAAATCCGCATTTTTTCCTTCACCAATACCGTTAACGACACATCCAAGTACCGAAACCCTTATTGGTTTGTTAACGCTTGACAAAGCTCTCTCGACTTCCATTGCAATATCTTCTACATCGAACACACTTCGCGCACAAGTTGGGCAGGCAATAACGTCTACACCTTTCCGCAACCTCAGAAAGGTAAGCAATTTCTTCGCTGCGATGACCTCGTTGACAGGGTCACCGGATATCGAGATGCGAAGTGTATCGACTAGTCCTTCCAGCAAAAGCACGCCGAGCACGATAGAAGATTTGATAAGTGAATTGTACAGCGTACCAGCCTCGGTAACACCTACGTGTATAGGATACTCGATGTGTTTTGCTATATACCTGTTTGCATCTATTGTTTCCATCACATCCGAACTTTTAACAGATACGACAATGTTTTCAAAACCAAATCTTTCGAGAATTCGTACTTCTCTCAGTGCCGCTTCCGCAAGTGCCTGCCATTTGGGCAGCGAAGAAAGGTCTTTTGGCAGTGAACCACTATTTGCTCCAACACGAATGGGTATACCGTATTCTCTCGCTACTGCGACAACCTCTCGAATTTTCACTTCGCTTCCGATGTTTCCAGGATTTATCCTGATTTTGTCTACGCCGTTTTTAATAGCTTCAATTGCTATTCTGTGGTCAAAATGTACGTCTCCTACAATGGGGATGGAGACAGATTCTTTAATTTCACGAACCAATTTGGTACATTCAATGTCCGGTAATGAGATTCGGACAATTTCGCATCCTGCGAGTTCCAGCTGCCTAATTTGTTCTACTGTTGCTCGAACATCGTGCGTATCTGTATTTGTCATCGACTGGATTGTTATGGGGGTTCCTCCACCTATGGTTAAGCTCCCAACTCGTACCAACTTCGTTTTCCTGCGTGGAAAATTAGCGCTGGACAAAATGATTTGCCTCCTTATTAGAATCTTCTAAATAATTATATCAAAGTTGCGAACGCTTGTGTATAATTAACTTGGTTGGTTTGAACTGAGAAAGGGGGTAATAGCAATGAAGTTCTTTATTGTTGACGCATTCACTGATAAGCCTTTTCATGGGAATCCAGCAGGTGTGCTTCTTTTGCAAGAAGACGAAGACCTGCAGGACGAGGCAATGCAAAAACTTGCTTCAGAGTTGAGATTTTCCGAGACGGTTTTCGTCAAAAAAAGGGACGAGGATCTGCAACTTCGTTACTTTACCCCGGTTTCCGAGATTGAACTGTGCGGTCACGCGACGATCGGTGCTTTTCAGGCGATGATTGAAGCTGGTTGGGTTGAACGGTACGGGGAATACAAGTTCGATACGAAGTTAGGAAAGTTGAATGTCCGTGTCGACAGTGGGTTAATTATGATGAAACAAGATATTCCAAAAATTCGCGAGGTGATTTCTTCGCCTGAAGAAATCGAAAAGATAGCATCAATGCTCCAATTAAAATTTGAGGATATCATTAGCGATGGTGGCAGACTATCCCCGGCAATTGTCAGCACAGGTCTTTGGGATCTACTTGTACCTGTAAAAGACATTGATACGCTTCTGCACATGGTACCAGATTTGAATGCTATCGAGTATTACACAAGGGAAAAGGGGTTGGTAAGTGTTCACGTATTTACATTTGGCGAGCGTGAAGGTGTCTTGTGCCATGCACGAGACTTTGCACCACTTTACGGAATTCCGGAAGAAGCTGCAACAGGAACAGCCAACGGCGCGCTGGTCTATTACTTGTACCACCTTGGGTTGGTAGACGCGAACAAGTTGCACAAGATAAGACAAGGTGAGTCAATGAATCGTCCTTCGGAGATTTTTGCACAGGTTTATACTGACGAAACTGGTGTGAGCGTATTTGTGGGAGGATATGGAAAAGTCATAGTCAGTGGTGAACTTAAGATTTAATGATAATTTCAGAAAAAGGACTTCGCGGGAAAGTGGGAATAAAGAAAAAGAAAAAGAAAAAGAAAGAGGAGCCAAGGCTCCTCATTCATTTTACCGATGGTAGTAGCACTTTCAAGATGTCTTCATTTTTGATTCTTATATATCCTTGCTGCAATTCTTTGAATGCAATGGTGACGGTGTAGTCGTCATGGGATTGAACAAAAGGTTTAGCAAAGTCATTCAGTGCTTCGGCTCGTTTGGCGATTACAACTGGTATTGCGTACTTGTACGGGATTTTTTCGAGAAGTTTGTCGTAATTTATGATATTCTTAGCCATCATGGTCACCTCCGTAAAGGTTTCTAACAATTTCCAAGTCTTTTAAGCGTTCGAATTTCAACCTTTCAGCATGGATTATTGAGATCAAGTTTGATATAGATGTTTCTAGATCTTCATTTATCAGTAGGTATTCGAATTCTGGTATGTGCTTCAACTCCCGCTTGGCATTCTCCAACCTTCTTGCAATTCGTTCATCGCTCTCCGTTCCTCTACGCCTAAGTCTTTCGCGCAGTGTTTCGAAACTTGGGGGGGCAATGAACACAAACTTTGCTCCAGGATACGATGCTTTCACCCTCAAAGCCCCTTGTACATCGATGTCAAGGATAACATCTAACCCCTTTTCCAGGTTCTCTAAGACGAAAGAAGCTGGTGTCCCGTAATAATTATCATGAACAACAGCCCATTCTAGGAAAGCATTTTCCGATATCATCTGCTGAAATTTCTCGGTTGACACAAAGAAGTAGTCAATTCCATCTACCTCTCCCGGTCTCTGCGGACGTGTAGTACACGAAACGGAAAACACTAAATGCTCGACTCTTTCAAGCACTGCACGTATAATACTCGTCTTCCCCACTCCACTTGGGCCGCTGATGACAAAGAGTATACCTTTTGACCTTGGTAAACTCATGTATCATTAACCCTTCCTTATTTTTTCAAGCTGCTTTTCGATCTCAATCATGGACTCGATGAACCTTTGCGCAATCGTCTCAGGTTGAATGGCACTCAGAATTATGTGGTTCGAATCAGTTATCAATATGGATCTGGTCTTTCGACCGTACGTAGCATCGATAAGTTTTCCTTCGGTTTTTGCATCTTCTTTTAATCTCTTGAGAGGAGCGCTCTCGGGATTTACTATTGCGATGACCCTGTCACCAGCAATAACATTGCCAAAACCTATGTTGATCAAACCGAACATACTTTGCACCTCCTGATGTTTTTTGAGCTACCTTAACATTCTACTCAATGTTGGCAATTTGTTCTTTAAACTGTGATGCGATGTACTTCCCTTCTAGGGCAAGATTACTTATTTCGAGCAGGCGACTTTTTGAAAGTATCGTGTTAAATTCACGGGAAATCTCCTGAGATATAAAGTTCAACAAATCACCGATTGGTTGGTCGGACTCCAGAAGTTCATCTGTCCTACTAAGGTGACTTTGGAGCCGAACAAGTTCTTCTCTTATATCGGCCCTATCAGCTATCATGGCAACAGCGTTTTCAAAAAGCTCTCTGTTCAGTTCTACGTCGTCAGGTAAGATTTCTCTCACGTTTTTCCTAAGCCTGTCAGCGATGTATCTTGGAACTTCGTCTGCTTTTTCTGAGATGAGACTCACAATTTGTTTCATTCTATTTGTCATCGCTTTCAGATCTTCTGTCAGTTTCTTGCCTTCCTTTGCACGTTCCTCTACAACCTGTTTCAAAGTTTCTTCTAGTACGTGCTTTGCGGAAGCCCACGCATGTTCTATGTCTTCGCTAGAGAATTCAAACTGGAAAGCGTCCCTGAAATTTAGCAAGTGGGATAAATCAACAGTCGATGGAATGCTAAGATTTTCCCGTACTTCGTTAAGTATTTCAAAGTACGTGCGAACCATTGAGAAATCAAAGGAAATTTGAACCGGTCGGAGAAATTTAACGTAGAGTCTAACATTGACTTTACCCCGTGAGATGTATTTTTTTACTAAGGCAATCACATCCAGTTCCTTAGAGTTCAGAAAGTAAGGCAACGAAACATCAACGGAAAAACCCTTGGAATTTAATGTCTTTATCTCACAAGAGATCTTGTATTCGTCAAGCAGCGTTTGCAATTTGGCATATCCTGTCATGCTTTTAGGCACCAAGGAAGCACCTCACATGAATTTGAAAATGATTGCAAGAACGAGCAAATGGAAAGATCTGACTACTCTTTGGTAATAAATTCTTGTAGATAGCCACACACTTATATTATACACGCTGAACTGAAAAAATCAAAGCGTTTACACAAAAAATTTCGAATTTCTAAGTTTCGTAATTTTATAAAACTTTCAGTACTCTTTCAGAACTTTCTCGACGATTCTCTCGGCTTTTAACCCATAAATCTCGAACAACAATTTTGCATCTCCCGAAACAGGAAACTCTTCAAGCCCTATTTTGATGAATTTCCTCGGTAATATCCCCATTTCGAAAAGCTTCTGGGCTATTAAGCTACCCAATCCATTGTAAACGTTATGGTCCTCAACAACAACAACGAAATTCGAAAACGTTTTCAGCACCTGCTCATCCAGATCGTACGGACAAGGGACATTTATTACTGCGAATTTAAAACCTTTCTCTTTTAACAATTCCCAAGCACGCAGAGCCTCGGGAACTGCTGAGCCCATCGTGTAAATAGCCCCATCTTCACCTTCGCGAAGAATGTCCATTTTTCCATATTCGAAAACGTAATTTTCATCAAAATAAAGCGTTCCATCAACTTTTCGAATCGGTTCAAGTTTACTTCTCCCAACGGCGATTACATAATTTCCATAGCGGGAAGCAACGTATCTCACGACTCGGTCAGTTTGGTTTGGGTCCGCTGGTACAATTACTTTAAAACCATACCAGGCAAGAGGTGCTCCAACGTAATTGAGTCCGTGGTGTGTCTTTCCATCCTCACCAACATCTATTCCACAATGAGTTACGACGACCTTTAAATTTGTGTTGTTTATCGCGTTGAGTCTATGTTGATTGAACGTCTCATCGATACCAAACACACCGAAATCAGCAAAGAAGGTTACCAGACCATCAGCTGAAAGTGCACCGGCCAGCGCCGCCGCATTATGTTCCTGTACGCCAACTTCAATTAGTCTATCCGGCCGCTCCTTATCAAGATAATCGAGCTTGACCGAACCTTTGAGATCACAGTCTACGGCAACGACGTTGTCGTTTAAAAGAGCCAAATCTGCAATCGCACGACCAAGAGCGCTGCGGTTGTCCGTCTCTTTCTCGTAAACACGCGGCGTGCCTGTGTTAAGGTTTACTTGGTATTGGAGCTTTACTTTCTCATGAGCTTTGATGGGAAGCTTTTTACGTTTTTCTTCGTACAGGGCAATATCATTTTCAATACCAAGTATCTTCAACGCTTTGTCGAGTTCCTCTCGGGTCAACGGTTTTCCATGGTAGTCCGGTTTATCTTCCATGAAGTTCACACCTTTACCGATTATAGTTCGTGCAATGATAGCTGTTGGCGCACCATCGTTCTTCGCAATTTTGAGAGCAGCAAGTATTTGTTCGTGGTCATGTCCGTCAATTTCTATTGTTTTCCAACCCGCTGCTTCGAATTCAGCTTTTATATCGACATACATAACCTCATGGGCGTGTCCGCTTATCTGAATATCGTTGTAATCAACAAGTACGGTAATGTTGTCAAGGTTGTATTTACGTGCTGTACGTTTTGCTTCCTGCACTTGTCCTTTTGCACTTTCTCCATCGCTCATGATTACGTAAACATGATAGTTCTTCTTTTTGAACTTCGCTGCAAGCGCGAAACCAACACCGGCGGAAAGTCCTTGGCCTAGGTTTCCCGTTGTCCATTCGACACCTGGGATTCCCCTCGTAATGTGACCTTCAAAAATAGAAGCCGGATGACGAAAACCAACAATGACATCTTCTCTGTTGACAAATCCATAAGCAGCTAACGTTGCGTACACTGCGGGGGATATGTGACCATGACTTATGACAATTCTATCTCTGTCCTCGTTCCAAGGATCTTCCGGGAAGACGTTAGCAAACGCGTACAGCGTAACTAGCAGGTCAATTGAAGACATCGAACCTCCCGGATGCCCTGAGTTCGCAAGTGTTGTCATCTTCAAAATATCACCGCGGCAACGTTTTGAAATCTCTTTTAGTGTTTCGATGTCAATCTGCCTCATCTTCATAAACAACCTCCCATTGGCGAGTTACTATTCATAAGCTATCTCGTATATCTTTCGGATATCCTCAGTTTTCAGTTCTCTAACGGTTCCAAACGGTGCGTGCTTGGCAGCGATTAACGTCAATTCTTCGATGTCAGATTTGCTGAAACCAAGTTCCTTCAAGGTCGTCGGAGCTCCTATCGATTTATACCAATCCTTCAACGCTCTTATTGTGCGTTGTGGGGTAATTTTACCACGCAACTTCAGAACATTCTTACCAAATCTTACCAATTTCTCACTAACGAGTTCAGATACGTACTCAAGCCAAGCGGGAAAGACCACCGCTAAACCTGCTCCGTGAGCCACATGAGGATTAAGCGCGCTAACAGCGTGCTCAAGTTCGTGCGAAGACCAATCACCGCCATCTGTTCCAAGCCCAGTTAAACCGTTAAGCGCTAATGTCGTCGCTAAGCAGAAGTTAGCCCTGGCTTCATAGTCTGTTGGATTTTTCAAAATAGTCTCTGTTGTTTCTATAATTGTCACCAGAATAGATTCGTCGATACGATCGATAAGAACACTGCCACTAACATCAAAATAGTACTCCATAACATGACTTATTGCGTCTATGGCACCGTAGACAACCTGTTCTTTCGGTAGTGAGTACTGACTCGTTGGATCGACAATCGAAACAACCGGGAAGACGTGCTTCGAGCTGAAGTAGAACTTTTCTTTCGTTTTCTCGTTTGTCACAACTGCGTTACCGTTCATTTCAGTTCCCGTTGCAGACATTGTTAGTACAACATAGAGAGGCAAAGCTTTTTTGACATTGTATTTTCCGATAAACGCATCCCAAATGTCACCCTCGTAATAGAATCCAGCGGCTACTGTTTTTGCGCTATCAACGACGCTACCCCCACCGACGGCCAAAATTGCTTCCACGTTCTCTCTGCGCGCCGTTTCTATTGCCTCGTACACTTTGGAGAGTACAGGGTTTGGCTTGACACCGGAAACCTCAACCTTATCGATGCCGTTCTCGTAAAGCGAGCGAACAACTTTTTCGTAAACTCCATTTTTCTTTATAGAACCAGTGCCGTACAAAAGTAGTACTTTTTTGATTCCATCTCTCTTAATGTACTGGCCGATTTGCTCGACGGTTCCAGCCCCGAAAACGAGCTTTGTCGGGTTGTGAAAGACAAAATTTTTCATAAGCTCACCTCCTAAGTCTAGAACTGAATGGAAATTCTTTCAAAAATTTGCTTTTCTAACCAATTATACCACCCTTTCCGAAGTTGATAAAGACCTGGCTTGTAAATTGTTCCTCTCGGATTAAATCAAAGATTGCAGGTATCCACACTACGACTAATGAAAATTTCAGGTACTTGATTTTTCTCCAAACTGTGATAAAATTATAACCGCTGATATTTCGAAATTTCGCAACGTGTGGGGCCGTAGCTCAGGTGGGAGAGCGCTACCATGGCACGGTAGAGGTCGTGGGTTCAAGTCCCATCGGCTCCACCAAATGCTAAAAAGCCGTGGTAACTCCAAGTACCACGGCTTTTTTATTTACAAATGGGGTTTCGAAAGTTGGCACTTTTAGTACGCTTGTGCAAGAACTCAAAAAGTACAATTATTTGCCTTTAAACATAAAAATCAACGTGAAATCGTCAAAATTGGTGCTTAACAAGTCGCCTTTTTTTGTTATACTTAAATTAGCAAACAAAATAATAGAGTGCCAAAACCGGGAAAATGCAAAGATTTGCTGTGAGAGGAGGGGGTTGGAGTCATGAAAGTAAAACCGCTTGGCGAAAGGCTCTTGATAAAGCCCATCGTGGAAGAGAAGAAGACGGCTGGCGGAATTGTGTTGCCCGACGCGGCGAAGGAAAAACCGATGAAAGCTCAGATTGTTGAAGTTGGTAAACTTCCCGAGGACTGTACATTGAAGGTCGGAGACAAGGTTATCTTCAACAAGTACAGCGGGACGGAGATTAAGATCGACGAGGAAGACTACATCATTATCGATTTAAACGACATTTTAGCAAAAATTGAAGAGTAAGAAGGAGGTGTGAGATATGGCAAAGTTGCTTAGGTACAGTGAAGAAGCAAGAAGGGCTTTGGAAGCTGGTGTTGATGCTGTTGCTAATGCTGTTAAAATCACACTTGGTCCGAAGGGAAGAAACGTTGTCATTGAGAAATCTTGGGGTAGTCCAACGATAACAAACGACGGAGTTTCCATAGCTAAGGAAATTGAACTTGAGGATAAGTTTGCGAACCTTGGTGCCCAACTTGTTAAGGAAGTCGCCAGCAAGACGAACGATGTAGCTGGTGACGGAACAACAACTGCGACAGTTCTTGCTCAAGCAATGATTAAAGAAGGTCTCAAAATGGTTGCTGCTGGTGCGAATCCGATTCTCATCAAGAGGGGTATCGACAAGGCTACCGCAAAAGTTGTCGAGGAAATTAAAAAGATTTCTAAGAAACTCTCCAGCACCGAGGATATTGCACATGTTGCAGCAATCAGTGCAAACAGCGAAGAAATCGGTAAACTGATTGCAGAAGCTATGGATAAAGTTGGAGAGGACGGAGTTATAACTGTTGAAGACAGCAAAACCATTGACACGTACGTTGAATTCACCGAAGGTATGCAGTTTGATAGGGGTTATATTTCACCATACTTTGTGACCGACCCTGAAAAGATGGAAGTTGTTTACAACGAACCTTTCATACTCATTACGGATAGAAAACTTTCAAACGTTAAACCATTGATTCCAATTCTTGAAAAAGTCGCCCAAACTGGAAAACCACTTGTCATTATTGCTGAAGATGTTGAAGGTGAGGTTCTCACAACACTGGTGCTCAACAAGCTTAAGGGTACGCTCAACACGGTTGCTGTCAAAGCTCCTGGTTTTGGTGACAGAAGGAAGGCAATGCTCCAAGACATCGCTATCTTGACTGGTGGTATTGTTGCGAGTGAAGAGGTAGGTATAAACCTTGAAGACCTTACACTTCAAGATCTTGGAAGAGCAGACGTTGTTAGGGTCAAGAAAGATGAAACAATCATCGTTGGCGGTAAAGGTAAACCAGAAGAGATCAAGAAGAGGATAGCTCAAATAAAAGCACAGATCGAGCAAACGACAAGTGAATACGAAAAAGAAACACTCCAGGAAAGGATGGCAAAACTTGCAGGTGGCGTTGCAGTGATTAAAGTCGGTGCTGCCACTGAAACCGAATTGAAAGAAAAGAAACACAGAATCGAAGACGCTCTCAGCGCTACAAGGGCAGCTGTTGAAGAAGGTATCGTCCCTGGTGGCGGTGTTACGCTGTTGAGGGCAAGAAAAGCTATCGAACCACTTCTCAACGAACTCACCGGCGACGAAAAGCTTGGTGCTCAGATTGTTTACAATGCGCTCGAAGCTCCTATCAAACAGATTGCCACTAACGCTGGTTACGATGGTGCAATCATTGTCCATAACGTTCTGGCGAAGGATGATGTAGCGTACGGGTTCGATGCGCTTAGAGGCGAATACTGCAACATGTACGAACGTGGAATCATCGACCCAGCGAAGGTTACAAGGAGCGCGCTCCAGAACGCCGCTTCAATTGCTGGAATGCTCCTGACGACCGAAGTACTCGTTGTGGAAAAACCGGAAGAAAAGAAAGGTTCGACGCCCGAAATGCCGGAATACTAATCAAAACGCGTGATATAATTCAAGGGAGCGGGAAACCGCTCCCTTGATTTTTTGCTTTACGAGGTGATAGGTCTGCGTATCAGATTGGTTGCTGTGACGGACGTCAGGGGAGTTATAGCGACGAGCGAAAACGATCAAATTGCTTGGTCGAGTCGAGAAGACAAAGAACTTTTCAAAGCAATTACTCTGCGCTCAGGTTTGGTGATCATGGGGCGCAAAACTTACGAAGCGATAGGAAGACCCTTACCTGGCCGGTTGAATGTGGTTCTGAGTCGAAGTATGGACAAATTCCACGGTGTTTCAATACCGGATCTGGTACTTTCTGGAAATGTTAAGGAAGTTGTTGAAAAAGTTAAGAAAATCGGATATAATGATATCTGTGTCATTGGTGGTCAGAGCGTATTCACACAGTTCTTGGAGTCGGGATTGGTGACGGATCTTCACCTTACTATTGAACCGATTGTATTGCCTGGAAACGTAAACCTCTTTGATAGATTGAAATCAATAAGTGAAAAGCTCCGTTTACGATTGGAAAAAGTGATGAAATTAAACGAAATCGGCACGTTAAACTTACATTACCGATTTGAGAGATAGTTGTACGAGTTTGAGGTTGCTGAGCCTCTTTGCTAAAATGGACGGAGATTGTTTAATCACTACTAAATACAGTTGGAGGTGGGGAAATGTCTGCGAAGGAAAAGAGAACAGTAGCTCTTGTAGGGCACAACGGCTCCGGAAAGTCGACATTGATGCTGGCTGCGCTTAACCTTGGAGGGATGAACGTTACGAAGAAAGATATTGATTCAGACCCTATCGAGGCACAAAGAGGAGCCAGCATCAGCTCGCATGTGGGAACCTTCAAATTCGATGGAAAACAGTTTACGCTAATCGACACCCCTGGATTCAGCGATTTCATTGGAGAAGTCATCAGTGCGATTTTTGTCTCAGAAAATGCTCTCGTTGTTGTTAACGCAACTGCTGGTGTCGAGATTCAAACCGAAAGGACATGGGCAATCGCGACCGAGATGGAAAAACCCATAATCGTTTTTATAAACCAGATGGATAAAGAAAGGGCAAATTTTGAAAATAGTTTGAGTTCTCTGAAGGAAAGATTCGAGCAAAAGATAGTCCCTGTAGCCTACCCAATCGGTCAGGAAAGCAGCTTCAAGGGAATCGTTGATTTACTGTCCGGGAAAGCCTACATTTACGAAAACGGAAAAGCCAAAGAAGTAGACGTCCCAGCAGAAGTGAAAGATAAAGTTGAAGAGTTAAAGATGTCAATCATTGAAGACATTGTTTCCCTTGACGATAATCTTATGGAAAAGTACTTTGCCGAAGAGCCGATTTCAGCTGAAGAACTGTGGGGAGCCCTTAGGAAAGGGGTTGTTGGGAGGCAAGTTGTTCCCGTTGTTGTTGGCTCGGCTGAAAAGAACATAGGTGTCGATTTCTTGCTTAAAGTTGTTGAGCGTGTCGGTGCATCCCCATTTGATGCAAAACCACTTAAAGCTCGGCTGGAAAGTGGTGATGAGGTCGAGGTCCAGTATTCAGAAACTGACCCATTCGTTGGTTATACCTTCAAAGCGGTAGTTGACCCATTCGTTGGAAAACTCAGTTACATTAAAGTCATAGCAGGTTCTCTCAAACCAGGAGATTCTTTCGTGAATGTGAACAAATCAACACAAGAAAAAATTGGTCACTTGTATTTTGCAAAGGGTAAGGAAACCTATGAAGTACAAGAAGTAAGCTGTGGAGACGTTATTGTTTTGCCAAAGCTAAAAGAAAGTGCTGTCAAAGATACAGTTACGCACAGGGACAGAAAATTAAATATTCTTCCTCCGGAATATCCTGAACCAATGATTTCAAAGAGCGTCACGCCAAAATCGAAATCAGATATTGACAAAATCAGCAACGGTTTGAGCAGGCTTGCTGATTCTGATCCAACATTTGGTTGGGAATTTGATCCTGAAACATCTGAAACGGTCATTTCAGGAATTGGCGGTATGCACCTTGACGTAATGGTTGAAAGACTCAAGAACGTATTTGGAGTAGATGTCGAAGTTGGAAAACCGAAGATCGCGTACAGAGAAACGATTACTGCCAAAGCAGTTGCAGAGCACAAGCACAAGAAACAAACCGGTGGCCACGGTCAATACGGACACGTAAAGATCGAAATTGAGCCACTCGAGAGAGGCAAAGGGTTTGAATTCGTTGATAAAATCGTTGGTGGCGTTATTCCGAGAAACTTCATACCGTCGGTTGAAAAAGGTGTCAGGGAAGCGATGAAGAAAGGAGTTCTCGCAGCGTACCCGGTTGTGGACGTTCGCGTGACATTGTTCGATGGTTCGTACCACGAAGTTGACTCGTCTGATATATCTTTCCAAATCGCCGCAATCCAGGCATTTAAGAAAGGGATGCAGCAGGCTCGCCCAGTACTCTTGGAACCCGTCATGTACGTGGAAGTTTACACTCCCGACGAAAACGCAGGAGACGTTATGGGTGACATTAGCTCAAGAAGGGGAAGACCAATGGGGATGGAACCGGCGGGTAAAGGAATGACGGTTGTTAAAGCGGAAGTTCCGCTGGCTGAAATGCTTGATTTCCAGGGAAGGTTGTCGTCCATCACAAGCGGTAGGGGATACTTCACAATGAAATTTGCGCGTTACGATATAGTTCCACCAAACATTCAGGAAAAGATTATCGCTGAAAGGAAGAAATACCTCGAAGAACAAGCTGAAGAGTAAATCTGAAGTTTGCTTACTTTTTGAAAGTGCAGCGGTGACGATTCAAACGTCACCGCTATTTTTTTCAAGGAAGACTAGGGATGTAAAGAGAATTATTAACTGTGGTAGTTTTACAACCTAAGCGAGGAGTGAATCAATGGCGAAATTTGATAAAAGAAAACTGTTTCTCGTACTGGTTGGGGTAGTATTTGCTGTTGTGGTCATGTCACTTCTTTTCTTCTACGGATACGCTAATTTTCTTGCAAGACAGCTATATGGTCCATCAGCTTCGATTTTTGGCGGATGGAGAAATTACGTTAGCTACTTGTTTTCGAAAGTTCCACTGTTAAAAAATTTTGTTGAATATCAGCCGTTGGAAGCCGTTACTCCGTACGCTTATTTTGAGAAGGTGTTGGACGAATACAAAGAGGAACTTGAAAAGCTGATGGCCGAGATCGAAAGTCGGGAGCAGGCTGTCAGCCAAAAAGAAAAAAGCATAGACGATATCATAAGGGCTTTGAAGGCAGTTGAAGAAACTTGGAAGGAGGAGCGCCTCAAGGAGGAAATTTCAAAGCTGGAACCTACGTTAACAAAAAAACGGATTGATGAAATTGTTGATACTTTCTTGAATTCAGACCCATCCCAATTAAGGAGACTCTTGAATGCTGAGAACATGACTGTTGAAACACTTGCGGTAATTTTTTCAAAGTTGCCGGCTGACACGAGGGCGGAACTTTTACAGTCTTTAACAGCTGTCAACCCTAGAAAAGCTGCCCAAGTAGTTGAAAAAATGGCTGGAGTTGACCAAATTATAAGTGACCTCGATCTGAGGATTGAGGAGTTAAAAGAAAAACTTAGAGAAGTTTTGGATGCCCAAGCTACTTTAGTGACGATGACGGGAATAAGTAAGGGAGTTTCAACCCTACTCTCAGAATTATCGTACGAGGAACTCTGGAACTTGGTCGACAAATTTAAGGGTAATCCAGATTTAGTATTTTACATCCTCTCGCAACTGGATAACAACACAATGGTCAGACTACTTAAGGATATCAAGGACAAAGACGAAAAACTTTTTATCGAAATCCTCAGCAGGGGGGCAAGATTTTGATAAAGGTGATCAATTTTTTGGAGATTGTAAAACACCAACTTGAAAACGAAATAGCTGCATCAGGACAAATGCAGGAGACGGGGGATAAAAGTTTCAACAGCATTTTTCAAGCGGTTTTGTCTAAACTCTCTACTGAACTGAGTACTGCAAATTCTGGCGAATTGGAACACAAGCTTCAATACAGCAAAAAAGAGGAAAATCTAAATTTTTCACAGAGAGTTTTCGATTCGAAACCTCCAAAGGACGAGCTTTCACCGAAGTTGGAACGTTTTGAAGGTTCTGACGAAAGTTCGAAAGGGCAGAAACCATTGCCAAAAACGGCAGTACTTTTAAGTAACGACGAAGCTAAAGTGTTTGAAAACGGAAAGGAAGTTTTGTTGCTATCTGAACTGCTCTCTCAGCTTGTTGATTCTCAAATATTTGATCAACCTGAGGAAATGTTAAGAAGTCTGGCCTTAGGAAAGGATGCTTCCCAAGACGTGATAGAGAACAAGTTGGGGCTTGAAGACTTGGCAGAAGAAAACCAAGAAACTCTTAGTACTCCGATTAGTACTCCGAACTCAAAATCATTATGCCTAAAAGGTCCTGACGAGTTGGAGCGAACGCTGAGAGAAAAAGAAGACGTGAGGAACAGGAACGGTTACTTCGTCTCACAAAGACTTGATAACCCTATCCTAGCCAACGAATTAGCAAACAGAAAAGCGCATGAGATTAATATTCTCAGAACCGTAAATATTGGTATTCAAGATAGAAGATTCAGGGACATTGATATTGATGTTCTTGTTTCTGGCGGGGAAAAAGTAAATCACCAAGAATTGTTAGAAGAAGACACGCGCCCAGAGCTTGTAATTAGAATGGATCAGAACGAAATAAAAAACAATTCATCGACGCACATTTCCGAGGTTAAGCGAGTGGTTGCTCATGGCGGATATAAGACAGGTTCGGAAATTCATCAAGAGGAACCGAGAACAAATAACCAAGTTGAAAACGTTAATACTAGGATTTTTCGTTCAGCAGAGAATTCCAAAAACTATGAGAGAACTATAGGAATAAAAAACTTGCAACCGTCAACGGGTATTAGAACTGTGGAAGAGCAAAAAACGGGAAAATGGCACACAGAAACAGCCGCGAGGAGCGAGGGTAGGCAGCCTGGAAGTATGGAAACGTCCATTAAGCTAGAAAGCGGTCGGATTGCGAATAGCAAGCAATACAACAGGGTGACGGTTGAGAGTGAGACAGTTGTGCATCACAACGCAGATTTAGAGCGAACTGAAGGACTTAGCGAACGCGTGTATTTTGATGGCCGAAACTTCAAGTTAATGGAGCAGGAAAAAGATAGTAAGGTAATAGTTGATGCCCAGAACGCTCGGCTCGAGAAAATGAAAGACCAACAGTCAATTTGGTCGATAGTCAGTAACGAAACGGTGATAACTCAGAAATTAGAGGGTAGTGAGATAGGTCAGAAATCCAAAGTGGAGCTATTAGCTAAAGAAAGTAGCATCATAGATGACAAGAAAATGAAGGTGGAACTATTAGAAAAAGAACCGCGTGTTGTGAAAGGGTTTGATGAAACGAAATCAGTATTTCGGCACGATATGAAGGCTGATTCGCAAATTACAATTCAAAAAGGAAATAATGCGTCTCTGCCAAATGCTCACTCAAGTAATAATTTAGTATCTGATACAAAAATGGCCATTCAACGATCTTTCGTAAAAGATTATGATTTTTCCCGGGTTGTTAGCAAATCTGAGGAACGAAACGTGAATGAGAGTGATTCGAATCAAGTCAGAGTGAATTATTTGGCACAATTCGATAAAGTTGATTTGGTGCCAGAACGCTTTAAAACATTTTCTTTTGAAAAGAATGCTATTCAGGACTTATCCATACAAGTCAACAAAATTTTAGAACTTGTGAAAGCCTTTCACTTGCATTTTCAATACTCATCACCCGTACAGAACGAAAAAGTTAAAGCTTCTGGAACTGTTACAAAAGCTATTGCTGAGGGTGAAAATAAATTAAAAGGTCATGTTGATTCTAAACCTTTATTGGGCTTGGGAAAATATTTTGCAAATTTCAAAACTGCTTTGGAGAGCGCGCGGAACACAGAATCCCGATCTTATGTAATGGACAGTAGTTCACACGAAAAAAACGTAGAATCCCAAAGTGAAGGAAAACTTTTTGAGGTTAGGAATAATGGACTGGATGAATCGAAAAATATGTTGGAGATAAAAGATTTCAAGCATGTGGAGTTAAGACGTGAAATGAGCGTTGAGTTTGAACGTTCACTTAGTTTGAAAGAATTAATGCAGCTCGAGAAGGACTTAGCCCAGAAAACACAAGCGATGAACGAAAATTCAGACAAACAGACTGAAGGTTTCGAAGGTAAGGAAAAAAACATAATAAGTACCGAGTACAGTGTTCTCAGTAATTCGGAGAGTCTAAATGTTTCAAACTCAAAAACGAATAAGATAGAACTTTTTGAATTGCTCCATCATTCGCTGAATCTGAGAGAAATTTACGAAAGAATCAGAGATTTTACATTGTCAGCACGTACTGAAGAACGAATTGATATAAAACTCCGACCGGATTTTCTTGGAAATCTCGAGATACAGTTGCGTAAAGAAGGTTCGGCTTTGTACGTGACGTTTGTTACTGAGTCAAAAACTGGCAAAGAGATGTTGGAAAAGGGTATGTTTGTCTTACGAGAGAAGTTGGCTGAACTTGACTTTGAGGTAAGAAGTGTTGAAGTCAAGGTTCACGAAGAGGACCAACATATGCAGGAAAGAGACGATAGAAAACAGCACAGTGGGCAACAAGAAGAACAATTTGCCAATCAAGGTAAGAAGAGGTGGGTGGTTGGAAATGATGATGAACGTGAACAAGATATCTAACGTTTTTGGCAACGCTATCGAGCGAATGACGAAGAAGGATATGGATAAGGAAGCTTTCCTAAGGCTTTTAATAACTCAACTAAAAAATCAGGATCCTCTGGAACCTATGAAAGATAGAGATTTTATTGCTCAGTTGTCCCAATTATCTTCACTGGAACAAATTATGAACATGAGCAGATCTGTTCAAGCATTCGTAGACACAGCTTCGCATTTATACAGAACTCAGGCTGTCTCAATGATTGGAAAGACAGCTGTTGTGAAAACGAATACCATAACTGTTCAAAACGGGATACCCGAAACTAAAGTTTTTAAAATTGACCAACCTTCAAATATCATCATTAGGATTTACGATCAAAACGGAAAATTAGTTAAGGAGCAAAAAATCGGTCAAGTTGATGCTGGAATGCAGCTTTTAGCTTGGGATGGAAAAGACGAAAACGGTATTAAGGTAAAAGACGGAAAATACGTGTTCAAAATACTTAGGTTGAAAGAAGACGGAACTTCCGAAGAGATTCCAAGTATTGAAAGTGGAATTGTTAATGGAGTGCAGTTCGAGGGCTCAAGAATCAACGTTGTAATAAATAGCAAAAGTTATGATATTTCAGAGATATCAGAAATTTACGCGTAGGGGTGAAGAGATATGATGCGTTCTCTTTACAGTGGCGTCTCTGGATTGCAAGGATTTCAGCAAGAGATTGACGTTGTCAGCAACAACATAGCAAACGTTAACACGATCGGTTTTAAAGCTTCACGCGTAACGTATGCTACGAACTTTTCACAGGTGCTTGAACTGTCTAAGCGCGCAACAGAAACACGTGGTGGAACTAACCCAAAACAAATCGGATACGGTATTCGTGTTGCCTCTATTGATAAGATAATGAATCAAGGAAGCTTCCAAAACACTGGAAAGAAAACAGATTTAGCCATTCAAGGTGAAGGTTTCTTCATCCTATCAGACGGGCAGAGATACTATTACACCAGAGCTGGAAACTTCGACCTTGACCTGTACGGGACTGTCGTACAACCAACCACAGGGCTAAAACTCCAGGGATGGGTGGCCGAAATAGATCCTACCAGTGGACGAAGAGTTGTGGATACAAATAAACCTATTGGTAACATCCAAATTTCAGCAGGACTCAGCATGCCAGCGAAGCAAACGACAAGGATGCAACTTGCTGGAAATCTTGATGCTCGGGTTGGACCGGAGAAGTTTGTGATTGCTATAAATGGATACGCTGGGCGCACAATTAACACCAAGGTATCGTTTGAAAGAGACTTTGGAGGACTTGAGGATACGTTTGGTGACTACCAAATTTACGTTGCCAAAGTCGATGCCAACCTCGACGATAAGATTGATGGGAGAGTTTATATAAAATTTGACAAATTTGGGAACGTAGTCAATGCTGGAGCGATAAAACAGACATTGAACGCAAGTGCAAGTGGAAACACATTGAGCTTGTCCGATCCCATTCAGTTGCAAGATGGTAACTATACTTTCATCATTAGGGAGGCAGCCACTAACAGGATAATCGATGTAGTTTCAAGGAATGTTTCAAACGGTAGCGTTACCGAGCCTCTGGTTTCAGAAAAAATCACCCCAGATGGGAACTATATAGTTGAAGTTGCAGCTTCCACTCAAGAGATTATGGCTCCAGAAGTCATTCTTCACACAAACGTAGTGACAACTTCTACAGATGGTCAGATTGCAACTTCAAATACTGTTAAGTACGTGGTGAAAAAACTTGATGGAACGCCTGCTGTTCCTGAGCAAACCATAACGACTGCCGGAATTCAGAGTGTGACGGATGCTTCTTTGGAAATCGGAAAACAGTACCGCATTGAGGTTTTGGTGAATGATAAAGTAATAGGTTCGGAAGTCGTAACTGCTGTTGACGATGGTACGGGTCAAGGAAAGATTTCGTTTGAATATACAAGAGGAAAATATGGTCTTATAAACGTTGTTAGAGATGGTGTAACAGGGAACGTTGTAGGAATATACAACACTTTAGTTCTTGATGGTTCGAATACCATTTTCGATGCAAATTTCAAAAACGGCCAGTCGTATGTTGTCGAACTTTATCAGCCTTCGAAGGTGGATTTGTTGACCGTGCCGGGCGCCGGAGAACCAAGGTTCTACGAAGCCGACAATCCAACGAACTTTGCTGTAGTTTCGTTCAAATCGCCATTCTACACAACATCGACTCAAGTGTACGATTCCTTGGGTAACGCCTATACTTTGTATGTTGATTTCGTAAAACTTGCGTCTGTCTACGGGGATAAAGAAAATGTATGGGCATTTAGGGTTAGAAGCGCAAGTGGAGAGAACATAAAGTATCTCTCAAATTATGACACAGCCACAGAAATTACGGGTGGAGCTTTCGGAGTGTTGAGGTTTGACAAGTCAGGAAGGCTGAAAGCGGTTAATTCATTTAATCCATCAACAGGTCAAATAAGTGAAGGAGAAATCATAGATGGAATAATGTTCAACGCGGGAGAGAATGGTGATGGGATTGTCAAGATAAAACTTGATCTTAATAGTTTGACTCAGTTTGCGGCAATAATGGATGCATTTGTCAAGTATCAGGATGGTAACGCACAAGGTGTTCTTGAGTCATTCTCGATTTCCAACAACGGTGACATCATCGGATCTTTCACGAATGGTTTGGTAGATGTACTTGGAAAAGTAGCACTCGCAACTTTCAACAATCCAGCTGGATTACTCGAGCTTGGTAACTCTTTGTACGGCGAGAGTTCTAACAGTGGACAAGCGAGGATCGGTAAACCTGGCGAAGGTGGGTTCGGTCAGTTGATAGCTGGTGCACTCGAGATGTCAAACGTCGATTTATCTGAAGAGTTCACCAAACTTATAATAGCGCAAAGAGGATTTCAAGCAAATGCACGTACTATAACAACAGCTGATCAGATACTTCAGGAGGTAGTAAACCTCAGACGTTAATTTGAATGATTATCTAATCTTTAAAGCTCTTAAGGAGTGAATTTTGTGATTAAGGTTACGGGGCTTAATGGTAAAGAATTTTACCTCAACGCGGAGTTCATAGAAAAGATTGAGGCTAACCCCGATACAACGATTACACTGTATAATGGAAAAAAATACATAGTCGCCGAGCCGGTAGAGGAGGTTGTTAAAAGAATCTACGAATACAAGAGAAAGGTGTTTTTACCTCCACTCCACGGGTTGGAAGGTGATGAGCGATGGACATAACCGTTCTGATTGGTGTTATTTTGGGGTTTGGTATGATGGTGTTCGGTATCGTCAGTGGTTCAGGAGACTTCGCGACATTTATAAACATCCCGTCGCTCATCATCACTGTTGGTGGTGCAGTATCATCCGCTATAACAGCGAATAAAAAAGTTGTTACTTTCGGTATTGCAAAAACAATAATGACGGCCTTAAAGGAACCAAAAATTGATTATGTGGGAAACCTGCGTACATTGGTGAGTTTTGCCGAGAAGGCACGACGTGAAGGATTACTCTCGCTTGAGGCCAATATAGAGGAATTGCAGGATCCATTCTTTAAAAAAGCTGTGCAACTTGTTGTCGACGGTACAGAGCCTGAGGTCTTAAAAAGCATGATGGAAATAGAAATTGAGATGGCAACCAACGAACTACTTGACCAAAAGGGGTTCTTCGATTCACTCGGAACGTTTGGGCCTGCATTTGGGATGATTGGTACACTCGTTGGTTTAATTCAGATGCTAAAGAGTTTGAACAACCCAGAAACCCTTGGCCCATCGATGGCTGTGGCTCTTATAACCACACTTTATGGTTCAATACTTGCAAACATCGTAGGGATTCCAGTTGCTGAAAAGATTGCGAAAAGAGCTGCGGAGCTGGAGCTGAGTAAACGAATGATTCTTGAGGGGGTACTCTCAATTCAGGCAGGTGAGAACCCCAGGGTATTGGAGGAAAAGTTGAAGTCTTACTTACCCTCCGGTGAACGGGCCAAGTACGAAGCGCAGGTCCAAGGAGCGAGTGCTTGATGGCAAAAAAAGAAAGGTGTATTTGTAAGTCAGTTCCGGAATGGCTAAACACGTATGGAGACATGGTTACTTTGTTGTTAACGTTCTTCGTTTTGCTTTTTTCAATGTCTACTATCACACCGGGAAAATTCCAGCAAGTGGTGGTAGGTATAACCCTGGCTTTACGCGGGAATCCGCCGAGTATTTTAACTGGTGGCCAAACGATGAGTGAAGAGGCGTTGATTTCCCAAAAACCGGGCATTTATCAAGAGCTTTTGAGAATTTCTGAGGAATACAAAGGCAAAATAACTATTGAGGAAAAAGATGAGGGCACTCTAATAACGCTGAGTAATTTCAAGATCTTCGAACCCGGAAGTGCAAGACTGACTGCGGAAGCTAAGGAGATAATTGAAAAACTTGGTGCAATAATTATCGAACATACGTCGAACATCCTCGAGGTGCGTGGTTACGCGGATGATAGACCGTTAACTCCCGATTCGATATACCCATCAAACTGGCACCTAAGTAGCGCAAGGGCCTCCACGGTGGTTAATTTCCTTCTCACGGAGTTCAAGCAACGTCGAATGATTATTCGTCTCTCCGAAATAAGATCTGGGCTGTTCGATATCGATTATTTCTACGCACCAGACAGGTTCGTTCCCATCGGGAAAGGCGATGTCGATGTCAATAAGGAGCTAAAGGCACTGCGTACGAATTACGAGTACGATATGAATACGTTGAGAAGTGATTATGAAAATGGTAAAATATCTTTGGAAGAGTATAGAAGAAGGCAAAGCGAGCTAACAGCTAAATACAGCCAAGTTATCGACCAAACAAGAAATAAGTGGAGAAAGATCGAAATTTTGATAAAGCGTGAAACAAGGGGTTGATCAGCGTGCCAGAGGAAGCTGAAATCCAACAGGAACAAAAAAAGAAAGGTTTGCCCGAGATCGTTAAACTCGTTCTGATACCGCTTGTAGTTTCTGTAATTGCGAGCATGCTCGTTCTCTTTGCACTGGGAACCAACAAACAACCTCAGGACAAGCAAAAAGAACAGAAAGTTACCGCACCCGTTCAAATCAAAGCTGTTGTGATAGCAGCCGGGAAATACCAGACTTTCATGCTTAAGGGTGGAAGGGACGTTGCCGTGGTCGATTCGTTAACTTTGCTGGTTGGTAGTGAACCGTGTCGTGCAGCGGTGGCAGAGAAAAATGATGAGATTATGGATGCTCTGGCAACGATATTTTTGAGTAAGGAAAAGTTCGACCTGGTTACTCCAGCAGGTTTGGACCTCCTCAAAAAACAGATTCGTGAGGCAGTCAACGAGATTACCGGTTTTACCGGTGAGCGCGAAAAATTTGGTGTATTGAACGTGTACATCTACATCAAAGCTATCAGTTCTGTTCAGTAAAGCTCACGGTTGACCCCATCCTGTTACAAAGGGGTGAGTAAGCTTGTCCGATGTTCTCAGCCAAGAGGAAATAGATAGGTTATTGGCTGCGTTGTCGCAGGGAGAAGTCAGTATAGAGGAAGTAAAAAAAGAAGGAGAAGAGAAGAAAGTAAGGATCTACGACTTCCTGCGACCACAAAAGTTTTCAAAGGAGCAAATAAGAACAATACAAATGATACACGAAAACTTTGCAAGGGGTGTGTCAACTTACTTTTCGGGTAAGCTTAGGTCTTTCACGTCTGTGAACGTTGTGGGTATTGATCAACTGACGTACGACGAATACATGAAATCGATCAATAATCCTTCATTTATCACAATATTTACCGCTCGTGAGCTTGTGGGTAGCGCAATTTTAAACATGGCACTTGAAATATTTTACGGTGTTCTTGACGTACTGCTCGGAGGGCCCGGGGAGATACTGGACGTTAAAAGGGTACCAACTGAGATTGAGATGGGCATTATTAGGAAAGAGGTTGTCAATATATTAACAGCACTCTCGCAGGCCTGGGGTTCTATTCACCCATTCATTCCAGTGGTTGAATCAGTCGAGACGAATCCGCAATTTGTGCAAATAGTGCCAAGCAGTGAAATGGTGCTTGCAATAACATTTTTTGTTACATTTGGTAAAGTCGAAGGGTATTTGAGTCTTTGTTGGCCTTCGTCAGTTATTGAACCACTCGGTGAGAAATTGACAACGCAGAGCTGGTTCAAGGTAAAGCAAAAAGAGGTAACGGAGGAGATAGTCGAAAGTTTAAGGGAAAATCTTTCAAAGACTAAAGTTGATGTCGTGGCAAAGCTTGGAACAACTGTTTTGACTTTAGGGGAAATATTATTCCTTGAATCTGGAGATGTAATTAGATTAAAAGAACACTATGATGAACCGATAAAAGTGGAAGTAAATGGTAAAGTCAAGTTCTTGGGAAAACCCGGCCAGTACAAAGGTAATTATGCGGTGAAAATCCTTCAAGTCATCGAGGAAGGTGAATCATATGATGAACAATGATTTTCTCTCACAAGAAGAACTCGACGCGTTGCTGAGACAGATAGACACGTTAACAGATATAGAAAAAGACATGATTGGTGAGGTCGGCAATATAATACTGGGCGCCGGTGCTACGGCTCTATCGAGCATTCTCGGAAGGAAGGTTGACATTTCGACCCCTACGGTTGAAGTTAAGCCGCTGGACGAGTTAAGAAATGAATTGAGTGGTGAGAAAGTGTGTGTTGTTATTCACTTTGAAGGGGTAGTATCTGGAATTAACGCGTTGGTGTTGGAAAAAATCGTAGCTGCAGAGATAGCGGACATCATGATGGGAGGGATGGGTTCGGTACAATCAGCGGAACTGGACGAGCTTAAGCTTAGCGCGCTTGGTGAGGCTATGAACCAAATGATGGGCTCAGCGGCAACATCTCTTTCTGATATGGTGAAACGACCGGTCAGTATTACACCACCCCAAGTGGAGGTTCTCGATTTCTCCAAACCGGACGTCCAGTTTCCACCAGTTGGTGCACTTGACGAAAAAGTTGCAAAAGTGAATTTCACAATGGAGATAGAGGGACTGGAACCAGCTAAATTCTTTTTGGCAATGCCGATACCTTTTGTTAAGAGACTCTACGATATGATATTTACACCCGTTAAAGAAGAAAAACCAACCACCGCATCGGCTCCGAGTGCAAAATCGACGCAACCCACAGGAATTACTCAGGTACCGAAAAGAGAAGAAAAAAGTGCTGTAACGGCAAGACCTGTTCAATTTGAGGACTTTGGGAAAACTCAGCCGGTGCCAACAACTCAGGAACTTGTGATTGATGAACGATTACAACTCCTTTTCGACGTACCTTTGAATGTAACGGTGGAGCTGGGACGCACAAAGCTTACTCTAAAAGAAGTTATGGAACTTGGTGTGGGCTCGCTTATAGAGCTTGATAAACTCACCGGTGAACCTGTTGATATTTACGTGAATAATAAATTGATAGCGCGTGGGGAAGTAGTCGTTATAGATGAGAACTTCGGGGTCAGGATAACGGAAATAGTGAGTCCAAAAGAAAGGTTCTACTCAATTAAGTAATTTTCGTAATGACAACAAAACAAAACCACCGACCGAAAAATGGTCGGTGGTTTTCTTTATCAGGTTAAATGTTAACTTTTAAGAAATTCCCTTAACCAATAAGCGCTCTTTTTCCAAATACGCTTTTGCGTTGAGTAATCTACGTACACAATCCCAAAGCGTTTGGAATAACCATAAGCCCATTCGAAATTGTCCATAAGAGACCAAATGAAGTACCCGCGCACATCCACTCCAGCATTAATGGCTTCAAGTACCTTCTCAAGATGCCTGACCAAATAATCTATCCTATAGTCATCCTCTACAGTTCCGTTGACGAGCCTATCCGGTCCGGCCATACCGTTTTCGGTAATATAAACTGGTAACCGGTATCTTTCTTTCAAATACACAAGCATGTCGAGAAGTCCCTGCGGGTAAATTTCCCATCCCATTTCAGTTTTCGGTAAGTCGCCTTGAACGTACGAAAACCCCATAGGGTTATTCGGATCGTATATAACGAGCGTTCTGGTGTAGTAGTTGACTCCTAAGAAATCGACGGGTGCGGAGATAATATCAAAGTCTTCATCTGGGACGTTTAATCCTCTTTCACGGTATAACCTCACAGCTTCTTCCGGGTATCGGCCATAGATGACCGGATCGTGAAACCACGCGTTGACCAATTTATCTACCATGCCAGCAGCCAAGAAGCTTTCTGGTCGGGCGTCGCCGGGTTCAACCTTCATTACAACGTTTGTCAGGCCGATTTTACCGTCTTTTATCTCTTCCCTGAATGCCTGGACTGCGTGACCGTGAGCCCTAAGTAAATTGTGAGCAGCTGTTAGCGCTTCTTGCAAGTTTTTGTGACCAGGTGCGTGTTCTCCTGTGAAATAGCCAAGAAAGGCAGAACACCATGGTTCGTTCAAGGTTATCCAATGTTTCACACGGTCGCCAAGTTCGGTGAACATAAACGTTGCGTAAGCTCTGAAATACATCGCTATATCAGGATTCAACCAGCCACCTTTTTCGTAGAGAGCTTGGGGCAGGTCCCAATGATAAAGAGTAATGAATGGGGTAATGTCGTTTTTGAGGAGTTCATCAACAAGTCTGTTATAGAAATCAACGCCTTTTTGATTGACTTTTTTACCATCAGGCATAACACGAGGCCAGGATATCGAGAAACGGTACGCGTTTAGTCCAATCTCTTTCATGATTTGTACGTCTTCCTTGTACCGGTGGTAGTGATCACAAGCAACATCACCGTTATCGCCGTTGTAAGTCTTTCCAGGAGTGTGGGAAAAGACATCCCAGATTGAAGGTCCTCTGCCATCTTCCGCAACAGCTCCCTCTATCTGGTAAGCAGCCGTAGCGGTACCAAAGAAGAAACTTTTTGGAAAATCACTTCGTTTCGGCATCATAATATTCCCCCTCTCCAAAAAAGCTAACAGTACGCTGAGCAAGGTACGCGTTAACAATCGCTGACATTGAACCCAACAGCATCACAATTGGGAGCAACGAAAAAATTGCTCGAGATTTGATTAATAAACTTCCGACCAGAAATTGGACAAGGTTATTTGATATCATACCCACCAAGCTCACTCCGAGTATACCAAAAATTCTCGTAAGAGATACGATCCTCTGAGCAACGGCTGCCGTCAAGGCTCCGAAGAATCCCATAAAAAAGCCAGGAGTAAAAAAAGAGCCTGAAATAAGGCCACCTACTATCGATTTCATCGATGCCAATAATAGAGCACTTTTAACGTTATTATAGTAAGAGAGCTGCAAGACCAAAAAATTCGAAAGCCCCCACTTACCTCCCGGAACTGGAAACGGTATAAGTCCTTCGAGCACGTACAACACGGAACTGATAGAGACCATGAGCGCGAATTTTGTGAGCTTTACCACGTTTGCACGTCGTACCTCAACGTATCTTTTCTTCCCTTTACCTCGATTATCATTTTGTTTGGTACGCAAATGATGCTTCCTCCCTCGGAAACTTTGCCCGTCTTTTCGCAAATCTTATCTGGACATGTGCTGCCTTCTACCCAAACGTACCTACCTTCGAAATGCAGTGTTGTTATGCGCTGCCCAGTGTTGCTAAATATTGGAAATATTGGATATACACCATTTTTTGTTATTCTCTCCACAATCTTTCCCGAAATCCTTACCTCAACCATTAATTCGCTACTGGGAGTGTGCCTGTTATTTTGTATGTTTAGTAATAAACCGGAAAAGATAATGATTACCAACAGCAGCACTAAATCCGCCTTCGGAAAACGAAGAAGTTTCCGTTTTTTTCCAATCAGATAACTAACCTCCCGTCAATCAGAACGTGTTCAACAAAGTTCTCCTGGAACATGTAGGGAATGTCCATAATCTCAGCTGTTTTCCAGAGAACAAGATCCGCACAAAAGCCGGGTATGATCGCACCGGAGTTAAATCCCAAAAGTGTTGCACTGTTGTAAGTATACGCGGTGAGTACTTCTTCTGGTTCCATTTGGAGGAATCTTATCGCAAGATGCATGACGAATCCAGGTTGGAAAATGGGCGATGAGCCGGGGTTAAAATCTGAACCTAGAGCAACTGCGATTCCTTTGTCGATTATGGATCTTGCTGGAGCGTAGGATTCGCCCAAGTAGAAACTCGTCGACGGCATTAAAACGACCATGGTATCCGAATTTAAAAGATAACCGATGTCCTCATCTGTAATCTTCAGCACATGGTCAACGCTTTTGGCACCCAACATCACTCCAAACCTTGTTGCACCAACGTTGGCAATTTCATCAGCGTGAAGCCGAAGCTCAAATCCTAACGACTTTGCTTCTCGAAGGAAGCGCTCTATAATAGATGGTTCGTAAACACCTTTATCGCAGAATGCGTCTACAAATCTTGCAAGGTCTTTTTCTTTAATCTTTTTAAGTAGTTCCTTCATCGTCTCGATATACGTCTCAACATCTTCATTGAGTGGTTTTGCATGGAGTCCCAAAAACGTGGAAACAATTTTTGCTGGAACAATGATTTTCAGACGTTCGATAACTTCCAGCTGTTTTAGCTCCCCTTCAACAGACAAGCCATACCCGCTCTTGCACTCAACGCCAACAACACCGTGCTCAAGAAATTTCTTCACTTGTTTCTCACCAGCTGAGACTAATTCATCAAAGGAAGCATCGTTTACAAGTTTCGCGGTGTAGTGTATTCCGCCACCTGCGGCGAGGATTTCGATGTAACTCTTACCACGTGCTCTCATGAAGAACTCGAAAGCACGTGACCCGACGAATGGAACGTGAGTATGTGCGTCGAAAAACGCTGGAGTGACAAGTTTTGCTCTGATATCCGCGTTCTTGTGCTTTCTTATTTCAAAGACTTTACCATACTCGTCTACAACTATATCAACATCCACATATTCCACTATCTTTCTCATTTCACGTCCTCTTAACGGTTTTCCAGGTACCTCGGCTACGGGCGTAAGCACGCGCTCAGCGTGGATGACCACACCATTTCACCCCAGTCTCACTCAAAGTGTCAGATAAGTCCCAAGGAGCTCAGTATCTCAAAAAGCTTCTTAAACGCCACAGCCCGGTGACTTATGTGCTTTTTAATATCTTCACCAAGCTCTCCAAAAGTCTTGTTGTAACCTTCGGGTATGAATATTGGATCATAGCCGAAACCTTTTTCACCACGTATCTCCTCAGAAATGTACCCTCGTACTTCTCCCTGTACTGAAATAAGGAAAGGCTTGTTGGGGTCATAATAGGTGGCACAACAAACAAACTTGGCACTTCGATTTTTCACATTTTTCATCAATTCGAGTATACTTTCCATCTTTTCACGGTAACTCGCACCTTCAAGATAGCGTGCACTCATCACTCCTGGAAATCCGTCAAGTGCGTCTATGGAAAGTCCCGAATCATCGGCTAAAACGGGGCCGCCAACACATTTGCCATACTCAATTGCCTTCAAAACGGAGTTCTCCAAAAAGGTTTCGCCATTTTCCTCAACCGTCCAATCGCTTTCAATTGGCCTTAAGATTACGTGATCCGGTGTGACCAATTTGATCTCTTGTATTTTGTGGGGATTTTTTGAAGCCACAAATATGACCATTCATAAAACCTCCGTTTCGCAACATCTTTCAAGCACTTTTTTCAAATAGATCCCTGTCCAAGAATTAGGCATTTGGGCCAATTCTTCGGGTGTTCCTGTGGCAACAACGTACCCTCCTTCGTCACCACCCTCAGGTCCCAAGTCTACGATGTAGTCGGCAGATTTGATCACGTCAAGATTGTGCTCGATGACGATAACGGTGTTGCCTTTTTCAACAAGTTTGTTCAGCACATTGATTAATTTTTTCACGTCGTCAAAATGCAATCCTACTGTAGGTTCGTCAAGGATATAAAGAGTCCTTCCGGTTGCCTTTTTCCTAAGTTCTGCTGCAAGTTTAACACGCTGAGCTTCTCCTCCAGAAAGTGTGGTTGCAGGTTGGCCTAATTTGATGTAACCGAGTCCCACATCGGATAGTACTTGCAATGTTTCGCGTATCGTTGGAATGTTTTTGAAAAATTCGAGAGCTTCGTCAACAGTCATATTGAGCACGTCGGCTATATTCTTGCCTTTGTAGGTGACTTCTAAAGTTTCAGAGTTGTAGCGTGTACCTCTACACACATCGCATTCTACGTAAACCTCTGGAAGAAACATCATTTCAATTCTGATGACACCCTGACCAGCGCAAGCTTCACATCTGCCACCTTTAACGTTGAAACTGAACCGGCCTTTATCGTAGCCTCTTGCCTTAGCCTCGGGAGTCATAGCGTAAAGTTCTCTGATCGCGTCAAAAACTTTTGTATAAGTTGCGGGGTTGCTACGCGGTGTCCGACCAATAGGTGATTGGTCAATTGCGATGACTTTATCTATCTCTTCTATTCCTTCGATTCGGTCATGTTCTCCAACGGGTAGTTTGGTTCTGTAGAGTTTGTTGGAAAGCGCAGGATAGAGTGTATCCAAGATGAGCGAACTCTTGCCCGAACCGCTTACGCCAGTAACGCAAATAAACGTCCCAAGAGGAAATTCTACGGTAATGTTTTTCAGGTTGTTGTGCCTCGCGCCAACTATCCGCAAGTACTTACCATTGCCTTTTCTTCTCACCTTGGGAACCTCTATCTTCAATTTTCCACTGAGGTATTTCCCGGTCAACGATTGTTCGCACTTCATGAGTTCCGTTACGGTTCCAGAGAAGACCACCCAACCACCATTTACACCTGCTCCAGGGCCAATGTCAATAACGTAATCCGCGCTTCGAATAACGTCTTCATCGTGCTCGACAACAATAACAGTATTTCCCAAATCTCTTAATTGCTTTAACATGTTTATCAGTCGATCGTTGTCTCTTTGATGTAGTCCTATCGTCGGCTCATCGAGAACATAGATGACGCCTGTAAGTTTTGAACCAATTTGCGTTGCTAAGCGTATTCTCTGAGCTTCACCACCGGAAAGTGTTCGGACGTTTCTTGCCAGTGTTAGGTACCCAAGTCCTACCTGATTGAGAAAGTCAAGACGTTTTTCTATCTCGTTGATAAGTTCACCAACAGCCTCAAGTTTACGTTCTCCGAGAATTGTTCTTAAATTCCTAATTACTTCAAGTTCTTTGGTGATTGGTAATTCCGTGAACTCTATTATGTTCAAACCTCCCACGAAAACCGATAAAGCTTCTGTTCGGAGCCTTTTTCCACCACAGGTTTGGCAGGTTCGTTCAACGAAGAAATTTTCAACTAACCATTCGCGCATCTCCTCAGAAGTATATTCTTCGTAGCGCTCCTTGATGAGTTTCACCAGTCCTTCGAAGTATTCGGTACCGTAGAGTAAAGCCTCTTTTACTTCTTCGGGTTGAGCTTTAAAAGGTAATCGTGGATCACCGTGGTATTCCCTAACGATTCTCTCTATCCTTTTCGGTAGCCATCCATCCGCTTTGTGACCGATCCGTAGGCCTTCGGTAACGGGTTTGTCTTCCTCAAATATAGAATCTTCGTCTACCTCTAACTTAAAGCCCAAACCATGGCAGTCCGGACACGCACCGTAAGGACTGTTGAAGGAAAAGAGTTTGGCGTTGATCTCCGGCATTGAAAAACCACAGTTCAAACACGAAAGCTTTTCGGAATACATATGTTCACTGCCGTCGTCAGTTTTCAATAAAACAAAGCCATTGCCTTCTTTAAGAGCAAGTTCAAGAGACTGAAAGAGCCTGTGGGTATTTTCTTCCGTTACACTGATGCGATCGATTACCAAGTTTATATCGTGTCTCACATTTTTGTTCAACTCTGGAACTTCTTCCAAACGGTAGATCGTTCCGTCCACCTCAACTCGAGTGTAACCTTTTTCGAGGTACTCTTGAAATTCCTCCTTGAAGGTGCCTTTTTTCTGTCTTGCAACAGGTGCGGTTATCGTAACCCTCCTTCCGGGGAAGTACTTGAATATATGCGACATTATCTCATCGACAGACATTTTTTGAAGTTCTCTTCCGCAATGTGGACAGTGTGGGACTCCTATTTGGGCGTAGAGGACTCGTAGATAATCGTAAATTTCCGTGACAGTTCCTACAGTAGATCTTGGGTTGTGCGAAACGCTCTTCTGGTCGATTGCTATTGCTGGTGACAACCCTTCGATAGATTCAACCTCAGGCCGTTTCAGCTCACCTATAAACTGTCTGACGTAAGCTGAAAGGCTTTCCAAATAACGTCGCTGACCTTCTGTGAAGATCGTGTCCATAGCAAGTGAACTCTTACCGGATCCGGATAACCCGGTGATAACCGTAAAACTAAACTTAGGTATCTCCACATCGATACCCTTTAAGTTGTGAACCTTTGCACCCTTTACGATGATTTTGTCCATCTCTTAGCGTCTAAACCTCCTCCAAAACGCTGGCGCGATGGAGAAAAGAAGCAAGAAACCAAAAATGAGTATCTCTACACTTACCGCAATCGATTTCCTACGTACATCGTCCATCGAAAGGTATCCATAAGCACGTGCTTGAAATGGGAAAAACCACGTAATTGCAACAATTACGAAAGCTAAGACTAACGTAACAAACGCAGTACGAAGTATCGACCATGTGTCATCCAGGTCATTTTCCAAAAGTTCGATTTTCATCCTGAGTTCTTCGTTTTCCTTTTTTAAAGCTTCAACGGAATGTTCCAACTCCTCTACACGGGACTGAAGATCGTCTTCAAGCATACTTCATCCCCCATGAAATCATTGCTATCTTATCCTCAAAACTGTCGTTGCGATGTAGAAATAAATCGCAATTCCCGCAAGATCAGCAATGGTGGTGATCAGTGGACCCGACATCACCGCAGGGTCTATGCGGAAGACTTTACCGACGAATGGTAGCATTGCACCTATTGCATTTGCGAAGACAATGATGGTAAGTATTGCAAGCCCTGCGGAGAAATTTATCTGAACATTCGTTGTGATCATAAAACCTCTAAGGAAAAGAGTAACACCTAAGACTACTCCCATTATAATACCTATGTACGTTTCCCTCAAAAGAACCTTCCACCAATCCTTTAGTTCGATTTCTCCGAGAGCCATTCCCCTGATAATCAGTGTGCTACTCTGACCCCCTGCATTTCCACCGGCGTCTATCATTGTGGCCATGAAAGCCGCAAGTATGGGATAAAGTGACAAAACCTTTTCGTACCTGCTAACAAGTAAAGCACTTAAACTTTGAAAGAGAAGTAAACCAACGAGCCACGGAAGCCTGTTCTTGATGTACACCCATGGTGAGGTATGGAAATAGCTGGTCGACGTTGCGGTCATACCAGCCATCTTGTGGATGTCTTCTGTGGCTTCTTCTTCAATAATGTCGACAATATCGTCAATAACGATTATTCCAACCAATCTTAAATCATTATCTACGACGGCTATGGCGTTGAGGTCATACCGTTTCATCAATTCTGCAACTTCTTCCTGATCGGTTGTTGTCTTAACGTAAATTGGGTTTGGATCAAAAATCTCCTCGATTGTGGTTTCCGGTTCTGAAAAGAGCAACTCCTCAAGTTTCACAGTTCCAACCAGAGTTCTATCTTCCTCAACAACGAAAATCGTGTAAATAGTCTCGGCGTCTTTTCCAAACTTGCGCACTTTATCCAGCGCCTCTTTAACCGTCATGCTCCGTGTGACGTAGACGAAATAGGGTGACATCAATCGACCAGCAGAGTTCTCTGGGTAGTTCAGTACTTCTATAGTTCTATCTCGTTCCGTCTTTGGAAGAAACGATAGGAGCTTGGTAACAACGTCGGGAGGCAACTCATCAAGAAGCTCGGCACGGTCGGAAGGATCCATATTACGAAAAATGGACTTTATTTCATCATCGGTCAGTAATCTGACGAGCTCGAGCTGTTCGTCTGGCTCAAGTTTGGAAAAGACTTCCGCAGCAACATCTTTGCGGAGAAGACGGAACACGATGGCCTTTTCCGATGTTTCCAGTTCTTCGATCATTTCAAAAATTAGGTTTGGCTCTTGGTCTTCGAGTAGCAATTTCAGAGTTCTAAAATCTCCGCGTTCAATTAACTTATGCAAATCCACCTGTAGTTTGACCTTCATCCATGACAGACCTCCCCTTTGCTTTTTTGCTATGGTGGTTTGTTTAGAGGATTACAACAACTCGGATAATCCACAGATCTTCACCTCCCTGACAAATTTTCACGGATGTGTTTGAATTCGGCGGGAACGCATCTATCAGGTGGGACACACACAAATGTAGCTCGTTCACATGACTATTTAATTATACCAAAGGGTTTGACTTTCTTCTTAGAAGCTTTATTTGATTATTCTTGAATTTTGTGTTAACATATCACTGGCTCAGGCGCATACTGTGTCAATTTGAATGTTCACTCCATTTGTGAGTCGTGGTATAATTTGAATTAAAGAGCTAAAGATTTCAGAAAGGCGAGCGGAAAGCTCGCTATTTGTCGCTTATAGAGTTTATATAGGAGTGCATATGGGAGGGAGACGGATGAAGGAGTATAGACCGCATGAGATCGAACCAAAGTGGCAAAGGGTTTGGGAAGAAAAGAGTGTTTTCAACACCCCGCAGTATTCGGAAAAGCCGAAGTACTACGCACTTGTGATGTTCCCGTATCCTTCGGGAACGCTACATGTTGGTCACGTAAAGAACTACGTAATAGGTGATATTGTCGCAAGGTACAAGAGGATGCAGGGTTACAATGTGTTACACCCATTTGGCTATGATGCATTTGGACTACCCGCCGAGAATGCTGCAATTGCGAATAAAATACATCCGAAAAAATGGACGTTTGACAACATAAACACAATAAGAGGGCAGATAAAAAAGCTTGGGATTAGTTATGATTGGTCAAGAGAAGTTATCACTTGTACGGAGGAGTATTACAAATGGACTCAGTGGATCTTCTTGAAACTTTATGAGGCTGGCTTGGCTTACAAGAAACCTGGAGCTGTCAACTGGTGTCCAAGCTGTCAAACCGTTTTGGCGAATGAACAAGTGAAGGATGGCAAGTGTGAGCGGTGTGGAACGCCAGTGACGATGAAATATTTGGAACAATGGTACTTTAAGATCACGGACTACGCTGAAAAACTTCTCGAGGGACTTGACAGACTCGAAGGTTGGCCAGAACACGTTAAGACAATGCAACGAAATTGGATAGGCAAGAGCATCGGTGCGGAAATTGATTTTCCAGTTGAGGGAACGGACAAGAAAATAAGAATATTCACCACAAGGCCAGACACAATTTACGGTGTCACTTTCATGGCAATTGCACCAGAATCACCACTTGTGCTGGAGTTGGTTACGGAGGATAAGAAGGCGGAAGTTGAGGAATTCTTGGCAAAAGTAGCCCTCGAGGACCGTTTTAGGAGAACCAGTTTAGAGGCAAAAAAGGAAGGAGTTTTCCTTGGCCGGTATGCAATTAATCCTGTTACCGGAGAGCGGATACCAATATACGTTGCGAATTACATTCTCTACGAATACGGTACCGGTGCCATAATGGCTGTTCCAGCGCACGATCAGCGTGACCATGACTTTGCAAAAACTTACAATCTTCCAATCAGGCAGGTTATCAAACCCCACAATGGTGATTGGAACGTTGAGGAAAGAGCTTACGAAGATGAAGGTATTATGGTAAACAGTGGGCCTTTTGATGGATTGAGTAGCAAGGATGGCATTGAAGCGGTGATAAAGTTCTTGGAAGAGAGAGGTATCGGAAAACGTAGCGTTCAGTATAAGCTGAGGGACTGGTTAATTTCTCGTCAGAGATATTGGGGTGCGCCGATTCCGGTAATTTATTGTTCGGAATGTGGTATTGTCCCTGTTCCGGAAAACGAGCTTCCTGTCAAACTGCCGGAGAATGTCGAATTTCTTCCAACTGGTCAATCGCCCTTGATGCTGAGTGAGGAGTTCAAGGCTACCAAGTGTCCAAAGTGTGGAAGGCCAGCTCAGCGCGAAGTTGAGACAATGGACACTTTTGTTGATAGTTCATGGTACTTCTTGAGGTACGTTAATCCGAAACTTGACGATAAGCCGTTCGACACTAACGATGTAAATTACTGGCTACCAGTGGATCAATACATTGGCGGTGTGGAACACGCAGTTTTGCATTTGCTCTATTCGCGGTTCATAACAAAGGTTTTACACGATCTTGGATACATCAACTTTGATGAGCCTTTTGAAAACCTGTTTACGCAAGGTATGATTTATAAAGACGGATGGAAGATGAGTAAGTCAAAAGGTAATGTCGTATCCCCGGACGACATGGTGGAAAAATTTGGTGCGGACACGCTGAGGATGTACATACTCTTCATGGCACCGCCGGAGAAAGACGCGGAGTGGAATGATGCAGGTATTGAGGGTGTGCACAGATTCCTCAGAAGGTTGTGGAACAACTATTACAGGATTCTTGAACTGTTAAAATCTAGCCAAGTCGAAAACAGAGAACTGACCAAGGAAGAACGACAGCTACGTAGAAAGCTCCATGCGATGATAAAGAAAATTAGAGAGGACATCGAAGGTGGTTTTAAGTTCAACACTGCCATTGCAGGCCTCATGGAATTCAATAACCAGCTTAGCGATTACCTTGAATCGTCTAATTCCTTCCATGAAGGTCTGCTCAACGAAATCGCGGAGAAGGTTGCTCTTATACTCTCGCCGTTCGCACCACACATGGCCGAGGAAATGTGGCATGACCTTGGCAAGGAAACGTTGATAGTTGAGGAAAAGTGGCCTGATTACGATCCAAGTGCACTTGTCGAGGAGGAAATAACTGTAGTTGTGCAAATTAATGGAAAGGTGAGAGGGAGGATAGTGGTACCAGCTGAAGCTGCCGAAGAGGAAATCAAAAACGAAGCCTTAAAGAATGTAGAAAAATTGATTGCCGGTAAGAACATTGAAAAAGTGGTGTACGTTCCACGGAAGTTGGTCAACATAGTTGTCAAGTAGATTGTTAGCTTAAGAAACTCAAGCAAAGGGAGTGGCGAGTATGAAAAGATTTTTCGTTCCGCTTTTTCTAGCACTTTTTTTAGTGTTGGGGGGACAAAGCCTTGCTCAATCTGATATTGTTGCCGTTGTGAACGGCAGGATGATAACGATCGACGAGTGGAATAGGGAAGCGAATGTTCAAAAATTACTGATGGAAATCAAGGCAACCAACGAGGTCTTCTATGACATATTGGTAAACACCCAGGAAGGACAAAGGGTACTTGATTTGTACAAGCTAAAAGTTTTGGACGTTTACATCAGGAAAATACTGTTTATACAGCTCGCGCAAAGTTTGAACGTAGGACCTAGGGACGAGGATGTTAAACAAGACGTGGATGGTGAAATAGCCAAAATGCTGGCGGATTTAAAAATGACAGAGCAGCAGCTTGACGAATACTTGATTCAACTGGGAATGGGCAAGTTAGAAGATTATAAACAAAAGTTGTACATTCAGAGAGCTTATTCACTTTCGTTGGCAAACGTTTACCTGTACTTCTTGCGTCCCAGCGAAGATGAAATTAAAAGGTACTACGAACAAAACAGAGCTCGATTTACAACACCCACAACATACGAACTAATACTGTTTCGGGTCAAGGACCAGACAACTGCTGAAAGTATAAGACAAGATTTGTTAAAAACGAACGTTGGTTCAGAAGTTGCGCAAAAATACGGGATTACGGAATTCATAGATGATACGGTGGTCCAAGACGATACTTCCAAAATACCTCAGGGAGTTTGGGCATATATAAAGAACGCGGTTAGGGGAGTACCGATTACCTTTACGGTTGGTACTGACCGATACGTGTTGAAGGTCAAAAATGTGAAGCTTGGCGGAACAAAAGCGCTCGAACAAGCACGTGACGAGATAATAAAGGAACTGACTACCCAAAGGCAGCAATCAGCAAATGAAGCGGTGAAAAAAGCATTTGATGAGTTTGTTTCTAAATCCAAAATTGAGTTGAGGATTAGGAAATAAAAGATGATTAGAAATCGCGAACTTGAGGAAACGATATTTCGAAAGATAAAAATTTCAATTCTTGGCATTGCAGCGATATTCTTTGCAGGTACTTTTTATTACTACTTTGTCGAAAAGTTGCCAGTTCTCGATGCAATGTTCTTCACTGCAATAACCATCTCAACAGTAGGTTATGGGTTGATGAAAGATTTATCGGTGCATGGAAAAGTTTTTACCATGCTGCTTATCTTTGCGGGACTATCATTCGTGTTGTACGGAATCTCGTCTGTTACAGCCTTGCTTGTTGAAGGTGAAGTTAACAAAGCCATTCGGGAACGACGGAAAGAAAGAAGGATTGGGAAAATGGATGCACATGTGATAGTTGTCGGAATAGGTAACATAGGTTCTCAGGTGGTTAGCCAACTACTAAGATATGGTGAGGAAGTTGTTGGAATTGACAAAGAACTCAGTGAGGAGAATCTGAGCGAACGGGTGAGGGTAACCTCTCCCGGCAAGTTTATCCTAATTAACGGAGATGCGACGAAGGAGGATGTTCTAATAAAAGCTGGGATTCAACGAGCTCGCGCACTAATAACCACTTTACCGGACGACTCACAAAACGTTTTTGTGACACTCACTGCAAAAAATTTGAATCCTAATATCTTCGTTATATCTAACATCACTAATCTCAACAATCTAACGAAACTGATATACGCTGGTGTTGACCAACCCATAGCAACAGCTGAGATTGCTGGACTACGAATTGTTGAAAGTCTGCGCGGAAAAAAGGCTAAGGAGAGTTTGATTGACGTTTTGAACATTAGGAACAAAACCTTCAAGGTTGAGACTGTGAAAGTGGAAAATACAATCTTGGTTGGTAAAAGGATTGAAGAGCTAAGATTAAAAGAAAAGTACGGCATTTTCATTGTTGCCATCTTAAGGGATGAGGAGTTGCTTTTGGGGCCATCAAAGGACTATAGAATCGGACAAAACGATGTTCTTGTCATCTTCGGTGAGGAATCTGGTGTGGAAAAGTTCAGAAAATATCTGTTGTAGGAGGGGTTCAAAAGTGAAGCTCAAAACGATGACCATGGAGTGGACAGGTGACTCGTTGATTCTTGTTGATCAAAGGAGGTTACCATTCGAAGAGGTTTACGTAACCTGTGCAGACTACCGGTCTGTAGCACTGGCAATTAAGGAAATGGTGGTGCGTGGTGCCCCTGCCATAGGTGCTACCGCAGCTTTTGGTTATGTGCTTGGGGCACGGGAGTTGATGAAGAAGAATTACAACTACGAACAAGTGGTGAATCACATGAAGAACGTAAAGGAAGTGCTTGCACGAACCAGACCCACTGCAGTAAATCTTTTCTGGGCACTCAACAGGATGGAAAAAAGACTTGTGGAGCATGGTAGATACGAGGGATTACTGCGCGCACTTGAAGAAGAAGCGATAAATATCGCGCGCGAGGATATTGAAGTGAACAAGGCTATAGGTAGGTACGGTGCGGAACTTTTACAAGATGGTTTTGCGGTGCTCACGCATTGTAATGCTGGTGCACTTGCTACTGTTGACTACGGTACTGCGCTGGGCGTGCTCAGGGCGGCAAAAGAACAGGGCAAAAGGATAAAAGTTTACGTTGATGAGACACGCCCATACCTGCAAGGTGCGAGATTAACAGCGTGGGAGTTAATGAAGGATGGTTTTGATGTCACACTCATAACCGATAACATGGCTGGTTGGGTGATGAAGCAAGGTAAGATCAACGCGGTCATTGTTGGTGCGGATCGTATAGCCGCTAATGGTGACGTTGCAAACAAGATCGGTACCTACATGGTTGCGGTTCTTGCTAACAGACACGGAATACCGTTTTACGTTGCAGCTCCCACGAGTACACTGGACCTAAGTGTTAAAAGCGGTGCGGATATTCCCATCGAAGAGCGTTCCCACGAGGAGGTTACAAATTGCGGTGGTAAGCGTGTTGCACCAAACGGAGTGAATGTATATAATCCTGCGTTCGACGTAACAGATCACGAGCTTGTAACAGCAATTATTACGGAGAAGGGGATTGTCTATCCTCCATACGAGGAGAACCTCAGAAAAATCGTGGAACAAGGAGAGTGAATTTTTATGATAGACTTAAAGCTTTTAAGAAAAAATCCCGAAATTTTTTACCAGGCCTTGCGCAAGAGAAATTACGACACTTCACTGATAGATAGAATTGTCTCTTTAGATAAAGAGTGGCGCGAGTATGTAACAATCGTAAACAACTTAAAAGCCAAGAGGAATGATCTCACCAAGGCAGTTGCAAGGCTGAAAGCTGAAGGACGTCACGAAGAAGCTCAGCAATTCATAGAGGAGAGTAAGAAAATTGGTGAAGAGATAGCGAGTTACGAAGAGAAAGAGAAGAAACTTGAGGAGGAAATGTACGAACTTGCCCTGTACATACCGAACATTCCGCATGAAACTGTTCCCATCGGGTACGATGAAACGGAAAACGTCGAAATCAGACGCTGGGGTGAACCTCGAAAGTTTGATTTCGAGCCGAAAGCACACTGGGACTTGGGAACTGCGCTTGGGCTTTTGGATTTTGACAGGGGTGCGAAACTCAGTGGCTCCAGATTCACCGTTATGCTTGGCGCCATAGCGAAACTTGAGCGTGCACTTGCACAGTTTATGCTCGATACTCACACGCGAAACGGATATGTAGAAGTAAACGTACCACATCTTGTGCGACGCGAAACGATAACGGCCACTGGTCAGTTACCCAAATTTGAGGAAGAAGTCTATCTTTGTGAGAGAGACGATTTGTTCCTGATACCGACTGCGGAGGTACCCCTAGCAGCACTTCACATGGATGAGATTCTCGACGAATCTCAATTACCTTTGAAATATACGGCCTTTACACCGTGCTACAGGCGAGAGGCCGGTAGCTACGGTAAGGATGTTCGTGGGTTGATCAGGCAACACCAGTTCGAAAAGGTTGAACTGGTATGGTACACAACACCGGAAAAATCTTTCGAAGCTCTCGAAGAACTCACACGTGATGCGGAAAGAATTTTACAGCTGCTAGGATTGCCTTACAGAGTTGTTGCACTCTGTACGGGGGACCTTGGATTTGCATCGGCGAAAACTTACGATATCGAAGTTTGGTTGCCATCCTACAACGGCTACAAGGAGATTTCTTCATGTAGTAACGTGACTGACTTTCAAGCAAGACGTGGGAACATCCGTTACAGAACTAAGGATGGAAAGGTGAATTACGTACATACACTTAACGGTTCAGGACTTGCCATAGGCAGAACACTCGTTGCAATCATGGAGAACTACCAAAACCCGGATGGTTCGATTACGATTCCAGAAGTTTTGCGTCCATATATGGGTGTAGACGTTATCAAATGATTTCGTTCAGATAAATTTTGCGAGGTTCGAAATCCGATGAGAGAGCAAGAGTTAATTGAAAAGATAAGAAAAATGAACTACGCTCAACTTGAGGAGTTTGCCAGAGAGGTTAGGCGTTACATAATTTCCGTTGTTTCGAAGAATGGCGGACACCTTGCATCCAACCTTGGAACAGTTGAACTTACGCTCGCATTGTACAGGGTATTCGACCCTTTTGAGGATATCATCATTTGGGATACGGGGCACCAGACTTACACTCACAAGTTGCTCACTGGACGATGGGACACATTTCCAACGCTGCGCACATTTGGCGGAATATCTGGCTTCACTAATATATTCGAATCTCCAACAGACAGGTTTGGTGCTGGTCATGTGGGGACCTCTATAGCAGCGGCGCTTGGTGTGGAAAAAGCTTTGAATTTACAGGGCGTAAAGAAAAACATTGTGGTTGTTATTGGCGACGGAGCACTCACGAGTGGTGAAGCACTCGAAGCACTGAATCAGATAAAATCACAGAACTCTAAGATAAAGATTATTGTCAACAGCAACGGGATGAGCATCTCCAAAAATGTTGGAGGGTTAGCACTTTTACTTGAAAACCTCCGAACAAGTCGTGTTTACAACAAATTAAAAGAGCTCGTCAAAAAAGGTCTCAACGACGCAGCCGAACTTGAGCTTAAGAAGATACGCGAGGCACTTAAAGTAGCGCTTGTGGGTGAAGACTTTTTCGAGTCACTTGGTCTGAAGCACTTTGGACCCATAGATGGACATGACATACACGACTTAGAACAAGCATTGAAGGGCATAAAGGACTATCCGTATCCCACAGTACTCACAGTTTTCACAGTCAAAGGAAAAGGTTACCAATTCTCAGAAGGCAATCCGACCAAGTTTCACGGAGTTGACAAGTTCGATCCAGATTCTGGGACTTTCGAAAAACCTGACGGAGCGGTATCTTATAGCGAGGTATTTGGTAACGCGCTTGTTCATATTGCAAGAAGGGATTCACGAGTCGTGGCTCTGACGGCTGCTATGCCGGATGGTACAGGACTTAGCGCGTTTGCGAGTGCCTTTCCAGAAAGGTTTGTTGATTTAGGTATCACGGAACAGTCCGTAGTCACGTATGCCGGTGCACTTGCGTTATATGGCATGAAGCCTGTGGTGGCCATCTATTCCACGTTTCTGCAAAGGGCGTACGACCAAATCATACACGATGTAGCACTTCAGCGCTTGAAAGTAGTATTTGCAATTGATCGTGCCGGGCTTGTGGGAGCCGATGGACCAACACACCACGGTGTTTTCGATATTGCATTCTTAAGACCTGTTCCGAATATACAAATCTTAACTCCACTTGATGCTAAAGATTTAGTGAATATGCTTGCTTTCATATTAGAAAACTTTGAAAAACTAAACGGACCGGTTGCCATAAGGTATCCAAGGGATGTTGAGTTTGCCAAACTTGAAGAGATATGTGGTAAAATAGAACCAGTTGAACCGTACAGCTGGAAATTGAAGATTTCGGGTAAGAATGTAGCTTTGCTAAGTGTAGGCACGTTAACACGGCTATATGAAGAAGTGTGTCAAAGAAATGACTGGACCCTAGTTGGAGTGAGGAGCGTAAAGCCTTTGGATATCGTGATGCTGAAAGACGTTATTGAAAATCATGATGTTGTTGTAACTATTGAAGAAGGAACACTAAATGGAGGGTTTGCGGAAGCAGTGAATTCTTTCATTATGAGCAATTTATTCGCAGACAAAGTCAAGATAATTAACATAGGCATAAAAGATCAATTTGTACCTCACGGTTCGCGAGAAGAACTCTTAAGATACACAGGTTTAGACCCGGCCACCGTCGAGAAACGAGTGACGGAGTTTTTCCAAGTAAATGGCATAGTTGCAAGAAAGGGGTGAAATCGTGAAATTCCAGACGGAGTACGGTGAAATCGAAATTACAGTAAACGCTATCAGGAAGCTTGTCTACCTTGCCGTTCTTGAAACTTACGGACCGATAAGTATCGGTACCGATAGTTGGTTTACACGCTGGTTTTCCTCCGAGGAGGGAAAGATCAAAGTTGAGGAGGATGATTACGGACACATCACAGTAGATATTTTCGTAGAAGTTGAGTACGGAACAAAGGTTACGGAAGTTGCAAGAAATATTGAGGAAAACGTGCTACACAAACTTCGTACCTACGCTAACATTGAGAACGTAGATGTGAATGTCCACATAATCGGTGTTAAATGAAATGAGGTGATACTTTGCTCACCGCAATAAATGGCAAAGAACTCAGAGGTATCTTCATGAAAGGTACCGAAAATTTGCTTATGCACAGAGATGAAATAAACGCTTTGAATGTTTTTCCTGTACCCGATGGCGACACTGGTTCCAACATGAGTTCGACCATGCTCGAAGCATGTAAGTACCTTGAGAATTTAACTGACACCAAATTGAAAAGTGTTTTAGATGCCATAAAGAAAGGAACTTTGATGGGAGCGCGTGGGAATTCAGGTGTAATTCTATCACAGATATTCCGTGGCTTTTGCGAGGCACTCGAGAAGAAGAACAAACTTACTGTTCCGGATTTTGTGAGAGCCATCAAAAACGCAAAAGAAGTGGCTTATAAAGCGGTTCTGAGACCTGTTGAGGGAACAATCCTGACGGTTGTTCGGGTCCTAGAGGAACGTTCAAAGGAACTTTCAAGTCTGGAAAGCTTTGAGGAGCTCTTCCAGCGCATGGAAGAAATCTCGTATGAAGCGGTGAAGATCACTCCGATGCTCCTCCCAAAGTTGCGTGAAGCCAACGTTGTGGATGCGGGTGCAAAAGGATTGTATTACATAATCCAAGGTTTCAGGTTATACGTCCAAGGTGATACGAACATAAACCTCGAAGGGGTTGAGACGAAACCAGCCGAGGAAATAACAATCGCACCAGAGGAACTGAAGTTCCAGTATTGTACAGAGCTAATTGTACGCGCTAAGAGAAGAATACCTGAAAATGACAAAATAAAACTGGAAGCGTTTCTGAACGAAATTGGTGACTCTGTAGTATTCTTCATTCAGGATGATGTTGTTAAGTTACATGTGCACACGAATAATCCTGGGAATGTTATTGAGAAGTTCCTGGAGTACGGTGAGCTCTTGAAGGTTAAGATCGACAATATGAAAGAACAACACGAACATGTTGTGAGTGAACGGTACGAAAAGAAACGTGAAAGGAAAAAAGTGGCTTACGTTGCCGTTTCACCAGGCGAGGGTATCTCAAGGGTGTTGCTCGATCTTGGGATAGACGAAATCGTTTCCGGTGGTCAATCGATGAACCCCAGCATGGCTGACATCTTGGATGCTATTAGACGGGCGAATGCTGAACATGTGATCATATTCCCAAACAACCCGAACATAATCCTCACTGCCGAACAAGCTGCGAAAGTAGCCGAGAGCGAGGGGATAAACGTTCATGTAGTCAAAACAACGAACGTTCAGGAAAGTATTGCCGCGATGATCTACAAGTCGGGAGAAGAGGTTGAAGAAATTCTCGAAAGTATTAAGCAAGTAATACCCAACGTGATTTCTTTGTCCATAACGATTGCGGTGCGCGATTCAAAGTATGCTGGAGAACGTATAAAAAAAGACGAATATCTCGGATTCATCGGTAGAGATCTGGTGGCTCACCATCGGAATCTTGCGAACGTGCTTGATAAGCTTTACGAAAAATGTAATCTAGGTGAAAAGGAAATTCTCACAATTTTCGTTGGCTCGGAAGCAACGCCAATAGAACAGGCGATTGTGGAAAAGTACACGAAAAAGAAGTATCCTAGCATTCAGCTGGAGTTCATCGATGGTGGGCAACCTCACTATCCTTTTCTTATGTTGGTTGAATGATTCTGTTGCGGGGCTGAAAAAGATGCGAGAAATAATGACTGTAGCTAAAATCGACGAAAATTACGTTTATCTGAAGCCGACATTTAATGAAAGCACGTGTGGAACTTGTGCAATATCAGGTAGTTGTTCGCTGAAAACGACAAAAGGTGAACTTAAAATTCGAAAATCTGCAGTTGAAGTTTCTCTTGTACCTGGTGACAGTGTTTTAGTGGATCTTAGATACAATCAAGCCATGATATCTTTCATTGTTTACGGTTTACCACTCTGCGGTTTTGTGATGGGTATTTTGTTGGGATACATGTTAGGTTTCAGCGACCCAATTTCGCTTTTGCTGGGAGTTGGAGGATTGGTTATTGGATTCCTTGAAACAAAGGTAATTGACAAAAGGTACGAAATAAAAATAATCGAAAAGTTGCCGCACGCCGTACATTACAACACGAACCTTCCATAAGGATAAAGGATATTTAATCTTGGCTTACATGTGAGGAGTTGAGGAAATGTTATACTCTTTCAAACGTGGTGAGCCAACCTACGGATATGTTGTGCTCGTTCACGGATTGGGTGAACATACAGGACGTTACGAGGCACTTATTGAAGAAATAATTTCGAAAGGATTGGCTGTGATAGGTTTTGACCTTCCCGGTCACGGTCAAAGTGGCGGCAGGCGCGGGGATACTTCGATTGAAGAGGCGATAAATATCATCGACGAACTGACAAAAAACATCGAGAAATTTCGCCTTTTCGGACACAGCCTTGGAGGATTGATTGCAATAAGGTACACAGAAGAAAGACCTCAACGCGTGGAGAAGCTCGTAGTTTCATCTCCAGCTTTACTTGTTAGACCAACCACTTCCCAGCGCGTATTACTTGCTTTACTGTCGAAAATCGCACCGTTTGTAACTGTCGATAATGGTATAGACCCAAGTAAGCTTTCGAGGAGTAGAGAAGCTGTTGAAAGGTATCTTTCTGATCCTCTTGTGCACGATAGAATTTCAGTAAGACTCGGTGAAAGCTTGCTGCGAAACATTAAAAAGGCACATGAAGAAACTGACAAAATCGTCTGTCCTATAAGTCTTTTTGTTGGTACCGCTGACTCGATTACACCCCCTGAAGGGGCAAGGACGTTTTACGAGCGGTTGAAGAACCCGAGAAAAAAGATACTGGAGTTTCCAGATGGGTACCACGAACTTTTCGAAGATCCTCAGCACGCATCTTCGTTCAGGGTTGCTCTTACAAAGGAACTTCTTGAGATTTAGAAGAGTAGAGATGCCCATCTCGTAGTTGAAGGTACAAAGGAGAGGTGTTTCCATGTTATTCTCCACAAAATTGGGTGAGCTTGAACTTCAGGAGAACGAGATAATAACGTTTCCAAACGGAATTCCTGGTTTCGAGCATCTCAAAAGATTTTCTGTGATTTCCCTTACTGAGACAAATCCGATATGCTGGCTTGTGAGTTTAGAAGATGACTCTGTGGCACTTCCCATAATAGACCCGTGGTTGGTAGTTGAGGACTACGAAGTCAATCTTTCAGAAGAAGATGTTGAAGTTCTGGGTGTGGAGGACCCTTCAGATCTGGTCGTCTGGGCTGTGGTAACGATTCCGCCAGGTTCACCAGAGCAAGCAACAGTGAACCTTAAAGCACCGGTGGTGGTGAACCTAAGGAACGGTACCGGACTGCAAGTAATATTGGACAAGTACGAGCTTAGATATCCGATAAAGCGTTCGTAATTATTCGTGAATTTTCAATCTCGGAAAGTGGTGATAAAATGCTTGTTTTGTCAAGGAAAATAGGGGAGAGAATCATAATCGGCGATAACATCGAGATCAAAATACTGAAAATTGAAGGTGCTTCCGTGAAGATCGGTATTGTTGCTCCTGCCGAAGTGAAGATTTACCGCGAAGAAGTTTACAAAAAAGTAGCCGAACAAAATAAAAGTTCTGCGTTGGTTGACACAGGCCAGGTTTCGGAAATCTTGAGGCATGTAAAATGAGATTCGGAGGTGAGCGAGCTTGATAAAGATAGACGATAAGCTTGTAGAACATCTATGTAGGCTTTCAAAATTGAGTATCTCTGACAGGGATAGACTAAAAGCTGATCTGCAAAAGATAATTGATTATTTTGATATACTCAACGAGATTGATACATCAAGCTTTGAACCAATGTACACTCCGGTTGAAGATGCAGTTTGTTTAAGGGATGCACGTGTTCCTGAACCTGGTGAAGAGGTGGATGATATTGTTCAGAATTTTCCCGAAAAACAGGGACGACTTATCAAAATCCCAGGAATCTACGGTTGATTTTGATTTAAATTTAGAATTCTTGATCAGAGCCTACACGGTTCCCAAATTCGATCGGAGCTTGCAAAAGCTCAGTTGGAAAGAAGCTGAAAACTTAGCAGCGGAGTACTTAGAATCGCGAGGGTACAAAGTCGTTGATAGGAACGTGAAAACACCGTTTGGGGAAATTGACATTGTGGCTGTTAAGAGAGGACATTATATCTTTGCCGAAGTAAAATCTGGTTACTCAAATCGCGTAAAACCTTCTGAACGTGTGGACCGTAAGAAGTACGAGAAGATGCTTAATGCTGTTGAGTACTACCTTTCGAAAAAGAAATTCCGTTCAGTAAGAATAGACGTCATAGAAATAACAAAAGACGGTATTAGACACTACGAAAACGTTGGGTGGGAGTATTCATGAAGTTGATAGCGACCAACAAGAAAGCTTACACGGATTACACTATAGTTGAGACGTACGAAGCTGGTATCGTACTTGTTGGTACGGAAGTGAAATCCTTAAGAGAGCATGGTGCCAGTTTCAAGGATTCTTTTTGTCGTATCAAGGATGGTGAGATATTTCTTCTTAATCTCCACATTCCTCCGTACAAGTTCGGCAATATCTACAATCACGACCCAGAAAGACCTCGAAAGTTACTGCTTCATCGAAAGGAGATTGACAGGTTGTGGGGTAAGGTCAGGCAGGAGGGGTATACTATCATCCCCACGAAAATCTACTTTAACGATAGAGGAATAGTCAAAGTCGAGATAGCAGTAGCACGTGGTAAAAAAGCTTACGATAAACGCGAGGAGATAAGAAAACGTGAGGTTGAAAGGAAAATTAGGGAACATTTGAAATACAGATAAAAACTGTATCGGAGTGTGAATGGAGGTTTGAATATGAATCTGAGGGAAGCAATCGAAGAAAAACTAAAGCAACTTAAGAGTAATTACAAACCTCAAGAGGTCGAAATCAATACCGAACAGTTGAGCTTGAATACCTTTATCGAACACACGAATCTAAAGCCAACGGCAACAACTGAAGAGATAGAAAAACTTTGCGAAGAAGCAAAACTATTTGGTTTCAGGGGTGTGTGTGTCAATCCTACCTTTGTACCATTGGTCGCGGAAAAACTTAGGAACACAGGAATCCTCGTTGTCACCGTTATTGGTTTTCCACTTGGAGCAACTGGAACACCGGTTAAAGCGTTCGAAGCAAATTGGGTTGTTCAAAATGGGGCACAGGAAGTAGATATGGTTATTAACATTGGTAAGCTTAAAGAGGGTGATTACCAATACGTTTATGATGATATTCGGGCCGTTGTAGAAGCATCCAAGGTTCCTGTGAAGGTGATTATAGAAACATGCTATTTAACTAACGAGGAAAAAGTTGCCGCTTGTGTAATCTCAAAACTTGCGGGAGCAAAATTTGTAAAGACATCAACTGGTTTTGGAACGGGTGGTGCGAAGTTTGAAGATGTTCAGCTTATGAGGTGGGCAGTCGATGGTGAGATCGAGGTAAAGGCTTCTGGAGGTATTCGTACATACGAAGATGCCATCAAAATGCTCAAAGCCGGAGCAACACGTATTGGAACGAGCTCTGGAGTTGCCATTTGCTCAACACCGTTGAACGGTTGAGCGTGAAATTGAAGTCCCGAGGGGGTTGACAGTATGAAAGTTCTGGGGCTGATTTTAGCGGGGGGGCGCAGTGAAGCTTTGGGAAAATTGGTTCACAAACGTGCAAGCGCAGCATTGCCAGTGTTTGGAAAATATCGTGCAATAGATTTCACACTTAGCAACATGGTTAATTCGGGTATTTATAAAGTTGGTGTACTTACGCAGTACAATCCCCGTAGCTTGATGGACCACCTTGGTTCAGGTAAGGAATGGGATCTGGACCGTAAACATGGTGGCCTTTACATACTTCAACCTTATCTTGGGATGACTGGCGAATATTGGTACCGTGGAACGGCGGATGCAATTTTTCAAAATACCACAATGCTTAGACGCGGGGACGAGGACTATGTTTTGATAGGCTCAGGCGACCACATTTACAAGATGATATACAACGAGCTGTTCAGCTATCATTTCGAAAAGGGAGCTGATGTGACTTTAGTCGTAAAGGAGCTCGATGATACGTACGATATCAAACAGTACGGTGTAGTTGTTACAGATGTGGATGGAAGGATTTTGGAATTCCACGAAAAAGTTGAAAATCCACCGACTCGCAAAGCGTTCCTTGGAGTTTACTTTATAAATAAATATCTGCTTCTGGACCTCTTATACGACACGGTTCCATCCGGGAAATACGATTTGCTTTTAGATGTCATCGTTCCGAACCTAAGCAGGCTCCGCGTGTATGCATACGAGTTCAACGGTTATTGGCGGAACGTGAAAAAGGGAATCTTAGAGTATTACAGAATCAACATGGACGTGCTGAAACGCGAAGTACGGGAGGAGTTATTTCTTAAGAACGGTAAAGTATACACCAAACTGAAGGATTATCCTCCAGCAAAATTTACAGGAACGGCAAAGGTTTCCAACTCGCTTGTATCGGATGGTTGTATAGTCTCCGGTATCGTAAAGAACTCGGTGCTTTTTAGAGGAGTCGTTGTCAGAGCCGGGGCACGGGTGGAGAATTCTATAGTGATGCAGGATACGGTAATCGAAGAAGGTGCCTACGTGAGGAATGCAATAATAGACAAGAACTGTGTTATCCGCGCGGAACAGTCGCTCATAGGAGACTTCGAACCGGTCGTTTTGGAAAAATGGATGGTAGTTTAGGGGGCGTTGCGTATGAAAAATGTTGTTGCACTAATTCTTGCCGGAGGGCAAGGAACGAGGCTTGGTGTACTTACTGAGAAGATTCCGAAACCGGCCGTTCAATTCGGGGGAAAGTACAGGATTATAGATTTCACTTTGAGTAACTGTGTGAACTCCGGAATATACCAAGTCGGTGTACTTGCACAGTATCGTCCACACTTGTTGAACAAGCATATCGGGATTGGTAAGCCCTGGGACCTGGACAGAAAAGGTGGAGGGGTTACGATACTACAACCTTATTCAACACTCAAAGAAAGTGTTTGGTACAAGGGAACGGCTGATGCTGTTTATCAAAACATCGAATTCATCGATGAGTACAAACCAGAATATATAGTCGTCCTCTCAGGAGATCACATATATTCGATGGACTACAGTGAATTTGTGTATTACCACATCTCGAAAGGTGCCCTGGCAACGATCGCGTGCATGGAAGTACCAATTACTGAGGCGCACAGGTTTGGCATAATGATAACGGATATCGACAACAAAATCATCGAATTCGAAGAAAAGCCAAAAAAGCCGAGGTCAAATCTTGCATCTTTGGGAATCTACGTCTTCAACTGGAACTTCATAAAAGAAGTATTAATCGAAGATGCCAAAGATGAATCCAGTGATCACGACTTTGGAAAGAATATTATTCCCAAAATATTGTCAACAGGAAAGGTTTACGCATTCCCGTTTGAAGGATACTGGAGAGATGTTGGAACAATATTATCATACTGGGAAGCAAACTTAGAGCTGACAAGACCAATTCCTCCGTTTAATTTGTACGATCCAAACTGGCGAATTTACACGAAATCAGAAGAAATGCAACCGGCTTACATTTCTGAGACCGGTGAAGTTAGGAACTCGATTATAAGCGAGGGATGTGAAATTCACGGCTACGTTGATAACAGTGTCATATCCCAGGGGGTTATTATTGGTGAAGGTTCCGTGATACGCAACAGTGTGCTAATGACAAAGGTTTGTGTAGGAAGCAATGTCGTCATCGAGGATGCGATTATAGCTGATAACTCTGTAATAGGTGACAATTGTAAAATTGGCATCGGTAAATTTGCGGAAAGCAAGTACGATAAAAAGGTATACGATTCACACATAACCGTTATAGGTATGGACAGCAAGATCGGTGAAAACTGCGAATTTGGAAAAAATGTCGTTGTTGGTAACGATGTTGTTGTGCCAGCTGGTACAAAAATTGAGAGTGGAGGATTCTTTTTCTCGGGGGTGAATGAGAAATAAAGGAGTCGAAGAACTAAGAGGTTAGGAGTGATCGTTTGTGGACCTGTATTTCATCAAGGTTCGGGCGAGGAGTAAAGGAACAGCGGAAGAGATAATAGGTTATTTCTTTGGAAAGACGAACAGTGCACCAGATTTTGATTTTCTGGTTGTTCCTATTAGGTACTCGAGCTTAATTGATCAGTTTACTTTGGAAGAAAATCTCTCAGAATTTAAGGAAAAACTTACAAAAGTCAAAGAAAACCTCAAAACCCAATCGAATGTGAGCGATGTAACGCTGGCTTTTTTAACTTATTTGAACAACGTTATGAATCGTCGTGGTAAGATCCCGCTGGGAATCGAATTCACAACCGCTATAAAGGAAGATGATGAAGAAGTCTTAAAGCTCATTATATCTGATTTGCTCGAAGAATGGAGCCCAAAAATGGAAGTACTGGTCAAGGCAGAAGCCTTGACGTTAGAGGAATATTCTGCTTTAACCTTTTTCGACGTACAGGAGGACTTCTCAGATCCAGGAATTGCGCAGATTTATTCAAGACCAGATATTGTGGATTTACCCGAGGTCTTCCCGGTTATAGATCCGATAAACGGTGTCAGTATTGTCCAGTTTGACGTTGGTGATAAGATCCCTGTAGTTGTGTTGAACTACGGTAAGTACGAATCAGCTATTAAGAGCAAGATTCCTGATGTAGACACAACTAAGAAGGCTATCGAAGGAACTTTGGTCAGTAAGGAATTGTTGAGGGTCAAAGGTGGTACCGTTTATCTTATCAAGGTTGAGATTGCCGAAGGGATTGTTGGGAAAGGGCTAATTAGCCCAGCTTTAAAGATCCTAACGGACGAGACTTATTTTATGAGGAAGCGTTCAAGTGCAGTGTGGGAACAATCTGAACGTCAACCAGGTGTGAAGGAAATTAAATTGCATGTGCCACCGACCACTGGTAACGAATTGTTGATTGCCTTCATGACAACGTTGCTTGTCACAGGTGCTTTGCTCATATTGGTTTATATATTTACCAAGTGAGGGAGGTTATCGGCAAAGTTGAAGATTCAAAAAATAAGTGGCGAGTTCGTTGAAGAAGTTGCCAAGCTGATTTATCTGGAGAAGCAAAATTTCTACGATGAGCTCTTTGGCAGTGATGCCTTAAAGTACATAGAAAAAGCTTTGACTAACGATATCCCGCCGTTTCAAAAGGACTATGGATTAGTTGCTGTCGAAGACGGGAAGGTACTTGGTACGCTTCTTTTTGCGGACAAGGCTTCATTTAGACACGGTTATCAGAAGTGGTTGAAAATCCTGGGACTGAAGATATTTCCAGTGGGAAGCAAGATGATTTACATAATTCAAAGATTACTTATCGAGTTCGGAGTTAACGACCTATACATCGTAGCGTTGGCTGGGAATGTCAAGGAATATCTCTTATACACGTTCATCAAGCAAAATAGGTATAGGAAAGTCATAGTGGACACTGCGGATGATAAATTTTACACGAAGTTTGGTTTCCACGAGGGTACTCCCGTCCACAACAAACTGAGGCGTTATGAGAAGCTTTGCGACTACGAAACGTTATCCGGTATCGGGTGGGATACGCACCCACTGATAAATGGTCGTGAACTCATTCTTGGAGGAGTAAAGATAGAGAATCAATTTGGATTAGATGGCCACTCTGACGCGGATGTTCTTTGCCATGCAATAATCGACAGCTTACTTGGGGTAGCCCTGAAAACGGACATAGGAATGCTCTTTCCTGAAACTGCTGAAAACAAGAATCGTAAGAGTTTGGAAATGCTTAGGAAAGTTGTTCAAAACTTGAATTTCCAGGGGTACTTTCCCTCATCGATAGACTGTGTTATAATCTCACCGGTGAAGTTGAGTTCCTACCGACAAATGATGATTGAAAGTGTTGAGAGTGTTACAAACTGTCCTGTTTCGATCAAGTTCAAGTCCGGGAATGGTGTATACCCGGAATCGGAGTTCAAGGGGATTACTGCTATTTGCGTGAGTAACGTGGAAAAAATATGAATTTAAAATTCAAATACAGACACATTGAACGGGATATGGAGGTGGAGTTATGGTAAACTCGTTCCTTAAAACTGCGGAAGAGAAGATGAAAAAATCTGTTGAAAAAATTGCGGAAGAACTTAAGCATCTTAGAACAGGGCGCGCTTCACCAGCAGTGCTGGAAGAAATTAAAGTTGACTATTACGGCGTGCCAACCCCGATATTACAGGTTGCGCAAGTTACTACAGAAGAGCGGCAACTCATCATAAAGCCTTGGGAACGCACACTCTTAAACGCCATTGAAAAGGCTATCCTTGCAAGCGATCTAGGATTAACTCCCGTTAACGATGGAAACGTGGTTAGAATAGTCTTCCCAACTCCGACAACCGAACAGCGGCAGAAATGGGTCAAAAAGGCGAAAGAAATTGTTGAAGAAGGAAAGATAGCGGTAAGAAACATCAGGCGTGATGTTTTGAAAGACGTTAAAGACAAGAAAAAAGAAGGAGAAATTTCCGAAGATGATGAAAAGAGACTCGAAAAGGAAATTCAGAATCTGACTGACAAATATATTGCTGAGCTGGATAAACTTTTCGAAAAGAAAGAAAAGGAGATAATGGAATTCTGATGGCTCTTAATAAGAAAGAACCTCCAAAGCACATTGCGTTCATAATGGATGGAAACGGTCGGTGGGCTAAGGAAAAGGGAAAACCAAGAACTTATGGACATTATGTTGGGGCTTACAAAATAGAGGATGTCGTCAAGTGGTGTGCCCAGCGAGGAATCGAATTCACCACGTTTTATGCCTTTTCGACGGAAAATTGGAAACGTCCACCAGATGAGGTAAGTTTCTTGTTTAACCTTTTGGTTGAGAAAATAGGAGAATTTTATGAGCGAATGAATAAGGAAAACGTAAGATTGAGATTCATTGGGAGAATAAATGACTTGCCGGAGGCTGTGAAAAGTAAGTGCCTCGAATACGAAGAGAAAACCAAGAATAACAACAGGATACAGGTCATAATAGCCTTAAATTACGGTGGTCGATCGGAAATCGTGGATGCGGTAAAAAAGATTGTCCAAAGCTGTTCTACTAGTTTGGATTTTCTCAACGAAGAGAATTTTCGAAATTTTCTTTACGCACCGGATGTTCCAGATCCAGATTTGATCATCCGAACTTCAGGCGAACAACGCATCAGCAATTTTCTGCTATGGCAGCTGGCCTACAGCGAGCTTTACTTTAGTCCCGTTTATTGGCCCGATTTCAACGAAGAGGAATTGGACAAGGCCATAAACTTTTACATGAGCCGAGACAGAAGGTTTGGGGGGATTGGGGACGGATGAGTAATCTGAAGGCTGAAACTATTCAACGTGTCATTAGTGCATTTGTCGTTGCTCCTTTCGTTGTGCTATGCTTTGTTTCCTACAATAGCTTGGTGGGATTGGTCGCTGCAATTGTCATGGTCTCGAGCGGGGAATTCTTCTACACAACGTTACGAAAACATGGAGCTTGGTTGATGGTTGTCTACACGGGTATAGTTTCGGCCTTTCCGATTCTGTACGGAACGTTTTTCCAGGAGAAACCAATGGAGCTCCTTGCTTACATTTACATTGCGGGAATCGTTTTCACACTATCCCGAGTGAAAAATAAGGAAATCATTACAGAAATCTATTTTGCGTTTACTACAGCTCTCATTTACATTGCTTTTTTGCTCTCATTCTTTATCCCACTTTACGCAAAATTCGGAGCCGATGCCGCACTCTTGACGCTAACGTTGAGTTGGTCGTACGATAGCTTTGCGTTTGCGTTTGGTATGTCAACTGGTGGTAAGCACAAACTTGGGAGCTATTACAGTCCGAACAAGTCCTGGGAAGGGTTGTTCGGTGGAATATTTGGGACGACTTTGTACATAATACTTTACCAGAACGTTGCAAGACTATTTTTCAAATCAGACTTGAGACTATCGCTTCCTGTAATCCTTTTGATAGCAACGGTAACGGCGATTTTTGATACTTTTGGTGACATCTTTGAGTCCTCGATAAAAAGACATTACAACGTGAAACACATGGGCAATTTGTTACCAGGACACGGTGGTATGTTGGATCGAATAGATGGGCTGTTGTTCATTACTCCTGTGGTGTACGCGTTATTCACGATTTTCGGCTGAGAATGATTACCCGGAGGTGCGATGATGAAATACATGACCAGTGAAGAGATACGTGAGGCTTTCCTTTCATTTTTCGAATCGAAAGGACACAAGAGATTACCAAGCGCTTCGTTGATTCCTGACGATCCACAACTCATGTTCACTGTTGCCGGTATGGTTCCTTTCAAGCCCATTTTCTGGGGCAAGGTGGAACCGGTCTACACAAGGGTAACAACTTGTCAGAAATGCGTTAGGACTAATGATATAGAGAACGTTGGTAGAACTCCTCGCCATCATACTTTCTTTGAAATGCTTGGCAACTTCTCTTTTGGTGATTACTTCAAAAGGGAAGCGATCGAATGGGCATGGGAGTTTGTAACCCAAGTCCTTCGAATGCCTGAGGAGAAGTTATGGGTATCTGTTTACGAAGAGGATGATGAAGCGTTCGAGATTTGGAAAAGTATCGGTGTTCCTGAGCGAAAGATTGTTAGGATGGGAAAAGAAGACAACTTCTGGGGGCCGGCTGGTCCAACGGGGCCTTGCGGACCGTGCTCTGAGATTTTCTACGACACGGGCGTGGAGGTACCCGTTCCAGAAGGTCAGGAACCGACACCGGCCAACACAGATGGTAGGTTTATTGAAATTTGGAATTTGGTTTTTACCGAATTCTATCAGGACGAGGAAGGCAAACTCCACCCATTGCCGAAGAAGAATATCGACACCGGTGCTGGTTTGGAACGCATCGCGGCTATGATGCAAGGGGTTTACTGGAACTTCGATACTGACCTTTTCAAACCTATCATCGATAAGATACAGGAAGTTCTGAATGTGAGATATAAGGAAGATCCTGTAAAGGATGTTTCGATACGGGTGATCGCTGACCACGTTAGAGCAGTTACGTTTATTATTACTGACGGAGTGTTGCCCTCAAACGAAGGTCGAGGTTATGTTCTAAGAAGGATACTTCGAAGAGCTTTGAGACACGGAACGCTTTTGGGAGCGAAGGAACCGTTCCTGTACAAGATCGTCGAGAGTGTAGTTTCGAAGATGAAAGCCATTTACCCAGAACTCGTTGAAAAACAATCTTTTGTTGAAAATGTTGTGCGTAACGAAGAGTTGAGATTCATCTCGAATCTGACTAAAGGCACGGAGATGGTGCACAGAGTGGCTTCCGTTTCGGGAGGGAGGATCTCCGGTGAGGATGCCTTTAAGCTTTACGATACTTATGGATTCCCGATAGACATTCTCAGAGACATTGCACGTGAAAATAATTATTCGCTGGATGAAGAAGGTTTTGAAAAGTACCTTGAGGAGCAGAGGGAACGTTCAAGAAGAGCACAAGGAGAGGTTGAGTTTGCCACAAGAACGGGATACGAAGGTCTCGAGCTGGAGACAGTCTTTGTTGGGTACGACACTCTAAAAACCACCGCAAAGGTACTGAAAATCAAGGTGAATGAAGAGTTTGTTGAATCTGCACAGGACTGCGAATGTGAGGTTGTTCTCGACGTTACGCCGTTCTACGCGGAAAAAGGTGGTCAAGTGGCGGACACGGGTTTAATCGTAGGTAGTGAGGGGAAGTTTGAGGTTAACTACGTCTACACACCTGTGGAGGGTGTGATAGTTCACAAGGGTTGTTTGAAGGGTAAGCTCTCCACTGGTGCAGAAGTCCAAGCTGTTGTAGATGAGGAAAAACGAAGGGCTACAATGCGTAACCATACGGCTACGCACTTACTTCACGCGGCACTGAGAAAGGTCTTAGGAACACATGTGCGACAAGCAGGTTCGCTTGTCGAACCCGCGCGCTTAAGGTTTGACTTCACGCATTATCAAGCACTTTCGGACCAAGAAATTGCAGTCATTGAGGATCTAGTTAATGAGATAATACTTTCAGCAATCCCTGTTGAAGTGAGTGTGAAGTCTTACGACGAAGCCGTGAAACAGGGAGCTATTGCCCTGTTTGATGAAAAGTATGGAGATTTTGTCAGGGTTGTGAAGGTTGGAGACTTCAGTGAAGAGCTTTGTGGGGGTACGCACGTGAAGAATACAGGAGAGATAGGTCTCTTCAAAATAACTTCCGAAGGTGCCGTAAGTGCTGGTGTACGTAGGATTGAAGCCATCACAGGATTGAACTCCTTAAGGTTCCTCCGCGCACTTGAAGCAAAAGTGAAATCACTTAGGGATATTTTGGAAGTTTCGGACGACCAGCTACCGGAAAAGGTTCAGAAGTTAATCGATGAAAGGAAGAAACTCGAGAAGGAAGTTGCCGAGCTTAAGAAGAAAGCAATCAACGTTGAAGAACTGATCGAGTTGGCAAGGGAGTATGAAGGTGTCAAATATGTTGCGCACGTTTTCGAAGGTATCGAACCCGAGGTTCTAAAAGAGTTGGTTGACGAACTATCCGATAGAATACAGGGGCCAGTACTTTTGATCACAAAGCTCGATGGAAAGGTAGTTTTCGTCATCAAGGTACCTAAAGGGTTAGCATCCACGTATCACGCCGGAAACATTGCAAAGGTTGTTGCGCAGACCTTGGGTGGTGGTGGTGGCGGTAGCCCGACTTTTGCGCAGGCGGGAGGAAAATTAATTGACATGGTTCCTAAGGCTGTCGAAGTCTTTGAGAAATTAGTGAGAAGGGAAGTGCCCTAATGTTTGGAAGACTGGATCTTGGCATTGATCTCGGAACTGCAAACACACTTGTCTACGTGAGAGGTAAGGGAATTGTCGTCAACGAACCATCTGTGATAGCAATAAACGTCGAAACAAACGAAATTGTTAAAGTCGGTGAAGAAGCTAAAAAGATGATTGGTAAAACACCTTCGTTCATTCAAGCGATTCGTCCGTTAAAAGACGGAGTCATCGCCGATTACGATGTAGCGCTAGCCATGCTAACGTATTTCATAAGCAAGGCACAGGACAGATTTTCATTCTTCAGACCGCGCGTGGTAATCGGGGTTCCTGTGGGGGTTACGGAAGTTGAGAGTCGCGCACTTCTCACGGCGGGAAAGGAAGCGGGTGCGAAGAAGGTTTTTTTGATCGAGGAGCCAATGGCAACGGCGCTGGGGGCGGGGTTACCCGTTGAAGAGCCGCAGGGAAACATGGTGATTGACATCGGTGGTGGTACTACGGAGGCTGCTGTTATCTCTCTTGGTTCAATCGTAACTTGGTCGTCTACTCGCGTTGCAGGCGACGAATTTGACGAGGCGATTATTCAGTACGTTCGTGAAGTATATCGGGTCACGATTGGTGTTCGGACGGCAGAGCGAGTGAAGATAGAGATCGGTAATGTATTTCCGTTAAAAGAGTACGATGAACTTCAAACGGAGATCGTCGGAATAGAACTCTCCTCCGGATTACCAAAAAGATTGACGCTCACTGGTGGTGAAATCCGGGAAGCTATAAAATCAACTGCAATGCAGATTGTTGAAACTGCGAAAGCCACACTTGAAAAAACGCCTCCTGAACTCGTTGCAGACATCACAGAACGTGGTATTATCGTGTCAGGCGGTGGCTCGTTACTCAGGGGAATTTGCGAACTCATTTCGAAAGAGACAGGTATAGACGTTTACCGGGCAGAAGATCCTATGAGTTGTGTGGCACGTGGCGCTGGCATGGTCTTGGATAAGATGGATATTCTTGCGAGGTTGAAGAGTGTAGAATGAGAACGAACATTTTGGCAACAGTTGCAATAATTTTACTGCTGATTTTGTCGCTTGACGTATTTAGCAATAACTCGCTTTCGAAGTTTGTTGCTGAAGTATTAACCAAGGTCTCGTTTCCGTTCTACGGTTATAGGGAGAAATTGGAAAATTTTTTTGAAAAATATCCCAGCATCCTGCATGTTACACTATTTAGCGAAAATGCCAAAGCACTTACTGTGTTGAGTGAGGACATAAAAGGCCTGTACGTGAGAAACCTACACGAGAAAGGTTTGGTGATTGATCCTCTGTCGAAACAGCTGATAGGCTTCGTTGAACGAACAGGAAAAATCGGTTACGTGAGAAAATGGTGGGTTTCGGAGTTTCCGGTGACGATAGAGGGTACGGAAACGAGAGCGGTAGGATTCTACAGAAAATTTAGAATTGAGGTACCAGATCCCTATGTGGATATTGGCGGGAAGGTTTATTTAGCCGATAGCGAAGAGTATGGCAGGCTGATGAGGTTGTATAACATTTCAATAGGCGTCTTTAAAAATGGCTACTTTTTGCCGAAGATTCCAACGATTCCAAAATACGTCGTTATTCTACCGTCGTATCACAACGGTTCCCGCAAACAAGAAGAGGGGGGGAAATGATGTACGAGGAACTTTCTAAAGAACAGCTCATTCAAAAAATTCACGAATTGGAAGACGAAATTGCAAGACTTAAGATGCGCGAGAATGAACTTGAAATGCTACTAAGCGAATACTCAACAATCATGAAGAAACAGTTCGAGGTTTTTGATGACTTTATCAGGGACGTTGGAACAAAGCGAATGATTGACCCATTAACGAGGGTGTACTCTCACGAGCATATCATGAAGCTCATTTCATACTACCATCAGAAGGCTTTTGAAGAAAATTTCCAATACGCGCTAGTCACGGTACGAATAAATAATTTTGAGAAAATGGAGCAAATTGAAAAAGAACAAGCACTCTTATCTGTGGGAAAACTTTTAAAAGAACTTGTTCGAGTCCCTCTCGATAGTGTTGGCAGGCTCAGTGATGATACGTTCATTGTGCTTCTTACTGAAATAACGAGGGAAAACGCGCTCAAGGTCAAAGAACGCATAGAGAATGCACTTCTTATAAGGAACATCGATTGTAGTATAAAGTTCTCTAGTTATCCAGAGGATTCTACAAACCTTGAAGAGCTTGTCAAGCGAGTTACTTAAAGTGTGAAATTAGAGGTTACTACGACCACGTTGATGGAAGCGAGGATAGATATATGGGCGTTATCCTTGTGTCGAAGAGTGTCTTACACGGTGAGGTTGAAATTTCCGGGGCAAAGAACTCCGCACTCCCGCTTTTGGCTGCTACCATACTAACGGACGAAGAAGTAATCCTCAACAAGGTGCCACACTTGGCAGATGTAGAGACAATGTTTGATATCCTCAGAACACTCGGTAAGAAAGTTCAGTACGACACAGCTACTGGTACTGTGAGAGTCTCGGGGGCCGTTAATAATGCCCACGTTCCATACGATCTGGTACGAAAAATGCGTGCATCGTTTAATGTTATGGGACCGTTGACCGTGATGATGGGTGAAGCAAGTACACCGCTTCCCGGTGGTTGTGCAATAGGTGTTAGGCCTGTGGATTACCATATTGAAGGGCTCAAAAAGCTGGGGTTTGAAATCTCATTTGAGCATGGTGAAATCCGAGCGCGTGTTGGCAAAAAGGATGAGCTTGTAGTTGTACACTTACCTTTTCCAAGTGTTGGAGCTACAGAACATATCATGAGTGTGGCCACGATGCTTCCGGGAACGACCGTGATTGAAAATGCAGCCATGGAACCGGAAATTGTCGATTTGCAGGACCTCCTTAACAAAATGGGAGCGCGTGTACAAGGCGCGGGGACCAGTAAAATAATCGTTGAAGGCGTCAACAAACTTCATGGTTGCGAGCATACGATTATCCCGGATAGAATAGAGGCAGGGACATATGCTATCGCAATACTTTCAACGGGTGGTGAAGGCAGGATAAAAAACGTCATTCCCGAACACTTGGATGCTCTCTGGTCGGTGCTTGAATACACCGGCGCGTCTATCAAAAAGGGAAGTAACTACGTGGATGTAAAGTCTCCGGGAAAGTGGCGTGCTTGCGATGTAAACGTCCTTCCCTACCCCGGTTTTCCGACCGACTTGCAACCGCAAATAGTCGTTTATCTTTCTATAGCGCAAGGTACGAGTACTGTTACGGAAAACGTTTTCAAAACAAGATTTGCACACGTAGCTGAATTGGTCAGGATGGGTGCCAACATGAAACTCAAAGACAATACACTTATCATCGAAGGAGTTGAAAAGCTACAAGGAGCGACGGTGATGGGCACAGATTTAAGGGCGACGGCCGCTCTCGTCGTAGCTGGTCTGGTTGCCGAAGATACAACAGAAGTCACGCAGGTAGAACACATTTTCCGTGGGTATGAGAACGTTATTGAGAAATTCAGGAGGCTTGGGGGTGTTCTTGAATACAAGGCTGGAGGTGTACCGGAGATTTGAAAAATCTATCACACATGAGTTCTCGGCCCTTTCTCTTAAGATTGAGGAGAAAGATGGTATTGTTCCTAATTGATACCCTTTTATTAATTTTGGCCGGAATAATGGCCTTGTTAGTCAGATTTGGAACGAATACCACGGAAATAAAAAAATTTTACAGTGGGGTAGTTACTCTCATCGTATTCATAGCCGTAGCAAACGTACTCAATGGAAGCTACAAGATTGTGTGGCGACACGCTACATCAAGAGATCTTATCGTCCTTCTCAGAGGACTTTTTCTCGGATATGCCACTACATTGATTAGTTTGCATTACTTTCATTTTGTGCGCTTACCCAGGTCTGTAGGGATGCTAACCTTCCTTGGTTCCGCATTTCTCCTGATCACAGCCCGGTTGTTCTACCAATTCCTTCTGCTTAACAAAAATGCCGGTTCCAAGAGGGTGGCAATTGTAGGTGCCGGTGAGACTGGCGTTTCGCTAAGTGGGCAACTTAGGAGAAATGGATACGGGAAGGTTCTTGCGTTTATAGACGATGATCCTTCTAAAATCGGAAGAACCATTGCGGGCATAAGGATTTACGGTCCTATTGAAATCATCATGGATGTCGTTGACAACCTCGATATCCAAGAATTGATCATAGCACTTCCTTCGGCATCATCCGAGCAAATGCAAAGAATACTGTCAAACATCGATACAACGAAGGTACGGGTTAAGACAATTCCTCCTATTGACAAAGTTTTGGACAAGGGTATTTCAATTAAGGACATTAAGGATATCTCTCTTCAAGATATCCTCGGTCGCGAACCCGTCAAGGTCAACCTTAAGGAAATCAGTGGGTATGTTTTAGATAAATGCGTTCTCATCACAGGTGCAGGTGGCAGTATAGGGAGTGAGATTGCAAGGCAAATATCCAGGTTTTCGCCTTCGCGGGTTGTGTTACTTGGTCGTGGGGAGAACAGTATCTACGAGATATTCAACGAACTCAAGGAAGGGTTTCCGAACGTTCATTTTGAACCGTTTATTGGTGACATTGCTGATGAACACCTGATGGAACTGGTTTTTCGGAATTTCAGACCTGATATTGTTTTCCATGCAGCTGCTCATAAGCATGTTTTTCTGATGCAGACAAATCTTTACGAGGCTATCAGAGTTAACGTTGTCGGAACGATAAATCTTGCAAAACTTTCTTGTAAGTACGACGTAGAAAGGTTTGTCTTCATCTCCACGGATAAAGCGGTGAATCCTGTATCCTATATGGGAGCAAGTAAACGTTTGGCAGAGTTATACATCCTCTCGATCCCGAACTCGTGCGAAACAAAATTTGCAATAGTTCGTTTTGGAAATGTTATTGGAAGTCGTGGAAGTGTTTTTTGGAAATTCAAAAAGCAGATCGAAAATGGTGGTCCGATAACCGTCACGGATCCGCGTATGAAACGATATTGGATGAGTATTCCGGAAGCAGTCGCATTGGTGATCCAAGCCGGTGCCTTTTCAAGCGGCCGGGATCTTTATGTACTCGATATGGGTGAACAGATTCCTGTGGAAAAAATAGCTAAGACACTGGCAAGGTTGATGGGAAGGCCTGATGTTGAAATTAAATACACCGGACCGATGCCCGGTGAAAAGTTCGAGGAAGAGTTACTCTACAATTTTGAACAACCGCGGCCAACGGAACATCCAAAGATAATGAAAGTATGTTACGAAAGCTTGAAAATCTCGGATCAGGAGATAGAAACCGTTGTAGAGGATATTCTTCGTCTTTCGTTGAATGGAGAAGAGAAGAAAGCTTGGGAAATGTTGAGAAGAGTTATCGCAGTTTAAAGTGTTTCTACATCGCTTCTAATCTCGGTCAAAATTGCGTAACAAATCAATCAATTCATCTTTTTCAAAAACATACACACTACTGCACCACTTACAAGTAACCTCCGCTTTACCCTCTGCAATCAGACCGAGCATGTCATCTTTGCTGAGGACCAGCAATGCGTCCCTGGCCTTATCTTTCGAACAGCCACAGTGGAACATGACGTTAGAATTTTCGATGATGAGTTCGTTTGTTTCAAGTAACCAAGCAGCTAGTTCCTCTAGAGTACTCGAGCCCAAAGAGGAAGTAATGGAGAAATCTTGCATCTTGTTTTCAATTCTCTTGAGAATACCTTCATCAATTGACCTATCAAGCACTTGGATCGCAACTCCTCCAGCTCTAATAACTCCATCTTTATTCATCAGCACTCCTAACGCAAAAGCTGATGGAATCTGTTCGGAAACGGTAAAATAATACGCTACATCCTCGGCTATTTCACCCGAAACTATAGGAACCTTGGAAATCATCGGATTGCGTAATCCAACATCTCTGACCACCGTCAACGTCCCCTTTCCTACAGCGCTCCTGACGTCAAATTTTCCGAGTTCGTTTCGTTCGAGCTCGAACTGTTTGTTTGTTATGTATCCCCTAACGGTAAATTTTGAATTTGCCTGCGCACTGACACTACCGGCAGGCCCGTCCCCACTCAGAACGAACGTGATCATTTCTCTTTCCGACAACCAGGGACACACAAGCCCCGCCGCCACCAGTAACCTTCCGAGCACCACTGTTGGCAGGTAAGAGAGGCCATGCTGTTTTCTTGCAAAATCCACAAAATCGGTACCATCAAGCAAAGAAAACCTTAACTTTCCGGCGTAAGCAGTGCCATAAACGATTTTTCCCATACCATCACTCCTTACAGAGGTTTAGTAATTGCACCGTGAGAAATCTTTAACCTGATTCGTTTTCATCTGGCTAATTGAGATTATACTACAAAAGATTTCAAAATCTACATTTCTCTCTGTTTCTCTAATTCAAAGTGTGGGTGGTAAAATAAACTGTGAAAGGCGAACGTAAGGCAAGCTGAAATTGGGAGGGAGCTCCTGTGGCGTCTGCCGATGTATCGAAAATAGAGGAGCTAATATCGAGGGTTCCCGGCGTTAAGGCGGTAAAAGTCGTGGGAAGTGGTGGAGAACTGCAGGAAATTCACGTAATTACAACGAGTGATAAAAGCCCGAAGCAGCTTGTTCGGGATATAGAAACGGTTGTACTGGCGAGCACGGGTTTTAGATTGGATCGGAAAATAATCTCCATCGCACAGGTGGAATCCGATGTCAAGTTACAGAAGGTCGTTCCGTTTCAATTGACGAGTGTGAAAATTGAAAGCGTTGATGAAAGAACTGTGCGTGTTAGGGTAACCATTGAACACGGGGAAGAGGAGTTCTACGGTGAATACACTGGTCCGAAAACGAGCAGAAACATTCCGAAGGTGGTTGGTACTGCTGTTTTGAATGCGCTGTCTGATGTTCATGATTTTGCTCTTTCGTTTGATGATTATGCGGAGGTTTTCCTTGTTGGCAAAAAGTACATCGTTGTTCACGTTACTAAGCAGTACAATGGGGCGGAGGAAAGCGTTATCGGAACTGCGGCCTTTGATGGTAACTTAGAAAGGTCAATAGCTGAAGCGGTCCTCGACGCATTCCGACGAATGTGATTCTTATTGCAAGACCGCCAATTCCTGTAAGGGCTGAGGTGTTCCTCGGCCCTTTTAATTGTAAACTTGTAACATTTAACGACGGCTAAACCGAACCAAAAAACTCTTTGACAAAAGGTAACGAAAGTGATATAATCGTAAAAGAGTTAACTTACGAAAAAAGAGGAGGTAAGGTTATGGCGAAAAAAACTATTATGATTATCGATGACCAACCTGAGATTCTCGAGTTGGTAAGTTTTACGTTACAAAAAGAAGGTTATGACGTGGTTCCAGTTGAGGATGCAGAAACTGCGCTTCAAGAACTGAAAGAAAAAGATGTCGATATGTTCATCGTTGATATTATGTTACCAAATATGGACGGCTTTGAATTTGTTAGAACGATTAGGTCTATGGAAAAACACAAGACAACTCCGGTTATTTTTCTCAGCGCTAAAGGTGAAGAGTTCGACAAAGTACTTGGACTTGAGCTTGGTGCAGATGATTACATCGTAAAGCCGTTCAGTATCAGAGAGCTCCTTGCAAGAATCCGTGCAGTGTTCAGGAGGATGCAAGCTGGTGTGATCCAAAAGGAGGAAAAACCAAAGAAGATCGTTGCCAAAGACTTAGAAATCGATATCGATAAATACGAAGTACGTGTCAAAGGTAAAAAAGTGAATCTGACACCACTCGAGTTTGATCTTTTGAGGTTCCTTGCCGAAAATGAAGGAAAAGTGTTCTCAAGAGACGTTTTACTTGATAAACTCTGGGGATACGATTACTTTGGTGATACGAGGACCGTCGATGTGCACATTAGAAGGTTGAGAACAAAGATCGAAGAGGATCCATCGAATCCAAGGTACGTCGTTACCGTACGCGGAAAGGGTTACAAGTTCAGAGATCCAGGAAAGGAAGAATAAGTATAGATGGTGGTAGCGTTAGTTGGTGCAACCGTTGCTGCATTGATCTTCGTTGGCTTTCTCTTTGTTGAATGGAAAAAAAGAAGGGTTTATTCAAAGTACATGGACAAAATCGCGATAAGCATAGGGGAGGAGACCGGTGCTCCTCCACTTTACATTTACGAAAGACTAAGAAAAAAACTTAACGAGTTGGAACAACGAGTAATAGAAACGGAGCGGGAAAGGCGAAACGTATTCACGATTTTGAATAATATAACTGATCCAATAATAATAGTTCGAGGTGACGGAGTTGTGACGTTCTCGAACATTGCAGGACGGGACGTGACAAGACCAGGGGTAGAAGGTAGAAAAGTTTACGAGGTCGTTGAAAATTATCACTTACTTGAGATGTTTGAGAAGGCTTTACAAACTGGAGAACTTCAAAGTGGGGATATTTCGCTTGCGGTCAATGGTGAAACTCGCTATTACGATGCGAAAATTGTGCCCATCAAACTTGATCAAGAAAGCGAACGGTACATTATAGTCTTGCACGACACAACGAAAGAAAAACAACTTGACAAACTGCGAAGAGAATTCATCTCCAACGTTTCCCATGAATTGAGGACCCCCCTAACATCTATTCACGGTTATGCAGAAGCTCTGCTCGATGACGATCTCTCAAACAAAGATTTAGTTAGAAGATTTCTCGGAATAATAGAGAGTGAATCTGCAAGGATGACTCGTTTAATAAACGATTTGCTTGACCTTGAAAAGCTTGAATCTGGTGAGGCTAAATTTAACTTCACCATAGTTGATATGTACCAAGTTGTTGAGCGCGTGCTTAGTATTGTTAAGCCAATTGCTGATGATTATGGGGTTCAATTAACTTGGGCTTGCGAGGGTGAAAAGCTCGTACACGGAGATTTTGACAGACTTGTCCAATTAGTATTAAATCTTGTGGACAACGCAGTTAAATACACATCAATAAAAGAATCAGGTGAAAAAAAGGTTATCGTGAGTTGCTATGAAACGGAGGAAAAAGTTGTTTTTCAAGTGAGCGACACTGGTCCAGGGATTCCAGAAGAAGCACAGCGGAGGTTATTTGAGAGATTTTACCGTGTTGACAAGGCAAGAAGCAGAAAGGTAGGGGGAACTGGGCTTGGGCTTTCCATCGTCAAAACAATTGCCGAAAAACACGACGCAAAAATTGAATTTGAAAGTAAGGTTGGTGAGGGAACAACCTTTAGGGTAATTTTTAATAAGCCGAAGTTGGTAAAGGAGGAGCGTGATGATGCGAGCATATGATATCATACTAAAGAAAAGAAACGGTGAAAAATTGAGTTACGATGAAATAAAATTCATGGTTGATGGATATGTAAAAGGAGAAGTTCCAGATTATCAAATGGCGGCCTTTCTAATGGCCATTTATTTTCGACACATGGATGAAGAAGAACGCGCGTGGCTGACCGAAACTATGGCAAATTCTGGTGACAAAATCGATCTTTCAAGCATTCCAGGGGTGAAAATTGACAAGCATTCCACGGGTGGTGTGGGTGATAAGACAACACTGGTGGTTGGTCCACTTGTGGCTTCGTTGGGTATCCCAGTTGCAAAGATGTCGGGGAGAGCTCTTGGCCACACTGGTGGTACGATAGATAAGTTAGAATCAATCCCGGGATTTAGAACGGCACTTTCCGAGGAAGAGTTTTTCAGAAACGTTAAAGAGATAGGAATTGCTATTGCTGGTCAGACGGCAAATTTGGTACCGGCTGACAAGAAGATTTACGCACTTAGGGATGCTACTGCCACGGTTGATGAGGTTTCACTTATTGCTGCAAGCATTATGAGTAAAAAACTTGCTGGTGGTGCCGACGGTTACGTTTTGGACGTCAAAGTTGGAAGTGGCGCGTTTATGAAAACACTTGAGGAAGCTAGAGAACTTGCGCATGCAATGGTTGGTATTGCTAAAGCTCACGGTAAAAAAGCGGTAGCAGTGTTGACAAATATGAACTTTCCTCTTGGAAGAATGGTAGGAAACTCTCTGGAAGTTCTTGAGGCGATAAAAACACTTAAAGGAAAAGGCCCCAAGGACTTCACAGAGCTTTGCTTGAACTTGGCTGCGTGGATGTGTCATCTCGCTGGGCGTGGAACATTTGATGATTGCTTAAAGTTGGTGGAAGATTCGTTGAAATCTGGCGCAGGACTTGAGAAATTCAGGCAGATGGTGGAATGGCAAGGGGGCGATCCAAGAGTTGTCGATGAACCTGAAATCATTTTGCCCATAGCTCGCGAAATCGTGGAATTCAGGGCATGGAAATCCGGATATGTCTATGCGATTGACGCGGAAAAGGTTGGCATAGCTTCAAACTACTTGGGAGCGGGACGCAGAACAAAAGAAGATATTATTGACCACAGTGTTGGAATTGAGATACTTAAGAAGGTTGGTGATAAAGTCAGCGAGGGTGAAACGATAGCGTTGTTGTACGTTTCACCGAGAAGTGACGTAGCAGAAGCAATTAAACTGTTGCGTGAAAGTTACAAGCTGCACGAAAGCTGTCCCGAGCCCGAGCCGTTAATTTTTGGCGTGGTCCAGTGAACGAGATGTTGAGGAGGAAAAATGGTGAGAAAGATTAGAACATTGAAATTTGTTCTAATACTAATTTTTATTCTCATTTCTTCCGGAAGAATTTTTGGCCAGTTCCTTATTTTTAACGGAAAAGTGTACAAGGCTGCAAATGGATACTTGAGTGAAGAACAACTTCGAAGTATGGGATTCAACGTGCTTAAGAATTCAAAAGTTTATCTTGTGTTCAACAGAAAGCTCATAATTGGGAGTAATGGAGACTTTCTTGTGGATTTCGAGCAATACGTTCCAAATTCTTATCAGATTCTCAATGGAACGCTTTACGTAAGGGACAGTTTTATCGCAACTTTTCTTAACTTGAAGCGTTCGGAAAATACATACTACGATAAACCTATTGCAATCACCTATGTTACCATGCAACAAAACGAATTGGTCATTCAAACCGATATTGAAGTGGACAGGGAGTTTATCAACGTATCACTTTCCGGTGGAAAGCTGAAGATTCAAATCATGCCAGCAACCTTTCAGGCAGCTGCAGTTCCAGACAAAGTAGGAGTTATCACCAATAATGATGTCGTACAGCTCACCAGCGAGAACGAATACGAGGATTACCAATTAACGGTTGAAGGAAAGCGATTCATTATACTTTTAGTTCCAAAGGAACAACGATTGGAATATGTTCGTAAAGTAGAAAGATTCATGGGACACTATTACACGGTTAGCTATCTTATTGCCGACCCGAAACTTGTGGACTTTGTTCCACTCCTTCCCAGCGGTGGTATCGGCAAGACGGCAACGCTGGCAAATATACTCAAAGCCAACGGTCTCTTGCATGGTATAAATGCAAACTATTTTGATCCCAACACAGGACTTCCTATCGATATTATTATAGCGAACGGAAGAGTTTTATCGCATCGGTACGGTCTTAGACCTGTTTTTGTTGAAACTTGGGATGACAAAGTATTTATACGCAAAGCCTACTTCGATGTGACTGTTCGGCTTGGGAGTGTTCTCCTGCTTGTCAAGGGAGTAAACACACCTTCGTTCTCAGAGCTGAACCTTTACACCGAAGAATACAGTTTAACAATTCCGCGAGATTCAACGCGAGAATACATAGTAGTAAGGAACGGAAAAATAGATTCTTTTGGCTACGTTAAAAACGTACCTGACGGAAGAAATTCCTACGTCGTAATGGTTAGCAGGGATTTGTTTAACAGATTTTTGAAAGCTTTAAAGCCAGGGGACAATTTTTCTTTAGAGGTTTACACTGATGAGGGTTATAGAATAAAGAATGCAATTGGAGCTGGGCCGTTAATAATACAAGATGGTAAGATTATTGAGGACTCACGTGAGGAAAAATTGCGTTACGGTGGTGGTATTCCGACATCGAGAACTACGAGAACTATTATAGCTATAAAAAACGGCAAAGTTCACCTAATCACGATAGAGGGTGGAATTGGTATGAACTTTGATGATGTTGCGAAGTTTTTGATTGATAAAGGTTACCAATCAGCGATGATGCTTGATGGTGGTGGCTCAACGGCGATGGTTTACCAAGGGCGTTATGTAACTAGCCAATCCCCACGAAACATTCCGGTAGCCCTCGGACTTAGGTAAGTAAAATGGGGTGATAGTTATGAAGAGGACATCTCTATTTAAAGTGACGGTTTTCATGCTCTTAGTAAGTCTTGCCTCCTGTATAGGAAACATCGCAGGTAGCTCGATAATCCTTGAAGCACCAAAGAATGGGGAAACAAACGTACCATTCAACAATCTGAATTTCGTGTTCACAGTAAAAGTAACTGGCGATTATGAATTGTTCGTTAGTGACGAAAAGGGAAATACGGTGTACCAAGAAACGTTAGCTAGCGTTGGAGGAAAGATTGTTCATACCGTACCGACAGGTAAGCTGCGACCAAATACACTATATAGATGGTACGTCAGGCGAAAAGGTACCGATAGCGTTGCGAGCGAAATGTGGCGGTTTAAAACGAAGGAAAACAGTGCCCCGGTGTTATCAAACCCTAAGCCAGATAAGCTTGACAGAGAACCTTTTGGTGCGCTGGCACTGACCTGGAACGCTGAAGATCAAGATGGTGATACTTTGGAATACAAGGTAAAGGTTTACAAGAAGGGTGAAACCACTCCAGTGTTCAGCAAAATCTTAAACGATACAGCAGGAGTTGTGAAAGATTTGGAACAGACCACAGAGTACGAATGGACGGTTGTTGCAACGGACCCATGGGGTGCAGTTAGCAATGAGCTTCGTGCAAGTTTCAAAACAAAAGAAAACGAGGCCCCACAAGACATTCGCTTGATTGAACCGGAAATAAAACCTAATCAGAAGGTTAAGTTCAACAATTTAAAACTAAAGTGGGAAGGCATTGATCCGGATCGTGAAGACTTACTTTACACCGTAACGATTACTGGCGAGAATCAGACCAGAGCACTAATAACACTTCAAAAAGACACGGAGTATACTGTTGACTTGCGGCCGTCGACCGGTTACACTTTGGTAATCGAAGCCACGGACAAATACGGAAAGAGCTTGAAAAAACAGTTTCACTTCTCAACGAACGATAACACTCCACCTGATAAACCTGTACTCAGACAACCCGCAAACAACGATCGAATAAACATTAAGAAACAAAGCAACTTAGATTTTCAATGGGAAATTGCAAGAGACCGCGACGAAGATGTTGTCATGTACAAAATAGTCATTAAAAGAGGTAATTTGAGCATCGAGGAACGGAATAATTTAACGACAAATAGTTACTCCGTTTCGCTTACCTCAGGAAAGTTCAAGATTGGCGAACGCTACGAGTGGTATGTTGAGGCGTACGATAAATGGGGTGGTGTGAGCAAAAGCGACGAATACACCTTTGAACTTTATGCTAACAGTCCGCCGAGTAAGCCAATGAGTCCGAACCCGAGTGATGGAGCTAAGAATCTTCCCAACAGAATCAGATTGAGTTGGATTGCGACTGACGAAGATGGTGACAAGCTTTACTATGACATTTATATTGGGGATAGTCCATCGAACTTAAAGCTTGAGGTTTCCAATCTCGAGGTGCCAGAATACCTAAGACCGACACTTTTTGAATATTCAAAAACTTACTACTGGAAAATCGTGGTGAAGGATGGTTACAATCCGCCGGTTGACGGTGATGTCTGGAGTTTTACAGTTACATCCGAAGATAGGCCTCCTTCTGTTCCTGAACTTATTGGACCGGTGAACGGTGCGACGGGTTTGCAATTTAACAACCTCAGACTTTCCTGGAAAGCAAGCCAGGATGACCACACTCCACGTGATAAGTTAGAGTATATTGTTGTGTTGGGTCAAGCTGATTCGATGACCGCTGTTGCAACCGTTACCGGCTTAACTACCGACGCGGTCGAGTACGTCGTGAACAACCTTAAGCCATTGACGAAGTACTATTGGAGAATCGAGGTAAAAGATTCCTTCGACAACTATGCTTACAGTCAAACATGGAACTTTACAACGAAGGTGAACACACCTCCGAAAACACCGTACAACCCCAGTCCGGCTGATGGAAGCGTGGCACGACCTGGAATTGTACAGTTCTCATGGGAGTCCGATGATGAAGACGAAGATGTACTAACTTACGAACTTCGAATAGCGAAGACACCAGAAACTCTCGAAACAGCTACACCTATCACCAGGAATACAAAGAACTATACTGCTGAAATCAACGAGGAAGGTACTTATTACTGGAGGGTAACTGCAAAAGACCCGCACGGTGGACAAGCATCTAGTACGTGGACCTTTACTATTCGAGGACAATAGAGTTTTCTAATAAAAGTTAAAAAGGGGCTGGTGCGAAAACCAGCCCCTTTTTTCTTAACAGTTCCAATTTTTCCAGCATATACAATTCATAGGAGATAAACATTTTTGTATTTGCCTTTAGTTACATTCTTTGTATCAAAAACAAACGGTACATACTTAGCTACGAATTCATAGTCTATACCTATCGTATGACCAGAGGTTATTACTGCGCAGTCCATTTTTTGCAGTGTTTCCTCACTGAGTTCTATTCTCTTATAATGCTTACCGTTATGTTCAAACTCGGGTATGAACGGATCGTAGTAGTATACGTTCGCTTTTTTGCGTTCCAATATTTCAATCACCTTGAGCGCGGGACTCTCACGCATATCGTCTATATTTCCTTTGTAAGCTACCCCAAGAATGAGAATATTCGTTCCGTTTAGACATTTCCTTCTCTCGTTCAATAGATCGGATAACCTCTCAACAACATAGTAAGGCATACTATCGGAAATCTCTCCCGCCACTTCGACTAGCATCATATGAAGGTCGTACTCTTTTGCTTTGTAAACTAGGTAGAAAGGATCAATAGGAATACAGTGTCCTCCTATTCCGGGTCCAGGATAAAATGGCATATAACCGAACGGCTTTGTTGCAGCTGCTTCTATAACTTCCCATATGTTGATGTTCATTTTGTTAGCCACCTTAGTCATCTCCTGAACGAGTGCTATGTTCACCAACCTAAAGGTATTTTCCAAAATTTTTGTTAGTTCCGCAGCCCTTGGAGATGAAACAGGATATACTCCCGCCTCCAGAACATTCTCATAGAGTGCAACAGCATGCCGGGTACACTCGGATGTCATGCCACCAACAACCTTGGGGGTGTTCCTTGTCTTGTAACGTGGATTTCCCGGGTCAACACGTTCAGGACTAAAGGCCAAATAAAAGTCTCTCCCAACTTCCAGACCAGTTTCTTTCAGAATGGGATAAACTACTTCCTCGGTCGTCCCAGGATAGGTCGTACTTTCCAAAACCACAAGCTGCCCTTTTCTTAGTCTCTTTTTTATTTCCCTAGCACTGTTAACAATGTAGGAGAGATCCGGTTGCTTGAATCTATCAAGTGGTGTCGGAACACAAATACTTATAACGTCACAATCTTTCAACTCATCAAACTCGGTTGTAGCCCGAAGTCTACCGACCATGACAAGTTCTCTAAATTCTTCTTCGTCAACATCACTAATATAATTAATACCGTTGTTTATCATCTCAACACGCTTGGACTGAATATCAAATCCGATCACCTTATATCCCGCACGTGCTTTCTCAACTGCAAGTGGCAGACCAACGTACCCCATCCCGATTACTCCCACAACCGCTTGTTTACTAACTATCTTTTCGTACAAACTCATGCGTGCACCCCCTAAATTCATTCACTGAATGAATTATATCACGCAGCATAGTTGATTGTCAACAAAATCCAACTTAGAAATCCGCCGTCCAACAAGGTAGTGGAAATTGGCGAAGAAGTATTTGGCGGTTAGTTTTCTAACAACATAGTACGTTCTCCTTACTTTCTGGACACTTCTAGGATATTCATATCTATTCTAACTTTCTCATACTCCGTCATTTCTTTCATCCCTACCTGTTATCTGCTCTTACTTTGTTCCACGTACCCTGCCACCTGTGTGCTTTGTCTGAAAGTTCCTCCTTCCTCTTACGCTCTTCTGCTCGAATTACTAAAGAGTATTCCTCATCCGTTCCATGGGTGTTTTCTATTGCGCCCATCAGATGTTTTGCACTCGGTGGTATTGCTATTAGCGGGAGTACAATAAATTTTGTGTCTGGAAAACTTTAGTACGTTTTGGTGTATAACATTTTATCTCATCAGAAAGGAGTGTGTCATATGGCTTCTATCTCCGATGAACAATTCCGTCAGGTTGTTGAACAAACTTTTAAAC
>Ga0105163_1000022_pt1 | contig 101451 bp, 111 predicted proteins | sample JNZ110809AmetaG_FD_81531 | JGI IMG/M metagenome (GOLD analysis project Ga0105163, IMG submission 81531) | Hot spring microbial communities from Jinze hot spring, China to study Microbial Dark Matter (Phase II) - JNZ 110809A | ecosystem: Environmental > Aquatic > Thermal springs > Hot (42-90C)... | reverse complement strand
TCTTTGCCTTCTCCTTTCTCTTTACCTTTGTTTTTGTAATCAGTTGCATACCAACCGGTCCCTTTCAATTGGAAATTAGCCAGCGAGATGATCCTCTTTGCCTCACCATTACAATACTTACAGGTTCTAATGCTCGGTGCAGAAAAGCTCTCTATGAACTCAAATTTCTCTCCGCAATTCGTGCATTGATACTCGTAAATGGGCATCCTCCGCCTCCTTTTTGAGGTTTTAGGATGATCAAGATAAAACGGACGGGTTCCATTTTCAAGTGAAATGCCCTCTGCTTTTCCCCTTTGGCTTGACAAAGCCGGCCGTCCTTGTTATAAATTGCACAAAGTCCGAAAGGAGGGGAATCATGGATTTTGCTTTTACTGAAGAAGAAAAGATGGTGCAAGAGATGGCTAGGGACTTTGCTCAGAATGAAATTGCACCCCTTGTGGAGAAGGATGAAAAAGAACATCTGTTCCGTCGCGAGATAGTGAAGAAGATGGCCGATTTGGGGTTCTTCGGGTGCATTGCCCCTGAGGAATATGGTGGGAACAACATGGGGTATTTGGCAGCTACTATCATCACTATGGAAATTGCGAAGGAAAGCCCCTCTTATGGTCTTCCTTTTAACCTACAGATGAACTCCATCCAGAGCGTCTTACTTGAGTTCGGTACAGAGGAACAGAAGAAGAAATGGATTCCGCCCTTGATAAAGGCAGAGCTATTGGGGTGTTTTGCCCTAACTGAACCAGATGTGGGTTCCGACATTGCTTCTATGAAGACGACGGCCAAAGAGGTTTCTGACGGTTGGGTGATCAACGGTACTAAGATGTGGATTTCAGGTGTTCCAGTGGCAGATGTGGGGATAGTCTTTGCCATGACTGATAGGGAGAAAAAACACAGGGGGATGTCTGCTTTTATAGTCGACATGCATACTCCAGGTATTACGCAAAGGGCAATAGAGGAAAAATTGGGTTTACATTGTGCTCCAACTGGGGAGATAGTCTTTGAAGAAGTAAAGGTACCTAAGGATGCAATAGTGGGGAAACCTGGAGATGGTTTCAAGATAGCCATGTATATGCTTGACAGGACGAGACTTTCCTGTGCAGCAAGGGCTGCTGGTGTTGCCGAGAAGTGTTTTGAGTTGGCTAAGAAGTACGCTAATGAAAGGATCCAGTTTGGGGTGCCTATTATCCAACACCAAATGATCCAAGACCAATTGGCCAGGATGTGGTGTGAGCATGAGGCTGCAAAGCTTTTGGTCTTCAAGGCTGCTTGGATACTGGATCAGATAAGGCTTGGGAAGGCTGCAGAGCGGCCGACATTGCACGTATCTACTGCTAAGTACTATAGTGCTGAGGCGGCTGTGTTTGCAGCAAATGAGGCTATGAAGATTTACGGTTCCTATGGGTATTCTACGGAGTATCCCATTGAGCGTTATTATAGGGATGCCAAGAGCTATCAAACTGTGGAGGGTACTTCTAATATCCAGAAGATAATAATTGCCAGACACTTCATAGAGGAAAAAAAGTAAAGGAGGGGAGAAATGGAAGTAACCGTGCCAATGGTCGGAAAGCTCACGAAGATCTTGGTCAAGGAGGGTGATCAGGTTAAGGAAAACGATCCAGTAGCGATCATAGAGGCTATGAAGATGGAGATGCCCATAGTTGCCCCTATCACGGGGACTGTGAAGGAGATCAAGGTAAAAGAAGGACAAGAGGTGACTTCGGATACCGTGATCATGATAATTGAATGAAGGAGGTCCCATGAGGTTGGAAGGGAAAGTGGCGGTCGTTACAGGTGGGAGTCGAGGGGTGGGAAGGGCAGTTTGTTTGGCCTTTGCACGTGAGGGTGCCTCTGTAGTTGTAAACTATGCCACGCGTCCGGACGCTGCTGAGGAAGTGGTGAGGGAAATAGAGAAGTTAGGGCAAAAGGCGGTATCAGTAGGGGCTGATGTGGCCACTTGGGTAGGGGCTGAAAGGGTAGTCAAAGCAGCCATAGAAAACTTTGGGAAGATAGACATACTTGTGAACAATGCGGGTTTTACAAGGCCTGCAATGCTTCACAAGATGACAGAGGAGGATTGGCAAGCCGTAATCGACATCCACCTGAAGGCCCCTTGGCTTTGTATAAAGGCTGCTTTTCCTTATATGACAGAACAAAAGAGCGGGTCTATCATCAACGTGGCTTCGGTAGCCGGTGTAGTTGGTACAGTGGGTCAAATAAACTACAGTGCAGCCAAAGGAGGGGTGATAGCCCTAACTAAATCTGCAGCGCGTGAGCTTGCCCCTTACGGAATAAGGGTCAACTGTGTGGTCTTGGGGATTGTGGAAACGGAGATGAGTGAGAAGATCCGTACCGATCCAAAGCTTGTAGAGGTATACAAAAGGAGGATTTTGCTCGGTAGGTTTGCATCTCCAGAGGAAGTCACGGAGGCCTTTGTGTTCCTAGCTTCAGATGGTGCTTCCTACATCACGGGGCAAGTAGTGATGGTGGATGGCGGTTACGGTATGACTTAGAAAGGAGGTGAGAAAGATGGGAGTACCTTCAAGGATCGAGACGTGGCAGATGGTAAGGCCATGGGGCAAAGACGAGCAGGGGACCCCTGTACCTGGGATAATCGAGAGGACGAGTATACCTGTACCCGAACTTAAACCCGGAGAGGTCCTTGTGGAAGTAAAAGGGTGTGGCGTTTGTCATACGGATCTCGGCTACTTTTACGATGGGGTCCCAACGGTGACAAAGCCGCCTTTGACTTTAGGGCATGAGATAAGCGGGGTGGTTGTGGCTGGTGATGAGCAATGGATAGGCAAAGAGGTGATAGTTCCTGCGGTTATGCCTTGCAGGAAGTGTTGGATTTGTAAGACAGGAAGGGGGAATAGGTGTTTGGATCAAAAGATGCCCGGAAACAGCATGGGTATCTATGGTGGTTTTTCTAGTCACATACCTGTTCCTTCTATTGACTTATGTGAGGTTAAGAACCGTCCTGCTGATATGCCTTTGGAGAAATTAGCAGTGGTAGCCGATGCTGTCACTACGCCTTTTCAGGCCGCCAAAAGGGGAAACCTCCAACCAGGTGATCTTGTGGTCGTAGTGGGCTGTGGAGGTGGGGTTGGTGTTTATATGACCCAAATGGCCAAGGCCTTTGGTGCTGAAGTGGTCATAGGTATAGATGTGGACGAGAAGAAGTTAGAAAGGGCGTTGAAGTATGGGGCAGATTTTGTGATCAATTCCAAAGGTAAAAGCCCGAGGGATGTAAGGGAGGAGTTTCGAAAGATATGTAAGGAAAACGACCTTCGTAATTACGGCTGGAAGATCTTTGAAGTTTCAGGGGTCAAGGCCGGTCAGCAGATTGCTCTAGAGCTTTTGACTTTCATATGTAAGTTGATAGTTGTTGGTTACAGTCCTCAGGTCAACGAGTATCAGATCTCGCGGCTTATGGCTTTCGATGCTGAGATGATAGGCACTTGGGGGTGTTTGCCTGAGTATTATCCCATAGTTTTAGACATGGTCCTGAAAGGGAAGATCCAGATTGATCCCTTCGTGGAGACCAGGCCTATGAGTCAGATAAGGGAGGTGTTTGAGGAAGTGCATTCAAGTGGATCGCCTATGAAGAGGATCGTTTTGGTCCCCGATTTTTAGACATATAAGGGGAAAGCTTCCAAAGGAGGTTTGACCATGCCAAGGGACTATGAAAAGGAGTTTAGGGAAAAGTTAGAGAAATACGGTTATGATTGGGAAAGGCATATGAAGATCTTCAGGGGACGTCCCCCTGAAGAGTTTGGCTTCAAGGAGATCATTTACGAGAAGTTCTACGATAAGTGGGCTGCGAGGATTACCCTCAACAGGCCTCACAGGTATAACGCCTATACTGGTACAGAGCTTTATGAGATCTGTCAAGCTTTGGAAGACGCTATGATGGACGATGGCATTGCGGTCATCGTAATTACAGGGGCTGGTGACAAGGCTTTTTGTACAGGCGGTGATGCAGGTACTTATTCGGTGATATACCCTGAAAGGCCGCATGAGTTTTACAACTGGTGGACCTATTACGAAAGGATGCTTTACCTTATAAGGACTTGTGGGAAGCCTGTGATAGCTAGGATAAACGGTGTAGTGGCAGGGGGAGGCAATGAGATCAACCTGGCCTGTGACATCTCCATTGCTGCAGAACATGCCCGTTTTGTCCAACCGGGTACGAGGACCGGGAGCGTTTCAGCAGGTGGTGCTACCCAGTGGTTGCCTTTGACCATAGGTGATAAGAGGACTCGCTGGTTGGTTATGGTAGGTGACGAGATAGACGCTAAAACCGCCCTCGAATGGGGGTTGGTGAACGAAGTAGTGCCTTATGAGAAACTCGATGAGGCAGTTGACAGGGTTATAGAAAAGCTGGTGAATAAGTTCCCCGATTGTATGAGGTATACGAAGGTCCAATGTAACTTCTGGGGGGATCTCGCATGGACTACTTTCCAACACGCCCGCGATTGGTTGACCATCCACTATGCGACAGGTGAGCCGATCGAAGGGTTCAGTGCCTTCCTGGAGAAGAGGAAGGTGGATTACATAGGCTTGAGAAAGCTTTCCAAAGAAGGGAAGAGCCACACCTATTATCCATGGGGTGCTCCTATAAAGTATTGCGATAAATGTGGAGCAAAATATTTGCCACAAGAATTTGAATACTGCGGTAAATGTGGAGCTAAGTTAGAGTAAAAAGCAAAAGGGAGGACCTATTGGCCCGCAGACGTATGCTTCAAGGTGAGGAGATACCTTATAGGAGTGTATTGGGGTTCTATAAGGAAGGAACGGATAGGGTAATATTAAAGGTAATGGGCGATGGGTCCTCCCTTTATGTAGAGATCCCCTCCCACCTTAGGAACCGTGCAGAGGTGGTAGTGGGTTCTAGGCTTAAAGGCAAGCTAAAGAGGGTTTACCGTGCTGGGAGAAAGGTAGAAGAGAAGGTCGATTGGGACTTCGACTGGGAGGTTGAGGGTTATTGGAACGAACTTCACATCCCTCAAGAAGTAGTTAGCGCTTTAGGTTTACGCCCAGGTGACTACTTGGAACTTGTCTTTCAAAAGGTGGTGAACTACGGAGAGGAATTTGAGCTTTAGATCTTCCATTTGTTTTGAAGGCATTCCTTCACTGTTTGTATAAAAGGTTTGATCTTGTAATAGTTTTCGTCTTCTCTTTGCTCGAAATCTAGCTGTAAGGCCAAATCTTTTTCGCAACAAAGTCTTAATACTTCAAAAACTGACCGTGAAAGGGCATAAGGATGATGCCCTCCTTCAAGGACGAAGACGACCTTACTGTTGCAGAGTTCTTCTGCTACCTTAAGCACAAGTTGGGTTAACCTTCCAAAGCCCTTTTCGCTAAGGTTCATGCCGCCCAAAGGGTCCAACTGGTGAGGGTCAAAGCCAGCCGATACGATTACAAGTTCGGGTTCAAATTCCGATGCCAGGGGCAGAAGGAGCCGGCGGAAGATATTGCTGTAGTCCACGTCAGTGCACCCTATGGGTAAAGGTACGTTTACCGTATAGCCTTTACCCTCGCCTTCACCCACTTCATCAAAGTACCCCGAATCGGGAAAGAAGGGGTATTGATGGATTGAGAAGTATAATACCCGTGGATCGGCGTAAAAGATCTCTTGAGTACCGTTGCCGTGATGTACATCCCAATCGACCACAAGTACCTTCTTGACTCCCAGGGCCTCTAAAGCGTACTTGGCTCCTATCGCAACACTGTTAAAGACACAAAAACCCATCCCTTTGTCCCTTGAGGCATGATGGCCAGGAGGTCTTACGAGGGCGAAGGCCATATTTAACTTTCCTTTAACGGTCTCTTCGACGGCCTTTATAACCCCTCCTGCGGCCAAGGCCGAAATCTCGAAACCACCTGGAGCAATCCATGTGTCCGGTGCAAGCCTCCCACCCTTTACCGAAAGCCCTCTGACTTCCTCTATATACGCTTGGCCATGGACCAAGGCGAGTTCTTCAGTAGAAGCCATCCTCGGTTCGATCAAATGGTACCATCCCCCACCCTTTAGCTGTTCGTAAAGGTGTGCGATCCTTTCAGGGTTTTCAGGGGAAAAGGGAGCGGTTTCATAAGTGAGGAAACGCTCATCTAAAACAAGACCAAGGTATTTGGCCATCTTCAATCTTCGAGTTTCATCTCTAGGTGAACCATCTCGCCTTTGGAAAAACCCATTTTAGCAAAAAACCTTATTAAATCCCACGATTTCCAATGGACTAAGGTGTAAACGGTCTTTATGCCGATCTTTCGCAAGTTCTCGGTTAAACGTTTAAACAGCATGGTGGCAATACCTTTTCCCTGATAATCGGGATGTACCCCAAGGGTATCTATCCACGCTACAGTGTCAGGCACTCCGTATTCCCATCCTGCCACTTCTCCAATGATGAATCCCACCACCTTCCCCTCCACTTCAGCCACAAGACATGTCATAGGCGACCTTTCACCTACTACTTCTATACGCATAAGCCAATAGTCCTTCCTCTCCCTTCCTATGATAAGCCTCTCTATTTCCGCTATGTCCTCTACGTCCTTGTAATGTAAGGCCCTTATCTTTACCTGTTTTTCTTCAACTGTACTCATCACTTTTAGTGAGAATAGCCGAAATTTCCAGCTTGTCAAAGTTTTTCCTTGAAAAGGTCACGATAAATGCTAAAATTTTTAAAAAGTCCGTAAGGAGGTATTTCGATGTTGATTAGAGACATTATGACCACCAATGTTATAACGGTTTCCCCCGACACTTTGATGGTAGAAGCGGGAAGGATTATGGAGTTTCATAATATACAGCGCTTACCTGTAGTAGAGAAGGGGAAACTTGTCGGCATCGTGACCAAGAACCGTTTACTTCGGTATTATCCTTCACAAGCCACTTCTTTGAGCCACTGGGAATTAAACTACCTTTTGGCCAAGATAAAGGTAAAAGATATCATGAGAAAGGAACTTGTGACCGTACCACCTGATATCACCGTGGAACAGGCAATAGCCATAGCCCAGAAGAACCGCGTAGGTTCTTTGCTTGTTGTAGAGGACGGTAAGCTCGTCGGCATAGCTACCACTAATGATTTCTTTTACAAGATCTTGAATCCCTTAATGGGGATAGGGGAGGAAGGAGAAAGGGTCATCGTATACAATGCTGCCGATCCAGAGTCCACTAAGAAGGTGATGGAGTGCGTAGAGCGTAGTGGTAAAAAGTTGAAGAGCTTTTGTTCTTTACCTTCTGCAGAAGGGGGGTTCCATTTGGTGTTGCAGTTTGCAGATGAAGATGTAAGTAGCCTTTTAGATGACTTGAAGAAGTTAGGGTTTTCGGCAAGTATAAGGCCTCATAAGGCTTAAATAAGTAAGGAGGCAAAGGACCATGTATGAGAAGATCCTAGTACCTCTCGATGGTTCTATGTATGCAGAAAACGTGCTCCCTTTTGTGGAGAGCGTAGCGAAGAGGTTAGGCAGCGAGGTCATTTTGCTTTCGGTCTTCTCTGAGGACAAAAGGGCCCTAGATCGTCCGCTTAGGGCTTATTTGGAAAAAAGGGCTTCAGAGCTTGAGTCCCTTGGGGTTAAGGCGAGTGGGATATTGCTTTACGGCGAAGACCCTGCTGAAGAGATAGTTACCTTTGCTGAGAAGTCTAACGTAAGCCTTATAGCCCTTTCTGCTTATGGCAAACCCGGTACACGCTGGCGGTTAGGAGGAGTTCCAGCCAAGATCCTCCAGGGCACACGTATCCCAGTGCTTCTTACTCGAACCCTTTCCTTTGAGGAGGCCCTTGAGCAACGCAATTTCTCAAAGGTGTTGATTCCGCTTGACGGCTCAAAAGCAGCAGAGGAAATCTTGGGGTACGTAGAGGGGTTCATAAGGGGTGCGGACTCGGAGCTAGTCCTCCTACATGTCCTTGAGCCCTTACAGGTTCCTAGTTATGTAGAGTCCATTATCGAATCAGCCCTAACGCCCGAAGAAAGGGAACACTGGAAGGAAAAAAAGGAAAAAGAAAGGCAAGAGCACGCCTTGGGATATTTGGAAGAAGTAGCCGATGCCCTAAGGGATAAGGGGTTGAAGGTGAAGGAGGTGCTTAAAATAGGGGACATTGCCGAAGAGATCCTTTCGACTGCGGAAGAGGAAAGGGTAAGCCTTCTTGCCATATCAAGCCATGGGCAACAATCGGGAATTACGCGGTGGCTATTTGGGGACGTTGCCATAAAGGTCATAGAAGGAGCCAGTCGGCCCTTATTCCTCTTACCAAGAAGAAAAGGGTTCTTCTTCGCAGAATACCATTGAGGCAAAACACAACTACCCTCGATACCTTTAGGAAGATCACCTTATTGATATTCGCCCTAAGTATCCCTTTGACCAAGACAGGAAGCCTTCTTGCGATGGCATTTGTTGGCTTTTTTGCCTTTAGGCAAAAATTTAGAAGGTCTTCTTTTTTTAGGGATCTGAGGAAGGATTTTGTCTTTTGGGGGCTAGTTTTGTTCGTTCTGGTCTTTTGGCTAGGGCTTCTTTGGACGGAGGATTTAGAGAGTGGGTTGAGGGTTTGTAGGAGGGTTTCGTGGGCCTTGGTTGTTTATGTCTTGTGTCGTGGTGTTTTTAAAGGGTCTGAGGAGGGGTTTTTAGGGGTAGTGGGCTTTGTAGGGGGCGTAGGGATTTTGGACCTATTGGCTTTGGGGAAGTTTTTAGGTGTGGGGCGAGCTTCTGCCTTTGAGTTTCCAAGTGTGGTCCTTATGAACCCCATTTGGTTTGGAAACCTTTCGGCGCTTGGGATCTATGGCGCATTGGTCCTCCTTTTGAGGTCTTCGGGGAGGAGTAGGTTTTTTTGGGCCTTTCTGCTAGGCCTTGGCGTTTTAGGGGTGGTTTTAGCCAATTCGAGGGGGCCTCTATTGGCCTGTATAGGGGCTTTTTTTTCAGCTTTTGTTTTCCGTTCAAAAGGCGCCTTCCCCAGGAAGATGTTGTCTTTGCTTTTGGGGGTACTTCTGATTTCTATATGGACTGTTCCACAAATCCACCAAAAGTTCTTGCAGGTTTTGGAGGAGGTAAAGGGGTTTTTCGAACAGGGGGAAGTGACGACCTCCATAGGGGGACGCTTGGGGATGTGGAGTATGTGTTTTGAGATGTTCAAGCGCTCTCCTCTTTTGGGGATAGGCACCGGCGATTACGAGTTAGAGATAAAGAGGCTTGTACCCTTACAGTGGCAAGGGATCCTTGAATACAACCAGCCTCATAGCATCTACTTTTATTCCCTTGCCTTACATGGCATATTGGGGATAGTAGCCTTGTCCGTCCTTTTCTTCGTGGCCCTTAAGGAGTTCACAACAAGGGCGAAACATGGGGATCCTTTGGCACTTTTTTCTTCGATGGTCCTTATACATTACCTTGTGGCAGGGCTCACAGAGACCCTCTTTAAGATACATGTCTTAGTAGTGGCCTTTGGCTTTGCGTTAGGGGCTTCTCGGGCACATGGAAAGGGAGAGTTGGATGTTTAGTTTTTAAAAAGGGGGTCGGTCAGGTGGCCGCCGGAGGCACGGCTTCCGGAGGAAAGTCCGGGCTCCAGAGGGCAGGACGCCGGGTAACTCCCGGAGGGGGTAACCCCTGGAAAGTGCCACAGAAAACAGACCGCCTCGGCTTTGCCGGGGTAAGGGTGAAAAGGTGGGGTAAGAGCCCACCGCCTGCCTCCGAGAGGAGGCAGGGCACGGTAAACCCCGTCCGGAGCAAGGCCATGTAGGGGGGCTTAAAAGGGTGGCCCGCCCGATGCCCCTGGGTAGGCCGCTTGAGCGGTTGGGTGACCAACCGCCCAGACTAATGGCCACCGCCCCTTGAACCCAAGGGGAACAGAACCCGGCTTATGACCGGCCCCCATTTTGTTTTTCTGCGTTCTGAGCGTCTATGAAGGAAGTGCTGCTTGCCTTTATTCCTATCTTTGTAGCTATGGATGCGGTAGGTGTTTTGCCCTTTTTCCTTTCCTTCACCGAAGGGATGGATGAGGAAAAGAGGAGACATGTCATCAGGGATTCCATCTTCACCGCCTTTAGCGTAGGCGTTGGGTTTTTGTTATTGGGGAAAATAGTATTTCGTTTTTTAGGTGTAACGGTTTCGGACTTCAAGGTGGGTGGAGGGTTGATCCTCTTGATAGTGGCGGTGCGGGATATCCTTTTTGCCGAAAAAGGGCAGAGGCCTCCAGGTGAAACGATAGGGGTTGTGCCCTTAGGCGTGCCCCTAATAGTCGGCCCGGCGGTGATGACTACCTTGTTGATCTGCCATGACCTTTATGGTTTTTGGATCACCTTGCTTTCCTTTATGGCAAACCTGGGCTTTACCTGGTTTGTCTTCAAAGAGGCAGAAAAGCTTACAAGGGTCCTCGGCGAAAGTGGGATAAGAGGCGTGGCCAAGGTCACAAGCCTTCTTTTGGCAGCCATAGCAGTGATGATGATACGCAAGGGATTAATGGAAATGATGGGGCTTAAGGGTGGATGAAGCCGTTGGCCTTCGGTTGGGTTTTTGTGTTATAAAACCTTTTCCATGAAGGTAGCCGCAATACAACTTGAAAGTACCAAAGACAAGCAACAGAACCTTCAGAGGGCTTTGTACTTGGCTTCCATAGCGGTTGAAAGGGGGGCGAACTTCCTCTGTTTCCCCGAGCTTTTCCCTACCCATTGGTTTCCAGCAGAAGTGGACAAAGAGGCTTTTAAACTAGCAGAGCCTTTAGATGGTCCGCTAATGAACGAAATGAAGTCCTTTGCCCAAAGGTACGGGGTGAGCTTGGTTGTTCCCTTTTTCGAGGAAGCATCAGGTAAATTTTTCAATTCTGCAGCAGTGATCTCCTCCAGAGGCGAAGTAGTAGGGGTATACCGGAAGGTCCACCTTCCAGAGATACCCCTTTGGGAAGAAAGGGCTTACTTTGAACCAGGAGATAGTTTTCCGGTATTTGAAGTAGATGGCGTCAAGGTGGGTATCCAGCTGTCCTGGGATAACCTTTTCCCTGAGGGGCCCAGGATCCTGGGGCTTAAAGGGGCCCAGGTGCTCTTTGCCCCCACGGCCTGTGCCTTTAGGACCCAACAGAGGTGGTTAAAACTCTTGTCTGGCCATGCCATATGCAACGGCTTTTTTGTGGTGAGGGTTAATAGGGTAGGGAAGGAGAGGCACCAATACTTTTACGGGATGAGTTTTTTCCTAAATCCGGATGGGGAGCTTTTGACAGAGCCCGCAGGGGTTGAAGAAGGGGTACTTTTGGCCGAGATGGATTTGACGGAGGTAAAAAGGACTAGGCGTAAGTGGTATCTTTTCAGCGATAGGAGACCAGACCTCTATAGGGAGCTACTGCCATGATGAAAACGAGGATAAAGGAGCTTCTATTGGAATCCATAAAAAGGGCCCAGGAAAAAGGACATTTGCCAGTGGTTGAGGTTCCCCTTGCTTTTTCCTTAGAAAGGCCCCCACAGGAGGACTATGGGGATTATGCCACAAATGTGGCCTTTTTGCTTGCATCACGCATGGGCAAAAAGCCCTCTGAGGTGGCGGAGGTCCTCCTCAAGCACCTGCCTTCCTCTAAAGAGGTGAGGGAGGTCCAAGTTGCAGGGCAAGGGTATTTGAACTTCTTCGTGGAAGAGGCTTTTTGGTTTTCTAAGGTAAAGGAAGCTTGTGCTTTGGAGGAAAGATATGGTCGGTCAGAGAAGAGGCAAAAGAGGGTGTTGATAGAATTCGTCAGTGCGAACCCTACCGGCCCCTTACATATAGGTCATGGAAGGATAGCCGCCTTTGGAGATGCGTTGGCCAGGCTTTTAGAATGGGTGGGATATGACGTCGAGAAGGAGTATTACGTTAACGACGTAGGAACCCAAATGGAGCTTTTGGGTAAGTCAGTATTTGCAAGGTATATGGAGCTGAAAGGTAAGGAGTACCCCTTTCCAGAGGACGGTTACAGAGGGGGGTACATCTTTGATGTAGCAAGAGAACTCGAGCGTCGGTACGGGGATGAGCTAATCGCAATGAGCGAAGAAGAAGCCTTGAAGGTTTCTAAAGAGGTGGCCGAAGAGGTGATAATGGAGTGGATAAGAGAAGAGCTATCTGCCTTTGGCGTTCGCTTCGACCGCTACGTTTACGAAAAAGACCTTTATGCTCAAGGGAAAGTAGAGGCGGTTTTAAGGGCCTTACATACAAAAGGTTTTCTCTACCAGCAGGAAGGAGCGGTTTGGTTCAAAAGCACCGCCTTTGGTGACGAAAAGGACAGGGTAGTTATAAGGGCTTCAGGGACGACCACGTATTTTGCTTCTGACATAGCCTATCACCTTGATAAGTTTCAGAGGGGTTATGACCTGATTTTAGACATCTGGGGGGCAGATCACCATGGCTATGTCAAAAGGCTTGAAGCAGCTGTTAGGTCTTTGGGATATGATGCAGATAGGCTGAAGGTGATCCTAGTGCAGTTGGTAAACCTTTTAAGGGGTGGAAAAAGGGTCTCCATGTCAACAAGGGCAGGGGAATTCACGGCCCTACGCGAGGTGATGGAAGAAGTAGGGGTAGATGCCACGAGGTTCTTTATGCTCCTTAGGAGGGCTGAAAGCCCTTTGGACTTCGACCTAGAGCTTGCGAAGGCCCAAAGTGAAGAAAACCCAGTTTATTACGTACAGTATGCACATGCACGGATATCGAGTATCTTCAAAAAAGCCCAGGAGAGGAAGATACAGGTCCCTAACTTAGCAGAGGTTGACCTTTCTCCCTTGAGATTGCCTGAAGAAAGGTCATTAGCCAAGATGGTGGGGATATTCCCGGAGATATTGGAAGAGGCCGCCCAAAACCTTGAGCCCCATCCCTTAACTGTTTACCTCTTGTCCTTGGCTAAGGCCTTTCACGGTTACTATAATAGGCACAGGGTCTTAGGAGCTGAGGAAGGGCTTTTGAAGGCAAGACTGGCTTTGATTTATGCTGTGAAGACGGTAATAAAAAATGGCCTTTACATCTTAGGGGTTAAGGCCCCTGAGGAGATGTGAGATAACAGAAATTGGTGGGACAGAAGGAAAAGAAGAAAGGCAAAAAGGGGATCATAGCGATAGTCCTTTTGTTCTTTTTGGGGTTTTTTACGGGTGTGATGGTGGGTATAAGGTTAGGCGAAAGGGAAAAAGTGGCCCTTGATACCACTAAGCAAATAGGAGATAAGCTACTTGAAGGGAACGCCTCTGAACTCATTACCTCCAAAGAATTACCTCTTACCTTTTATGAGAAACTCCAACAAGAAGGAGCTGGACCTCGTGTTGAGGATACCCAGCCCCTTGTTATCCCTCAAGCTCCAGTTGAGGTGAAGAAAAGGGAATCCAAGGAGCTGAGCAAAGAAGCGTTTTTTTTACAGGTAGGGGCCTTCAAAGATCAAAGGAATGCCAAACTTTTGATAGACAGACTCCACTCCCAAGGATATGAAGTGAGTATATATCCAGCCAGGGTGAGAGGAGAGGTTTGGTACAGGGTGTGCGTAAAGGCTTCAAGTTCAAAGGAAGCAGAAGAAACTATGGGGCGGCTGAAAAAAGAAGGGTTTACAGAAGTCAGGGTATTAAAAGGGGAATGAGTAAATGGGGAAGGATAAGGTCAAGGAGAATTTGACGGGGATCATATGGGCTGTGGCCATTGCCCTTTTGGTAAGGGCTTTTTTCGTACAAGCCTATAAGATACCTTCTAGTTCCATGGAACCAACCCTTTTAGTAGGTGATCATATATTGGTCATAAAATGCCTTTACGGCATAAGGGTTCCCTTCCTTGGGAAGCAGTTGATAGAGTTCTCAAAACCCAAAAGGGGTGAGATCGTGGTCTTTGTTTATCCCCGGGATCCCAAAAAGGATTTCATAAAAAGGGTCATAGGACTTCCAGGTGAGCGGGTCGAGATCAGGGATAAGAAGGTCTTAATCAACGGGCGGCCTTTGGATGATCCGTGGGGTGTATGGGAAAGGGAAGGGGTTCCAAGGCCGAGTTTTGGCCCCGTCACGGTCCCTGAGGATCATTATTTCGTTATGGGCGACAACAGAGACAACAGTATGGATAGCCGTTATTGGGGGTTTGTGCCTAAAGAAAACCTTATAGGTAGGGCCTTTGTCATTTATTGGTCTTGGGATTCTAATGGAAAAGGGCTTCTGGAAAAAGTGAGGTGGAGACGTATAGGCAAGCTCCTACTTTAAGGAGGCCTTAAATGGAGAGGGTGAAGGTAGGGATTCTAGGGGCTACAGGGGTAGTAGGCCAAAGGTTCGTAAAGCTTTTGATAGATCATCCTTGGTTTGAGCTCACCGAACTGGCGGCTTCTGAAAGGAGTGCCGGGCTTACTTATGGCGAAATCATGCAAGAAAGGTGGAAGATCGAAGGTGAAATCCCGGAGAAGGTGGCTCACATGAAGGTAAAAGAGTGTATACCGAACCTTGACTGTAAGGTGGTCTTTTCTGCCCTTGATGCCGCCGTAGCTGGTCCTATAGAAGAAGAGTTTGCTAGGGAGGGCTACATTGTAATCTCTAACGCTAGGAACCATCGTATGGATCCAGATGTCCCCTTGTTGGTCCCAGAGGTGAATCCAGACCATGTGAGGATCATAGACAGGCAGCGTTCAAGGTGGCCGAAAGGAGGGTTCATAGTGACCAATCCCAATTGTTCCACAATAGGCTTAGTCCTTGCCTTAGCCCCTTTGAAAAGGGCCTTCGGGTTGAAGAAGGTGATCGTGACCACCCTTCAAGCCGTAAGCGGTGCAGGTTATCCTGGGGTTGCCTCCTTGGATATATTGGACAACGTGATCCCCTTCATCTCAGGGGAGGAGGAAAAGATAGAGACAGAGACCCTGAAGATCCTAGGGGAACTAGGGCAAGGAGGTTTTATCCCAGCTGAAATGGTAGTAAGTGCCTCATGCACCAGGGTAAATGTAAGGGATGGCCATTTGGAAAGCGTCAGCGTGGAGTTGGTGGAGAAACCCTCACCAGAAGAAGTAATTCAAGCCTGGAGGTCCTTCAACCCCCTTGAAGGATTAGGCCTTCCTTCTGCCCCTGTTCCTCCGGTGATCTACCGCGAAGAAAAGGACAGGCCGCAGCCTTTGAAAGACAGGGACCTTCAGAAGGGGATGGCCTGTGTGATTGGGAGGCTGAGGAAATGTCCTGTATTGGATTATAAGTTCTTCCTCTTGAGCCATAACACCATACGAGGGGCAGCAGGAGCTGCCGTGTTGAACGCAGAGTTCTTGCTGAAGAAGGGATATATCTGATTATCCTCTCTAAGCCCGAAGTACCGCTAAGGGTTCAAATGAGATGGCAAGGATCCTGGTGACAGGTGCTACTGGCTTCATAGGGAGTCACTTGGTGGAACGTTTGCTAAAGGAGGGCCATGAGGTATGGGCTCTAGTGCGGCGAAAGGGGCTTTTACCCCATGGCGTTAACGTCCTTTACGGTGACTTGGTTACTGGAGAGCTTCCCCCTCTGCGAGGGTTTGACCACGTGTTCCACCTTGCAGCCCTTACGAGGGCCGTTGTGACAGACGATTACTACAGGGTAAACTTCCTTGGTACCAAAAGGCTTGTGGAGAAGTTACTGGAAGAAGGCGGAGTTAAGGGGAAATTTGTATTCCTTTCGAGTTTATCGGCACAAGGACCTACCTCGGGCTTGAAACCCTCCACCGAGGAAGATCCACCGAGTCCAGTTTCACCTTATGGCAAAAGCAAACTCCAGGCCGAAGAATTCCTACAAGGCCTTTCAGATAAGCTTGAAATTTTGATCATCAGGCCGAGTATCGTCTATGGTCCTCGTGATACCTATATGCTTGAGTTCTTCCGTTTGATCAAGAAAGGTTTTTTGCCCCTCTTGAAGAAGGACCAAAAGCTGAGTTTGTGCTATGTAGCTGACCTCGTAGAGGCCCTTTGGTTAAGCCTTTCTGCCAAGGCACCTTCTGGCGAGGTGGTGTGTGTGTCGGATGGAGAGGCGTATCCTTTGCGCCATATAGCCGATATGGTAGCCTTAATATTAGGGGTAAAGTACAGGACCATAAGGGTACCTTTCGTGATAGCCATGGGGGTTGTCCTCTTCAATGAGCTTTGGGGAAGGATAAGGAAACGTCCACCGGCCTTTGGCATCAATAAGTTCCTGGAAGCTTATCAAGAAGCTTGGGTTTGTGACATCGGTAAGGCCAAAGCCCTTTTGGGCTTCAAACCCAAGTATTCCCTCAAGGAGGGGCTTGAAATTACCTTGAAGTGGTATTTGGAAAGAGGTTGGCTTTAGGAGGAACCGATGGACTTATTCGATAAGTGCTTTTCCTGGCAAGAGGCCGAAAAGGCTAAGGAAGCGGGGATTTATTTCCTCTTCCGTAAGATAGAATCGGCTCAAGGGCCTGAGGTGGTGGTAAATGGTAAGAAATTGATCATGGCTGGTTCGAACAATTACTTAGGTTTGACGAGCCATCCGAAGGTCAAGGAGGCTGCCATAAGGGCGATAGAGCGCTATGGAACGGGTTGTGCAGGGTCTAGGTTTTTGAACGGCAACCTCGATATAATTGAAGAACTTGAGGAGAAACTAGCCCGCTTTTTCCGAAAGGAAGCAGCCCTTGTCTTTGCTACAGGCTATCAGACGAATCTGGGGATCATATCAGCCCTTCTTGGAAGACGGGATGTAGCCATCTTGGACAAATACGACCATGCCTCTATTATCGATGCATGTCGTTTGGCCATGTGTCAAGTGAAGAGGTTCAAACATAACGACGTTGAGGATCTAAAGAGGGTCCTAGAGGGGCTTCCTAAGGATGTGGGAAAGTTGGTGATTGTGGACGGTGTCTTCAGCATGGAAGGAGATATAGCGCCTTTGCCTGATATATTGAGGGTAGCCCGTGAATACGGGGCAAGGGTCATGGTGGACGATGCCCATGGCATAGGGGTACTTGGCAAAGGTGGTCGGGGGACAGCAGAACACTTTGGCGTCGAAGAGGAAGTGGACCTGATAATGGGCACTTATTCCAAAAGCCTTGCCACTATAGGAGGGTTTGTGGCTGGTCCCAAAAAGGTCATAGAGTACATCAAACACTTCGCAAGGCCTTTGATCTTTTCGGCAGCGATAGCCCCACCCCTTGCAGCTGCAGCCAGTGCGGCCCTCGATGTGATCGTAGAGGAACCCGAAAGGAGGGAGCGTCTTTGGAAAAACACAAAGAAGATGCTCGAAGGCTTCAAAAGATTGGGGTTTGATACAGGCAACAGCCAAACTCCTATCATCCCCATAATAATAGGGAACATGGAGAAAACCTTCAGGATGTGCGGTCTTTTGGAAAAATACGGGGTTTTTGCAAACCCCGTAGTCCCACCTGCTACCCCGCCTGGAAGGGAGCTTATACGCACAAGCTTTATGGCCACTCATACGGAGGAACATCTTGATCACATCCTTTGGGCCTTCGAAAAGGCGGGGAGAGAACTAGGAATAATATGAGTATCTGTGTCCTGGAAGCCAAGGGCAAAAAGGAAATACAGGCTTTCTTACGTTTGCCTTTTAGGCTCTATAAGCGCGATCCCCTTTGGGTACCACCCTTGGTGTCCGAGCTCCTACCTTTTTTAGATGGTAGACATCCCTTTTGCCATCATAGTGTGATAAAGCCCTTTATAGCCTTCAAAAAAGGCGAACCTGTAGGAAGAGTTGCTGCAATAGTAGACCATAACTTCATTTCCTACCACGGAAAAAGGGTGGGGTACTTCGGTTTTTTTGAGGTGGTGGATGACCTTCAGGTGACAAAGGCCCTTTTTGAACGTGTAGAGGAAGAATTGAAGCGCCAATACATAGAGGAGATCATAGGTCCAATGAATCCTTCGACCAATTACGAATGTGGCTTGTTGATCCAAGGATTCGATACACCCCCTTTCCTTATGATGCCCCATAATCCTCCTTATTATGCAAAGCTTTTGGAGGCTATAGGCTTTGAAAAGGCAAAGGACCTATACGCCAACCTGTTAAAGGGCGAGGGTGGTATTCCAGAAAAGGTTAAAAGGATAGCCTCATGGGCCAAGGAAAAACTACCTGAAGTGAAGATCAGGAACGTAAGGGCCAAGGAAATTGAGGAAGAAGTAAAGAAGTTCATGGAGGTATATAACGAATCCTGGGCCAATAACTGGGGTTTTGTGCCTATGTCAGAGCAAGAGGTCTCATACATGGCCAAATCGCTCAAGAGGATCCTGGTACCGGAGTTGGCGCTTTTTGCCGAAGTGTACTCGGAGCCAGTGGCCTTTATCCTTGCCCTTCCAAATTACAACCACGTGCTCAAGGCCTTGGGAGGACGGATGACACCGTGGGGCTTGGTTAAGGCCCTTTTGGTCAAAAGGAGGATAAAGGAACTACGAATCCCCCTTTTCGGTGTAAGGCCTAAATACCGGCAGAAGGGGATCGACGCTATGCTTTACGCGGAGGTCTTCAAGCGGGGTTGGGAGATGGGATACAGGACGGCGGAGCTTTCGTGGATCCTCGAAGACAACCACCTTATGCAGAAGGCGATCGAGGCACTTGGGGGGAAGCCCTATAAGGTGTACCGCATATACGGAAAGGCCGTTTAGCCGTGAGGACTTTGGCTTTACATCTATTAGTAGCTGTAGCCCTTTGTGTTTTCTGGGAAAAGACCATGGCTCAAGAGGGCCCCTCTTATGGGGATGCCATTGTGATAGGTACGATAGCTGATGCTTCTGTCCTTATACCCATGCTTGCCTCAGATAGCGCTTCACATGAGGTATGCGATCTGATTTACAACGGTTTAGTCAAATACGACAAGGACCTGCAACTGGTAGGTGACCTCGCAAAAGATTGGAAGGTAAGCGAAGACGGAAAGACCATAACCTTTTTCCTCCGAAAAGGGGTAAAGTGGCACGATGGGAAGGAGTTTACAGCATGGGATGTGCTTTTCGGCCTGAAGACCATCACTGATCCCAGAACCCCTACCGCATATTCAGGGGACTTCCTAGAAGTAGAAAGGGCTGAAGTGCTTGACAACTATACCTTCCGTGTAAGGTATAAAGAACCCTTTGCACCAGCCCTTTCCACTTGGGGGAACCTTGTGGTTTTACCTCGCCACCTACTGGAGGGCAAAGATATAACACAAAGCCCCTTGCGCATATCCCCCATAGGCACAGGGCCTTACCGATTTGTAGATTGGAAGCCAGGAGAAAGGATAGTACTTGAGGCCAATCCTCATTATTTCGAGGGAAGGCCTTACATCGATAAGGTCATCTGGAGGGTGGTACCAGACCCATCCACTATGTTTATGGAACTTAAGGCCGGCAGTATCGATTGGATGAACCTATCACCTCTTCAATACGCCCGTCAAACCTCTGACCCTTCCTTTAACAAGACTTACAACAAGTATAAATATTTGCCTTTCGCTTACACGTATTTGGGTTTTAACCTTCGCCATCCCCTTTTTAAAGACAAAAGGGTAAGGCAAGCGATAAGTTACGCCATCGATAAGGAAGAGATCGTAAAAGTGGTACTTTTTGGCCTCGGCATAGTAGCACATGGTCCTTATAAACCTGGAACTTGGTACTATAACCCTTATGTCAAAAAGTATCCCTATGATCCAGCTAAGGCAAAAAGGCTACTGGAGGAAGCAGGCTGGAAGGATACGAATGGTGACGGCATCCTGGACAAGGACGGGATTCCCTTCAGGTTTACCGTGTTGGTAAATTGGGGAAACCTGGCAAGGCTTAAGACAGCAGAATTGATCCAATGGCGATTGAAAAAGGTCGGAATAGATATGAGGATAAGGGTCCTCGAGTGGGCCACCTTCGTGAACCAATATATCGACAAAAGGAATTTCGAAGCCGTTATCCTCGGTTGGTCCACTGGGGTCGATCCAGACCAGTTCGATATCTGGCATTCTTCCAAGATGGGACCAAAGGAATTGAACTTTATAAGTTATAAGAATCCAGAGGTAGACAGGATCTTAGTGGAAGCTAGGAGGACCTTCGATCTCGAAAAGAGGAAAAAACTCTACTTTAAGTTTCAAGAAATATTGGCTGAAGAACAACCCTATTGCTTCCTTTACATTCCCTATGCTTTGCCGGTGATCCACTCGAGGTTCAAAGGCATAAAACCTGCCCCTGCAGGGATTACCTATAACTTCATAAAGTGGTGGGTACCTAAAAGACTACAAAGATATAACCTCACCCACTGATCTTTAAAAATACTACCTAAAATACAATGCAACCATCGTACTGGGGGACTCTTTCTAAAAGTCCCCCAGTACATGGGTTTCATAACCTCGCTTTACTTCGATTCGCTCGGAGCAGCAGGTTGAGCTGGTGCAGGAGCTGTTGCGTTTTCAGCACCTGCGCCCTCTTGGGGCTGGGTTGCGTTTTCAGAAGGAGCTACTTGTTCTGTCTTTGGGGCCTCAGGCGCAGGTGCTTCTTCCTTCTTCTTGCAACCATAAGCCATACCTAGAGCCGCTGCCAATACCACACTCAAGACCACCGATCCCAACTTCTTCATCGTGCCTCCTCCTAACATTGGATTTTAAGGGATGGAATATACATCTTCCCTTTTCCCCTGTAAAGGGGATGCATTAAAAATTTAAGCTTTTTAAATCTTCCTTCAAGATGGGAAAGTTAAAAAGACAGCTTTGGTTGTGATTGGAGCATGTGGTCTGGTAAAATAAAAAATAAGATGAAGGTACGAGAGATCGTTATTTTGCTTTTTCTTTTAATGACTGCGGGATGTAGTCGTATGTTCGTTTTTCTCCAAAGGGATCCTTACGTTAAGGAAGAGAGGAAGCGTTTCTCCCAGGAGGAGCTTTACGTTATAGATGGGAGGCTCTACCTCAAGGCCACGGACAAAGAGACGGGGAAGATGACCTACGTGGAAATAAGGGAATACCTTAAACAACCTGAAAGGTGGGAGCTTAAATCGCAAAGGGAGACAAAGGTCGAATACGGCGAAGGTACAGGTGAGTTCAGGTGGGCTAGAGGTGAAGAAGGAAGTAGTGTAGGTCTTCGTTTACCAAAGGCTCCTCCTTTCCTCAAAAGGAAGCTGGCCCTTTTGCCCCTTAAGGGTTTTGGAGCAGAGGCAGGGATGTATGATGTAGCAGATGCTTTCCAGGGGTTCCTTTTGGAAAGGTCTCTGTTAGGGTTTCCTGTCCCTTGGGAGTCTCTCAGGGCCTTTTTGGAGAAATCGGGCCTAGGGACGCCTAGGGAAGTGGGTAGAGATTTAGTGCTGTTGTTGGGGAAGGGACTTGGTGTCCAGTACGTTTTGGCCTTGGAAACGTGTGGTCCTTTCCGGTCGGGGAAAGAGGTCCTTTTTTCTATGGGGATAAAGGGTTATGAAACCCTACAGGGGTATTTGGTGCTTGACCTTTGGATTCAAAAAAAGGCTCAAAGCCCAACCGAGGTCTTTGAGATCGCCTTTGAGGAAGCTTTAACGAAGTTAGAGGAGTTTTTGGAGAATTCGGGTTGGTTTACGAGGGTTGTAGGGACAAAAGGGAAAGAGGCTATGTTACTTGCTGGTAGGAAAAGCGGGCTTGGAGAAGGGGATTTGTTTTCAATTTTAGATCCTTTAAAAGGTGAGAGAAAGGGGAGGGTTAGGGTGAAGTCCCTTTTGGGAGATGACCTGTGCATTATATCTCAAACAGAAGGAACTCTTTTAGGTGATAACGACCTCGCCTTTTTCGAACCCGAAGAGAAGGGGTGATGGGAGGATAGATATGTTTGAGAAAGGTCAATATGTGGTCTATCCGGGTCATGGGGTTGGGGTTATAGAAGAGGTAAAGGAGGTGCGAGTCAATGGCGAAGCGGAGAAGGTCTACGTCTTACGGCCGTTGAGGTCAAAAAGCACCCTGATAATACCTGTGAAAAACGCTACCTCTACGGGCATGCGCAAGGTGATAAGTCCCTCTGAGGTAGAAAGCATTTTGGATTACCTTTCACAAAGGGAAGAAGTGCCCAATCACATCCATTTGCCTTGGAACCAACGCTTTCGGCAGTATACGGAACGAATTAACAGCGGTTCTGTTTATGAAGTTGCCCGAGTGCTGAAGGAATTACACCTTTTGAGGTATCAGAAAAAGCTTTCCTTTGGCGAAAAAAAATTGATGGAAACTGCCTTGAGGTTACTTGTCCAAGAGCTTGCAGTGGCCAAAAGGGTAGAAGAACAAGAGATACGGCAGGAGATCCAGAATCGTCTCCCCTAGGTGTTTTAAGTCTTTTGGAGAAACCTTGAGGAGAAAGGAAGATGAAAGGGGTTTTATATGTAGTGTTGGTGTCCTTGGTTGTCCTTATGGGGCTGAAGGAAGGGCGACTTCTATTTGGATGCCCATGGGGAGAAGTGGTGGGCGGACTAATGGGGATGTTAGCTGCTGGAATCGGTATAGGCGCAGCAAGGGCCTTGGCACGCTTCCCTTTAGGGGCCTTCTTAGGGGCTTTTGGTGGTTTTTCGCTCTTTTGGGTGACAGGGAAGCTCATTGAAGGACTTTTGCCCCTTGAGGTAGGAAGTTTCTTGTTTTTGTGCTTGCTTGTGGTGGGCGTTATAGTTGGGGCAAAGAAGGGAGGGGAAGTGGGGATGCTTTTAAGGAGGACTGAAGGAACGGCGGTGCCGAAGGTACTTGACACAAGTGCTATCATCGATGGCCGTATTGCCGACATATGTGAAACTGGTTTCTTAGAAGGGACAATCCTTGTACCCCAATTCGTCTTAAAGGAACTCCAATACATAGCAGATACCCCGGATCCTGTGAGGAGGGCCAGGGGAAGGAGGGGGCTTGACGTCCTGGATAGGTTACAAAGAGGGGCAAAGGTACCTGTGAGGATAATTGAAGAGGACTTCTTGGAAATAAAAGAGGTGGACCAAAAGCTTATAGAACTTGCTAGAAGAAAAGGGGCGAAGATCGTCACTACCGATTACAACTTAAACAAAGTAGCAAAACTACACGGAATCGAAGTCCTCAACGTCAACGAACTGGTAAATGCCTTAAGGCCCGTTGTATTACCAGGGGAAACTTTGAAGGTGCAGGTCATCCGTGAGGGAAAGGAGCCAGACCAAGGGGTGGGTTACCTCGAAGACGGGACGATGGTGGTCGTTGAGGACGGAAAGAAATCTATAGGCCAAGAGGTGGAGATCACCGTTACCAGCGTCCTACAAACCCCTTCAGGAAGGATCATCTTTGGACGGGAAAAAGGAAGTTAGGGTAGGAATAGGCTGGGACCTTCATCCCTTTGGTGAAGGTAGGCCTCTAGTGTTAGGAGGGATTAGAATCCCCTACGAGCGTGGACTTGTAGGACATTCGGATGCTGATGTGGTAATCCATGCCCTTTGCGATGCCCTCCTCGGTGCCCTTTCCCTAGGGGATTTGGGGACCTTGTACCCTTCTTCAGATCCTCGTTATGAAGGCATTTCAAGCACCTTTTTTTTGAGGGAGGTGATGGGACGTGTTTCCGAAAAGGGGTATAGGGTCTCCCACGTGGATCTGGTAATCATAGCCCAAGGGCCAAAGCTTGCACCTTTTATCGAAAATATGAGGGAGAGGCTTTCCAAGGAAATGGGGGTCGACAAAGACTGTGTGTCCGTTAAGGCTAAATCACCCGAAGGGGTAGGGGCCATAGGCAGGGGAGAAGGGATAAGCGCCATAGCCGTTGCCCTATTGGAAAAGGGATGAGGACGAGATTTGCACCTAGCCCCACAGGTTTACTCCACGTAGGCAATGCAAGGATTGCCTTGATGAACTGGCTCTTTGCCAAAAAACACGGAGGTGAATTCCTGCTGAGGATCGAGGACACCGATAGGGAGCGTTCTAAGAGGGAATATGAAGAAGCCATCCTAGAAGACCTCAAGTGGTTTCTTGGATGGGAAGGAGTGTTCTTAAGGCAATCCGAACGAGTGGAGATCTATAAGAGACATGCTGAGGAACTCTTGCTCGAGGGCAAGGCATACTTATGCTTTTGCACGCCTGAAGAACTGGAACGAAGACGCAAGGAGCGCTTAGCTCGCGGTCTGCCTCCGCTTTACGACGGAAAGTGTAGGTCCTTGACGAAGGAGCAAATAAAGAAGTTACAGGCAGAGGGTAGAAAACCCTCCTTGAGGTTTAAGGTAGGCCTTGAGGAAGTTTCCTTCGAGGACGGGATCTTCGGAAGACTTTCTTTTAAAGGGGAAAGACTAGGAGACTTTGTGATCATGAGGTCAGATGGGTGGCCTACCTATAACTTTGCGTGTGTAATCGACGACCATTACATGGGAGTGACCCATGTCATAAGAGGGGAAGACCATCTATCCAACACCCCTCGTCAGATACTGCTTTACCGGGCCTTTGGTTGGGATCCTCCCGAGTTTTCCCACGTGCCGCTACTGCTTGGCCCAGATGGCAAAGTTCTGTCCAAAAGGCATGGTCCCACCTCGCTCAAGGAGTTTAGGGAAATGGGTATACTTCCAAAGGCCTTGGCCAACTACCTTCTGAGCCTTGGAGGTACGATAGGCGAAGAGGTGATCTTGAGCTGGGAGGAGATGGCAGATAGGTTTTCCCTTTCGGGTCTTTCCAGAGGGAAGCCTGTATTCGACATGGGGCGACTTCTATGGTTTAACAGGCAACATCTGCAAAAAGACTCCGTGGAGGAACTCATCAAATACCTACGAGGTCCTCTCGAAGGGTGGCAGAAAGAGGCCGTAAGCTACCTAAAGGAAGAAGTGTCCACCCTTTTGGAACTCCAAAGGTTTTTGGATTACCTTTCTAGAGAGTTACCCATGTGTAGTGATAGCTTAAAGGCTCCGAAGGCAAGAGAGCTCCTGAGGTTGGCCTTAAACGAACTGGAAAAAGACCAGGCAGGGTGGCTCGAAAGGTTAGTTGAGTTATCGGGTTTGAAGCCCAAGGAAGTTTTACCCTTGATAAGGATCGTCCTTTTAGGGACCCCTAGTGGTCCCCCTTTGACTAAGGTTTTGTCCTTTTTGCCTAAGGAGATTATCAGGAAGAAGATCGAAAAGGCCCTAGAGACGATGGAGGGATGCCCTCATGGCTCTTTACCTGTTTAACACCCTTACAGGGAGAAAGGAGCGCTTTGAACCCATAGATCCCCCGCGGGTGAAGATGTATGTCTGTGGGGTAACGGTTTACGACTTGACCCATATCGGCCATGCCCGGAGCCTTCTGGTCTTTGACGTCCTTTTCCGTTACCTCGGATTCTTGGGCTATGAGGTGACATACGTCAGGAATTTCACTGATATCGACGACAAGATCATACAAAAGGCACAATCAGAAGGGATAAGCTATCGGGAAATAGCCCAAAGGTATATCTGCGAATTCTACGTGGATACGGATCCTCTTGGACTGAAAAGGCCAACCGTTGAACCAAGGGCGACAGACCATATCCCTGATATGATCGAAGCAGTGAAAAAGCTTTTGGAGAAGGGCTATGCGTATGTAGCAGATGGAGACGTTTACTTTTCAGTAGAGAAATTCCCGGGCTATGGAAAGCTATCCGGTAGGTCGTTAGACGAAATGATGGCTGGGGCCCGTGTAGAACCTGATCCGAAGAAAAGGAACCCCTTTGACTTCGTCCTATGGAAAGCTTCCAAACCGGGTGAGCCCTTTTGGGATTCGCCATGGGGCAAAGGACGTCCTGGATGGCACTTGGAATGCTCGGTGATGAGCCAGAAATACCTAGGTGAAACTTTGGACATCCACGGAGGAGGGCAGGACCTGATCTTTCCACATCACGAGAACGAGATAGCCCAATCGGAGGCCTTAAGCGGTAAACCCTTCGTTCGTTATTGGGTTCACAGCGGCTTTGTACAGGTAAAAGGCGAGAAGATGTCCAAGTCCCTCAAGAACATCGTGACCCTAAAAGAGGTCCTCAACCGTTTTCACCCCGAGGCCGTAAGGCTTTTTCTGCTCAGCCGCCACTATAGGAGCCCTGTGGAGTACACAGAAGAAGGGTTGAAGGAATCCCAAAGGGCATTGGAGAGGCTATATGACTTCCTTTTACGTCTGCAAGGACCTTTCGGTCAAGATGGACCCATGTGGAAAAGGGTATGGGAACTAACTGAGGGACTTGTGGACCGCTTCAAGGAGGCCATGTCCGATGACCTTAATACACCGCGTGCTCTTGGGCTTCTCTTTGAACTTGTAAAAGAGGTCAACAAGACTAAGCTCCCCATCCCCTCAGGACTTGCTTGGAGACTGTCGGAATCCCTTAGCCCCTTTAAGGAGGTCCTGGGCATATTAAAGGAAAACGCAAAGGAGTTCTTCGAAGTCCTGCGGTTGAAAAGGCTCCACGGGAAGGGCATTTCTATAGAAGAGGTCCTAATGCTTATAAAGGAAAGGGAAGAAGCCCGAAGGTCCAAAGATTGGCAAAAGGCCGATGAGATACGGGAAAAGCTTTCTTCTTATGGCATCAGGTTGATGGATACTCCCCAAGGCACGCGGTGGGAGGTCGATGGGGATTTTTAAACTCAAAAGCGAATTCGAACCAAAGGGTGACCAACCAAAGGCCATCGAAACGCTTTGCAGGTGGTTGAGTGAAGGCGTACGCCACATGGTCCTTTTAGGGGTAACAGGCTCAGGTAAAACCTTTACCATGGCTAACGTCATAGCTAGGCTTAACAGGCCTGCTCTTATCATTTCCCATAACAAGGCGTTAGCCGCACAGCTTTACGGTGAGTTCAAATCGCTTTTTCCAGAAAATGCTGTGGAGTTCTTCATAAGTTATTACGACTACTACCAACCTGAAGCCTACATACCCGAGACAGACACCTATATTGAGAAAGACACTCTTATTAACGAACAAATTGATAAACTTCGTCACTCTGCCACTAGGTCCCTTTTGGAGCGGAGGGATGTGATAATAGTGGCCAGCGTTTCCTGTATTTACGGCCTCGGTTCACCCGAAGATTACTCTTCTATGAAGCTTCCGCTTCGAAAGGGTATGAAGATAAGACGATCAGACGTCCTTTCTTACCTTGTAGAGATCCTTTACCAAAGGAATGATTACGATTTCCACCGAGGGACCTTTCGCGTAAGGGGTGACCTTATCGAGGTTTTTCCTGCACACGAGGAAGAAAGGGCTTTAAGGGTAGAACTATGGGACGATGAGGTGGTTTCCCTTAAGGAGTTTGACCCACTTACAGGTAAGGTCATACGGGAGCTGGACTCCTATACGATATATCCTGCCAGCCATTACGTAACCCCCAGGCAAAGGTTACTTTTGGCAATAGAGGGGATTAAAGAGGAGCTTAGAGAGAGGGTAAGGGAACTCAGGCAGCAGGGTAAACTCCTCGAAGCTCAAAGGCTTGAACAGCGTACCCTTTACGACATAGAGATGTTGCTTGAACTTGGGTATTGTAAGGGCATAGAGAATTATTCACGCCATCTAACTGGGAGGCTCCCAGGTGAGCCACCTCCTACTCTCCTTGATTACCTTCCAGAGGACGCCATCGTATTTATAGATGAGTCTCACGTCACCATACCGCAACTCCAAGGGATGTACTTTGGCGATAGGTCCCGCAAGGAGACCCTTGTAGAATATGGTTTCCGGTTACCCTCGGCCTTAGATAACCGTCCCTTGAAGTTCGAGGAGTTTGAGCAGCGGGTGGGACAAGTAGTATATGTTTCAGCTACTCCGGGTGAGTACGAATTGGAAAAGGCAAGAGGATATGTGGTAGAGCAGATCATAAGGCCTACGGGTTTAATGGACCCGGAGGTGGAGGTGAGGCCTGCAAAAGGTCAGGTGGAGGACCTCTTTTGGGAGATCAAGAAAAGGGCCGAAAGGGGTGAAAGGGTTTTGGTTACTACCCTTACCAAGAGGTTAGCAGAAGACCTGACGGATTACTACCGTGAAAGGGGTTTGAGGGTAAGGTATATGCACTCGGAGATAGACACCCTTGAACGGGTGGAGATCTTGAGGGACCTTAGGCTAGGGAAGTTCGACTGCCTTATAGGGATAAACTTGTTAAGGGAAGGATTGGACTTACCTGAGGTTTCCCTTGTGGCTATCCTCGATGCAGACAAAGAGGGGTTCCTCAGGTCCGAGAGGGCCCTTATCCAGACCTTTGGTCGCGCAGCAAGGAACATAAATGGCAAAGTCATCCTTTATGCCGATACCATTACCAAGTCCATGGCCCGGGCGATAGAGGAAACCCAGCGTCGGAGGAAGATGCAAGAGGAGTACAACCGCATACACGGTATAACTCCAGAGACCATAAAGAAGGGGATTACCGATATCTTGAAGTCCATATACGAGGCAGATTACCTACACCTTCCGGTTTTGGAGGAGGAAGAGCTTTTTATAACTGACCCAGCGATCCTTGAGCAGACAATAAAGGACTTGAAAGAACAGATGAAGGAGGCTGCCTCAAGGCTTGAATTCGAAAAAGCAGCTGAACTCCGTGACAGGATCAAAAGGCTGGAATCAAGGCTTTTGGAACTTGGGGTACCTGTAGAGGAGAAGGTGGCATGTGTCTCCAAGAAAAGGAAGAAAGGTTCAAGGCAACGTTAGGTTTTTACCACATACAGTGGGACGGTAAGAAGCTAGTGTTGCTTGACCAAAGGAAGTTACCTCACGAAGAGGCCTTTGTGGAATGTCAGACAGCTGAAGATGTAGCACGGGCCATAAAGGAGATGGTCGTAAGAGGTGCGCCGGCAATAGGGATAGTAGCAGCCTTCGGGGTGGTCCTGGAGGCCAAAAGGGCTACGTCATTTGAAGAGATTAATCATAGGGTGCAGAAGGCCCTTGAAGTCCTCAGGAAATCGCGGCCCACGGCAAGGAACCTCTTTTGGGCCTTAGAGAGGATAGAGGGAGTTATGGGAGAGGTAGATGATCCTGCTGATGTTCCTGTTCGCTTAGAAGAGGAGGCTTTGAGGATCTGGCAAGAGGACGTCGAGGCCAATTTGAAGATAGCCAAAAAGGGCATTGAACTTCTGCCCCATGGGGCGAGGATATTGACCCATTGTAACGCCGGCGGGTTGGCCACAGGAGGGTATGGTACGGCCCTAGGGGTGATAAAGGAAGGGTATAAGTGCGGGAAGGTCCAGATGGTCTTTGCGACAGAGACGAGGCCTCTTTTACAAGGGGCTAGGCTTACGGCTTGGGAGTTACGGAAGGAAGGAATACCTGTAAAGCTCGTCTCCGATTCGGCAGTGGGGTATCTCATGTCCAAAGGAATGGTAGACGTGGTAGTAGTTGGAGCCGATAGGATCACCGCCAGAGGTGATGTAGCTAACAAGGTCGGTACCTACGTTATAGCCGTACTTGCGAAAAGGCATAATATCCCTTTCCTTGTAGCAGCCCCCCTTTCCACTTTCGATTTTAGACTCCTTTTTAGTGACTCCATACCTATCGAAGAGCGTGACCAAAGAGAGGTACTCGAATTCATGGGCATGCGCATAGCTCCTGAGGGTGTGGAGGCTTTCAACCCTGCTTTTGATCTTACGCCTGCAGAACTTATAACTGCCATCATCACTGAAAAGGAGGTGTTATGGCCACCCCTCTGATAGCCTTGATAACAGATTTTGGTTGGAAAGACGGTTATGTGGGCGCTATGAAGGGTGTCATCTTGAGCATAAACCCCTCTTGCCAAATCTTTGACGTCGCCCATGAGATAGAGGCCCATGACGTGACAGGAGCAGCACTTGTCCTTGAGTCAGTCTTTCCCTATTTCCCTCCGCGGTCCATCTTCCTAGTCATAGTGGACCCAGGTGTTGGAGGAAACCGAAGGGGAATAGTGGTAAAGGCAGGCGACAAGCTCTTGGTTGGGCCAGACAATGGGGTATTTTCCCTTGTGCTTCAAAGTTGTGCCTTTGAGGCCTATGAGATAACCGAAGAAAGATATATGCTTCCCAAAGTTTCTGCTACCTTTCACGGAAGGGACGTCTTTGCCCCTGTTGCTGCCCACTTGACTATTGGCGTAAGGCCTGAGCAAGTAGGTCCAAGGCTTGATCCTACAGAGTTGAAGTTCATACCTATGCCCATGCCTAGAAAACAAGGGCAAGAGACCATAGGCCAGGTGATATATGTGGACCGCTTCGGCAACCTCATAACCAACCTTAAGCAAGAGGACTTCAGAGGAGAAGATGTGTTGATTGAGGTTGAAGGGGAAGAAATCTATGGGATAAAACGCACTTACCAAGAGGGACAGCCAGGAGAAGTCATAGCGCTTTGGGGAAGCCACGGAAGGCTTGAGCTGGCCATAAGGGAGCAATCCCTTAAAAGGACGAAAGGATGGTCGGTCGGTACCGAGGTAAGGGTGAAGCCGAGACCGCGATGAGCGTTTGTCTGCTGACCTTAAGGGTGTGGTTGGCCCTTGTCGTGTTGACCATATTTTTCAGCCTTTTGGCCCTTTTCAGTTTCCCCTTCGATAGACACAAGAGACTGATACACCTTTATGCTAGGTTATGGGCAAAGGTCATACTTTGGGTGACAGGTACAAAGGTTAAGGTGGTGGGAAAGGAAAGGCTAAGTGGTGGCCCTTTCCTATTGATGAGCAACCACCTTAGCGCCTATGACATCTTCGTCTTACTTGCCTCTTTGCCCCATCCTTTCAGGTGGGTGGCGAAAGAAAGGATCTTCAAGATCCCCTTTTTGGGGTGGGCTATGCGCTGTGCGGGTTACGTCTCAGTGGACAGGAAAAACCCCAAGAAAGCCTTTGAAAGCATAGAGGCCATGAAAGGACTTTTGAAGGATGGTCTTTCCATCCTCATCTTCCCTGAAGGCACAAGATCTCCTGATGGTAATCTTGGTCCCTTTTTGACAGGTGGTTTCAACATAGCCATAAGGCTTGGTGTACCGATAATCCCCATCTCCATAGTCGGTACCTATGAGATAATGCCAAGACACACCTTGATGGTCCTTAAGCCGGGTGAGGTCACCCTTAGGATAGGAGAACCGATCGTTACCCAGGGGATGACCCCTAAAGATAAGAAGCGCCTGGTAGAGTCAGTTAGGGAGGCCATCTCCCAGGGCATAAGGGAGGGAAGGGCTTGGATAGATGGGTTAAGTTAATCCCTTTAGGGGGTATAGGGGAAATAGGACTAAACATGGTCCTGGTCGAGGGCCAAGGGGCTGCGTTTGTGGTAGATGCCGGTTTGATGTTCCCTGAAGACCACATGCTTGGTGTTGACCTAGTGATCCCTGATGTCACGTACCTCAGGAAGGTCAAGGACAAATTAAAGGCCTTTATCTTCACCCATGGTCACGAGGATCACATTGGGGCCTATCCCTTCATATGGGAAGAGTTCGGTGAGGTGCCCGTTTTCGGTACCGCCTTTACCCTCGGGGTACTTGAGCAAAGGCTAAAGGACCAAAGGGGTGAAGGCCTCAAGGAGTTCTTCGTGGTGAGGCCAGGTGACCGTGTTCAAATCGATGAATTCCAAATCGAGTTCTTCCGGGTGTGCCATAGCATCCCTGACTGTGTGGGCCTTAAAATAGATACACCCCAGGGGATAATCCTTCATATGGCCGACTTTAAATTGGAGTTTTCGGCACCACCTTATGAAAGGACAGACCTGAAAAGGCTTGAGGAATATGCCAAAGAAGGCGTGTCGCTTCTCCTTTTGGATGCTACAAACGCTGATAAAGGTGGCAGCAGCCTTTCAGAGGAGGAAGTGACCACCTGCCTAAGGGATCTCATAAGCAGTGCCAAGGGCAGGGTGATCGTAGCGCTTTTCTCCTCCAATATAAGGCGTATCGGACATCTGCTTTCCATTGCCGAAGACACTAATAGGCGCGTAGCCTTTGTGGGCAAAAGCCTCATCGACAACGTGAACTTGGCCAAGGAAATGGGCTACCTCGAGCTCCCCAAAGGCCTTGTGAAGATCGAGGAAGTGGATAAGTTCCCCCCCGAAGGGCTTCTCATAGTGACCACGGGAAGCCAAGCCGAGCCTATGTCTGCCTTAAGCCTTATGGCCATAGGCGCTCACAAATACCTAAAGGTCAAGGAAGGAGACCTTATCATACTTTCTTCGCGTTTCATAACAGGCAAGGAGAGGTCGATAACACACATGATCAACAACCTTTCAAGGCAGGGGGCAGAGGTAATTTACCCTGAAATAGCTCCAGTTCATGCCTCCGGGCACGCCCAACAGGAGGAACTTGAGCTCATCATGCGCTTGACTCGACCTCAATACCTCATCCCCGTTCACGGTGAATGGAGACAATTGACGTACTGCAAAAAGTTGGCCCAAAAGGTAGGTATACCTGAGGAAAGGGTAGTAGTCGTTGAGGATGGGGAAGTAGTTTGTTTGGAAAAGGGTGGTCTGAGGGTTTGTAAGGATATACGGGTTGAAGCAGGCAAGGTCTTTGTCGATGGCAAAGGCATAGGGGATGTACATGACGTAGTGCTGAGGGACAGGCGCCACCTCTCAGAAGACGGGATAGCGGTTTCGGTGATGGTCTTGAAGGAGGAGACAGGTGAGATCGTGTCAGGACCGGATATAATCACAAAGGGGGTGTTTTTGGAGGAAAAAGGGGCCGAAATACTCAAACGTGCCAAGGAGATGTTGCTGGAGAGGTGCCAAAAGGCCTTTTTTGGGTTTGAAGGAGTAGAGCTAGAAGAGGAGGTCAGAAGGGCTTTAAGGAACTTTTTCAGAAAACAGATAGGAAGGTCACCTGTGGTAATCCCCGTGGTGATAAGGATGTAAGCGATGAAGGGGCGAGGTGTTATCCAAGAGACGCTCGCTTTATTTATCGTATTTTGTTCTGCCTTTTTGCTTTTGGCCCTTATATCGTATGATCCTTCTGATCCTTCTTTTACCCACTATGTTACCTCAGTAGACGGGGTGAAGAATTGGGGAGGAATATTGGGAGCGGTCCTTTCTGACCTGTTGATGAAGGCCTTTGGTCTCCTTAGTTATGGCTTCACTATCTTGATAGGAACAGTAGCAGGCCTATGGTTAAATGGGATCAGCCCGAAAGGAAAGACGAGGTGGTCTGTGGGGGTAGTGCTTACGGCCTTGGGTCTATCCGTACTCATGGGTGAAAAGGCAGGAGCATTAGGGAGTAATTTACAGAAGTTTGTGGTCTCATATACGCATAGAACCGGTTACTGGATGGTTAGCTTGTTCCTGCTTAGCCTCGCCTTCCGGATGCTGAGCGGAAGGCATGCCTTTGTTCTCCTCAAAGGGACCAAAGGGGTCCCTTGGACCTTACTGAGGAAGGGTGTTGATCTTAAGCGGGGAAAGGTCCTGAGGTCAAGATGGGGAAGGCCCCCGAGGATAGTTATGCCCTCACAAGAGGAGCACACGGCCGTTTCGAGGCTAAAGGAGCCCTCAGAGGAGGTCAAAGGGGATTTGACGCAAGAAAGGGGATCGATGGGTGAAAAGGGGTGGGCCTTACCCTCCTTAGATATGCTTGAAGGAGGCAGGAAGCAAAAGGTCTCTATCTCCGAGGCCCAGCTGTGGTCCACAGCCCAGTTGCTTGAACATAAGCTCCGTGATTTCGGTGTCGAAGGCAAGGTAGTGGAAGTGAGGCCTGGCCCAGTGGTGACCGTTTACGAATTCGAGCCGGCCCCTGGTGTTAAGATCTCCAAGATCGTCAATTTAGAGGATGACCTCGCCCTCGCCTTGAGTGCTTATAGCGTTAGGATTGAGGCCCCTATACCTGGCAAATCGGTAGTCGGTATCGAGGTGTCAAACCCCGTACGCGAAACGGTCTATTTGAAGGACATCCTGGCTTCTGAAGCCTTTAAAGAAAGTCCGTCTAAACTGACCCTTGCCTTGGGCAAGGACATTCAGGGAAGGCCTTTTGTCATCGACTTGACCAAAATGCCCCACCTCTTGGTAGCAGGTTCTACAGGTTCGGGCAAAAGTGTCTCCATGAACTGTATGATCATGTCCATCTTGTTCAGGGCTACCCCAGATGAGGTGAAGTTCTTGTTGATAGACCCCAAGATGCTTGAGATGAGCGCATACGAGGACATTCCCCATCTGCTTCTGCCAGTAGTCACCGACCCAAAGGAAGCGTCTTCGGCCTTGAGATGGGTGGTTAGGGAAATGGAGGAGCGCTATTCCCTTATGGCTTCAAAGGGCACAAAACACATCGAACGATACAACCAAAGGCTTTTGGCTGAAGGTAAAAAAGAGGAGTTACTCCCTTACATCGTGGTCATGATAGACGAATTGGCAGACCTCATGATTACTTCGCGCCGTGAGGTGGAGGAGTCCATCATAAGGCTCGCCCAAATGGCAAGGGCAGCCGGTATCCATTTGGTATTGGCTACCCAGCGTCCTTCTGTGGATGTCATAACTGGCTTAATAAAGGCGAACTTTCCTGCGCGCATCTCTTTCCAGGTATCCAGCAAAGTGGATTCCCGGACTATACTGGACACCACAGGGGCTGAACACCTCCTTGGCCAAGGGGACATGCTCTTTTTGCCTCCTGGAAGCTCACGTCTGAAAAGGGTCCATGGTGCCTATGTTAGCGAGGAGGAAATAAAGCGCGTTGCAGAATTTTGGAAAAGGCAAGGCCAACCACAATATAACCTCGACATATTGAGGGAAGAAGTAAAGGAATCCGATACATTACCTGATTACGATGATCCCAAATACGAAGAAGCCGTCCATTACGTAATACAAACCGGGCAAGCCTCAGTGTCGGCTTTACAGCGCCGCTTCAAGATAGGCTATAACCGTGCGGCACGCCTAATAGAGAGGATGGAAAGAGAAGGGATCGTAGGTCCATCAGATGGGGTGAGGCCGAGGCCGGTTCTCGTAAAAAGGCCTTGAAGGCTACTGTTGACTTGGGGTAGGAGGAGTGTTACCTTTTTATACGCGTTGCTTTACCAGCCCCCGTAGCTCAGGCAGGATAGAGCACAGGATTCCTAATCCTGGTGTCGCTGGTTCAAATCCAGCCGGGGGCGCCATCTTTTAGGAAAAGAGGAGTTGACAAAACCTTTCCAAGGAAGTGATCCCCTTTACTTCCTCAGCAAGGGAAGGTACGACTTTAATAGGTAGGTCCTTAAACTGAAAGAAGATCTCTTTCAGATAGCGGTCCTGCATCTCCTTACGCGCTTTGTGGAATTGACAGTCAGGATGGGATACGTATTGGTTTACCACCAAGAGGTCGATCCATAGACCATGGTCCCTTAACTCATTAAAGATCCTTTTAGTCTGGTTTACACCAAGGGCCTCAGGGATGGTCACCAAGACATATGATACGGCCTTACGGTCTCTAAGGAAGGACTCGATGTCTGCTGAAAGTTCCTTCCACCCCTGGATGATATCTATGATCCCCTTTTTGGGCTTGGATTGAAAGGCCCCTTTTACCTTTTCTACGTAACTGAAAAGCTGTAGGTAGAAACGTGTAGCCCCTTCTAGGTGTTTAAGGAACAAAGCGGGTACTTTTAGTAGCCTCAAGGTATGGCCAGCAGGTGCTGTGTCCCACACAACCGTACGGTAGCGGCCTTCCTTTACCAAGGTCCAGATGTAATAAAGGACATACTCTTCTTCTATACCGGGGGCGCTTCCTACGTAATCCAGCACGAAGTCCTCTTCTAGGTTTGAGAAGGCCTTTACTACCTCGTAAATCTCCTTCCCAAACCTCTTCCTCCACAGGGAAAGTACAAGTTCAGGGGAGATCTCCTGGGCGTGTAAGTTGGGGAAAGCTCCGATGGAGGTTATGCGGTCTCCTATGGGTTGTTCGAAGATATCAGACAAAGAAGGGGTGGGATCAGTGGAGATGATGAGTACTGGTCCTTTATCTTCTTTGGCATACCAAAGGGCGATGGCGCTGGCGCATGTACTTTTCCCTACACCGCCTTTCCCTCCGACCATCACCAGTTTTTTGCCTTCGAGAAGTCCTTGGAGCATGACTTCAGTGGCCAAGTAAAAGTTTGTAAACCAAAAACCCCAAACCTACTCCCCAGCAATAGAAGGAAAAGCGGTGGATTTTCCCTTCCCTTAGCCACTTCATCAAGGAGTTAAGGGAAATCAACCCAGAGAGAAAGGCCCCAATCATACCAGCACCTATAGAGGGAAGATTCCCTTGAAACGACCTGGCTTCCAGAAGACCAGCCCCCAAAAAGACCGGAATGGCTAAAAGGAAGGCGAATTCCCCTGCCCATTTCCGATCCAGGCCACGCAGTAGGCCAGTTGATATGGTTAGGCCAGAACGGGATAGCCCTGGTAGGGTAGAAATACCCTGCGCTAAGCCAACCAGAAGGGCATCAAGCATTGAGGTCTCTCCTTCCTTCTTTACGCCGTTAAAGCTTTTAGTGCTCCAGAGGAAAACGCCTGTCAGAAGGAGTAGCAGAGAAGAAACGGTCCCAGAAGAGAAGGCCCCTTTGAAGTAAGTTCGCACTAAAAGACCTAAGGAAGCAGTGGGTACAGTGGCAATTGCTACAAGTAAAGTTTTCCTCGATAGGGGTCTTTTGACTATTTCCCATATCTCTCTTCTGAAAGCCCAAAGGATGACAGATAAGGTGGCCAAATGCACAGCTACATCAAACTCCAAGGTTGGTCCTTCCCATCCTAAGATCTCCTTGGCCATAACGAGGTGTCCCGAGCTAGATATGGGCAAGAACTCGGTGACACCCTGCAGGATACCCAAGGCAAAGGCCTTAAAAATATTTACAGGAATGCTCTCCTCCTCTTTAAACCCTCTAAAAGGCTATAAGGAAGGGCTAAATCCCCTTTTCCCTTTCCTAAAAGGATATCCTCCCTAGGAGGACCGTGGAAATCCGTGCCACCTGTTACAGCAAGGCCGTTTTGCTCGGCCAAGCGGAGATAAAGGCGTACTTGTTCCTCGGTATGATCAGGGTAAAACACTTCTATCCCTTCAAGCCCCATTTCCTTAAGGTGCCTTATGAACTCGTCGAGTTCCTTTTCGTCTAGGTCCAAGGTAAAGGGATGAGCTAATACAGGTATGCCTTTGGCCCTTTTTATTGTCTCCAAAGCTTCCCCTGGAGTTAAGCGGAACTTCTCTACGTAGGCAGGCCCTCCCTTTTTAAGATAAAGCTCAAAGGCTTCCTCAACTGACTTCACATAGCCTTTTTTAACCATCGCCAGGGCAAAATGGGGCCTGCAAATAAGGCCGTCTACAGCAAAGGCCTTGACCTCATCAAGTTCCAGATCGATGCCGAGCTCTTTGAGGCGCTGTAGCATCTTTTGATTCCTTTCGTCCCTGGCCTTTTGGACGAAATTGAGCTTGGTTCGCAATTTTTCTTCCTTGTGATCGATGAAATATCCCAGTAAATGGCAAGTACCCTTGGAACAATCTACGCTCAACTCAACCCCTGGTACTACTTCAAGGCCGACCTTCTCGCCTTCAGCCATGGCTTCTTCAAGGCCTTCCACGGAATCATGGTCTGTTATGGCGATGGCTACAAGGCCAAGCTCCCTTGCCTTTTGGACTACTTGTCTAGGGGTAAGGGAACCGTCAGAGGCAGTGGTGTGGACGTGTAGGTCGATAAAGCCTACCTTGCCCTCCATAATAGATCCTTTAAGCCCATTGACCATTGGGGAAATGGGGTAGGAGTGAAGGACAGGACAAACACGACAATGGCTAAAAGGCCCAGGAGTTTCCTTTTGGAGTCCAAGGGGGTTAAGTCGTCAAGGGGAGCTGGATGCCTATATCCAATCCCTAAGAGCAGGAGCACAAGGGCTAACCAACCGACGTTCAAAAAAAGCGCAGTCAAAACGAGGCCGACAATGGACAACCGGAAGACGCGTCTGCTGTTCCTACCTAACAAGGCGTACATCACGTGTCCGCCGTCCAACTGCCCTATGGGCAGGAGGTTTAAAGCCGTCACGAAGAGGCCTACCCATCCTGCGTAGGCTATGGGGTGCAATATCACCTCATGGTTTTCAGGAACAGAACCCAGTACCATCCTTTGGACCAAGGAGAAGAACAGGGGATTACTCAACCTTATTGCATCCTCAGGCACCTTCTCGACGGGTATAAGATGGGAAAGGCGTAAACCTACCCCGATGGCTGTTACAGAAAGGGCAAGTCCTGCAAAGGGGCCAGCTACCCCTATGTCGAACAAGGCCTTACGGTTCGGAATAGGGGCCTTGGTCTTTATCACTGCCCCTAAGGTCCCAAACGGGGGAAGGGGAAAAGGGATAAAATAAGGCAAAGTGGACCTCACTCCATGAAGGCGACTTGCTACGTAATGGCCCACTTCGTGAGCTGAAAGGACCGTAAGGAGGGCAAAAGAATAATAAATACCTCCCAGCAGGAACGTGGAAAGAAAAGTCAAACCGAACAAAGTTATACACAAGGGGATCTCTTTCATCCCATAGGGGACTTATTTGCTCTTATAACGCATGCGTTTCCTTAACTTTCTGCGTTTATGTTTATTGATCTTTTTCCTCCGCCATTTAAGCACCGAACCCATGGAATCCCTCTTATCTTTGGATTTTTCCCTCGAAAAAGGATATCATCAAACAGGTCAGATAAAACTACCCTAGCTTGCAAGGGAGGTCAAGGGGTTTTTTTCAATAGAAACCGGAATCTAAAGGAGGGAAAGATGTCCGAAGTCGTTTTAGAAAGGCAAGAAGGAGAGGTTTGGTACATAAGCCTCAATCGTCCAGAAAGGAAAAACGCCTTGAACCAAGAGGTAAGCCGGAGGCTTCTGGAGGCCCTTGATAAGGCTGAAAGGGCAGGGGCTAAGGTAATCGTATTAAGGGGAGAAGGTGGCGATTTTTGTGCAGGAGGTGACCTTAGGGAATTATACGAATCAGAGGATAGGGCCTCGCTTATGGAGGCCTCCGTTGGATACCTCAATATGGTGTTGTTAAAGCTGAGGCGAACGCCTGCCATAACCGTGGCGGTAGTTGAGGGTTATGCCGTGGGGGCTGGTTTGAGCCTTGCTTCGGCCTGTGATTTGGTAATTGCCACCGAAAAGGCCCTTTTCAACATGGGATACAGGCGCATCGGTTTGATCCCAGACGGAGGTGGGACTGCTTTCTTATGCAAGCTCTTGGGGTTTAGGAACTCTAACAAATTGTACCTGTTGTCTCCCACCTTTGATGCCAAAGAAGCCCAAGCCTTTGGATTAGTGGACTTCGTCTTTAAGGAAGAAGAACTTGAAGAAAAGCTAAAAGAGCTTGTGGGAAAACTCCTCTCTTTGCCTTGTGAGCCCGTAAGATACTACAAGGATCTCGTAAACAGATGGCTCTTCCAAGGACTTGAAGGGCAACTTGAGGCTGAGAAGTCATACGTCAAGGAATTGGTAAAAGGACCGACGGTTGAAAACAGGATAAAAGAAGTCCTAGGGAAATAGATCCGTTTGTGCCTCTTGACTTCCTTGGGGAGTTGGGTTACTTCCTATTAAAAACCTGGTATGTAAGCCCCAAAAGCGGGGGCACCCAGCCAGGGGTGTTTCCCGCTTTTTAATTTTTAGTTGAAGGAGGGATCGCTTATGGTGAGGCTTAAGGATTTTGTCATCTTTATGTGTCTATTTTGTCTTTGCGGGGTGGGATTCACGCAGCCTAAGGTCTGGATGGGGGTGAGGACAGCTACTGATCATGTGCCTTTTTACCTAGCAGATAAACTTGGCCTTTATTCCGCAGAGGGTATCGCGGTTGTGGTGAGGGTTCTGCCGAGTAACACAGAGATCGTAGAAGGGATGAAAAGGAAAGAGTTCATGTTGGGTGCCTTTCCGATAAGTACGGCTATTGCAGCCATAGCCAATGGTGTGCCTATTAAGATAATTGCCATGACGGGGAGAGGTGGTGATGGTGTTTTAGTGCGAAAGGAAGACTACCATGGCCAAATGCGTTGGCTTAAAGGAAAGAAGATCGGTACGATAAGGGCTTCCATATTGGATGTGATGCTACTTTATGCTTTGGAAAAAGAGGGGTTGGATCCCTTAAGGGACGTAGAATGCGTTTACTTTATGACTTTAGGAGACATGATACCAGCCCTTAAGACAAAGCAGATAGACGCCTCGGTGAACACCGAGCCTTTTTTGACAGAAGCTGAAAACAGTGGGTGGGGTAAGGTCCTTCAGTACTTCACGAAATATTGGCCCGACCATCCCTGTTGTGTAGTTGTGGCACATAAAGAGCTTTTGAGGGATCAACCTGAGTTAATTAAGAGGTTTTTGAAGGCCCATATTAAGGCTGTAAAGCTGGCTAACGAAGACCTTGACCTTGCGGCTTCGGTGATAGGAGAGTACATGAAGGGCTTTTCTAAGGAAGTGATAAAGGCCTCGCTATCTCCTTCTAAAATGAAGATAAGTTATGAGTTAGGGCCAGATGAGGTGATGCGCATGGCTCAACTCATGAGGCGCTACAAAATGATCGAACGTATACCCGATCAAAAAGAGCTCCTTGAGTTAGAGTGTTTGCGTTCTGTCATAGGGGAATGAAGTTTTCTCACAGCTTAAGAGGTATGCTGGCAATAGGGGCATTCCTCTTTGGATGGGAGATTTTACCGCGCTTGGGATGGATAGATCCCCTTTTGCTTCCTCCTTTCAGCGCCGTTTTAAAGAGGACGGTAGAGCTTGGACTGGAAGGAAGTTTATGGGGGCATATGTTCTCAAGCCTTTGGCGGGTGGCCCTTGGTTTTGCCCTTTCTGGAGCCCTTGCCCTTCCCTTAGGGGTGTTTTTAGGGTTGTTCAAAAGGGCTGATCCCTATGTAGAGCCCTTAGTAGGTCTTTTCCGTCCCTTGGCCCCACCCGCCTGGATACCTCTGGCCATCTTGTGGTTTGGGATAGGGGACAAGCCTTCAGTATTCATCATATTCGTGGGGACCTTTTTCTCGACCTTGACAGGGATAATTGCTGCTACAAGGAGGTTGGACAAGGACCTGCTTATGGTTGCTTTTACCCTAGGTGCAAACTTAAAACAAGCCATATGGCACGTAGTGCTACCGGGATTGATGCCTGCTGTCTTCGCCCATTTGAGGATAGGACTGGGTCTTGCGTGGATGTGCGTAGTGGCCTCTGAGATGGTGGCGGTCAAAAGGGGTATAGGTTTCATGATGATGGAGGCAAGGAACCTCTTCAGGACAGAGGACATATTGGTAGGAATGGTCTTGGTCGGCCTTGCCGGGTTCCTTATGGATTGGCTGTTAAGGACGTTGGAAGGAAAGGTCATCAGGTGGCGTAAGGGTGTATCGGCTCATGAACTCCTTGAAGCTCGTTTCAGTCAATAAGGCTTATGAGTCTGAAAGAGGGAGGATTGAGGTCTTAAAGGATTTCCACCTCGAGGTGAAAGAAGGGGAGTTTTTGGCCTTAATAGGTCCTTCTGGTTGCGGTAAAAGTACCCTTTTGCGCTTGATGGCTGGCCTTGAGCCCCCTGATGGGGGTTCTATCCTATTCAAAGGAAGGCCCCTTGAGACAAAGACAGACGGTAAGATCGTCTTGATCTTTCAGGAACCTTTGCTTTTCCCCTGGCTGACGGTAGAGGGAAACATAGGTTTTGGCCTCAAGCTCAAAGGTTTAGGGCAGAAGGAGATCAAAGACATCGTATCGGGCCTTTTGAAAAAGGTAGGCCTTGAGGGGTTTGAGAAATTTTACCCTCACGAACTTTCCGGTGGAATGCGCCACAGGGTGGCCTTGGCTAGGGCCCTGGCGGTAAATCCAGACGTATTGCTCATGGATGAGCCTTTTGCCTCGGTTGACGCTATAACCCGTGAGGCATTACAGGAAAAACTCCTGGAAATTTGGGAGGATGCCAGGAAAACCGTGGTCTTTGTAACCCATAGCCTTAAGGAGGCTCTGTTACTTGCCGATAGGATTTGCGTCTTGACTCCGCGTCCAGCTACCGTTAAGGCCTTATACGAGCTTAAGGTCCCAAGGCCTAGGAATGGCAAGCATTCCTTTTTGGCTGAGTGGGAGTGGGAGTTAAGGAGGGAACTGCTGTCTTGACACATAAAAGCCCGCTTGTTATTGCTTTACCGATGTCCCTGGAGTTCAGAAAGGTTGTGGAAAAGGGAAAGATACTGGATCCTTCCTCAAGTTTTGAGGAAAAAGAGGTATGGGTCCAAATACGTTGGGATCCTGTTACTGGACAGACCGTACGTATCATCCAAGAGCTTGGGGGATCATCTGGTTTAGCCCCGGAAGAGGTTTTCAAGGCTGGGATAGAGGGTTTTTGCCCTTTTTGTCCGGACAAGGTAGAAGGTTTAACGCCTGCTTTCCCACCTTACTTTTTAAGGGACAACAGGGTCAAACGGGGAGAGGCTGTACTTTTTCCCAATCTCAGGCCTTTTGACCTTATAAGCGCCGTGGTGGTCCTAGGTAGAGATCACTTCCTTCGTCCTAAAGGGTTGAAGTTGGAGGTACTTCTTGACGGTTTTTCTCTGGCGAGGGATTTCCTGAAAGAAGTGTTGTCCGCCAGAGACAAGGGGCTTTACTGTTACATCAATTGGAATTTCCTTCCTGCTTCGGGTGGGAGTATCGTCCATCCTCACATTCACGCCATGGCCGGGAGATATCCGACCAACGAAATGAGGGGTATCGAGGAAGGAGCACGAGGATATTACGAGGCCACGGGTAGGTCTATCTTCTTGGACCTCTATAAAAAAGAACGGGAGGTGGCTGAGCGTTTTCTCTGGGAAAGGGAAGGGGTTGCGTGGTTTTTATCCTTTGCGCCTCGGGCTCCTTATGATACGGCCTTTATCTTCCTTGAGGAGAGGGACTTCCTTGAGGTGAGTGATAATAAGCTTAGGGTCTTTTTAGAGGATTTGAAGAAGGTCCTAGAATTTTACGAGGATAAGGGCTTTTGCAGTTTCAACCTTGTACTTTACGGACGCAGTGCCTCTCAAGAGGAGTACTTCAGGGTTTACGGTAGGGTTGTGGGTAGAAGGTTTTTGAACTCGTGGTTTACCAGTGACATAAATGCCTTTCAGCTCCTCCATCATGAACCAGTGGTAGGGGTTTTGCCCGAAGAGGCAAGAAAGGAAATGGTCTCGGTCTTTAAGGGACAAGGATGAAGGTGTTGCTACCTCCTGTGGCGAAAAAGGGTGGGTTAAGTTTTGAAGAGGTAGTTTGTTTTCGTAGGACCATCCGCAGTTTCAAGGAAAACCCCTTGAGTTTGGGCCAGCTCTCACAGTTGCTCTGGGCAAGCAACGGCCTTGTAGACCCAGCCACAGATAGGAGGACGATACCTTCGGCAGGGGCCCTTTATCCCCTTGAGGTGTATGTGGCGATCGGCAAAGGAGGGGCAGAAGGACTTGAGGAAGGGGTTTACCATTACCTTCCCTTTGAACATGCCCTTTTGAGGATCAAGGAAGGCGACCTTAGGTCTAAGGTAGCTCAAGCCAGTCTATGGCAAATGTGGATGGTACAAGCCCCTGTTATATTCGTCCTTTGTGCCGAATACCAAAGGACTACCTCAAAATATCGGGAAAGGGGCATTCGATACGTGTTGATGGAGATAGGTCATGCAGCCCAAAACCTTTTCCTTCAAGCCTTTTCCTTGGGTCTAGGTGCTGGCATAGTAGGTGCCTTTTACGATGAAGAAGTTAAGGCAATCCTCGGCCTCCACCGAGGTCACGATCCGCTATTGCTAATGCCAGTGGGTCTTCCCCGATGAAAGTGTTCCTTACAGGGAAGCCCGGCGTAGGGAAGACCACCCTATTGATAAAGGCGATCGATCCCTTCCTGGACAAAATAGGCGGGTTTTACACCTACGAAATAAGGAAAGGGGGAGAGAGGGTAGGCTTTGTGGTAAAAGCCCTAAACGGTCCCGAACGTCTTATGGCCCACGTAGACTTCAAGGACGTCCCAAAGGTAGGAAAGTACGGTGTCTCGATCAAGGCCTTTGAGGAAGTGGCTCTGGTGGCCCTGAAGAAGGCCTTGGAGGAAAAGGAAATCCTTTTGATAGACGAAATCGGTAAGATGGAGCTCCTGTCTTTTAGCTTCAAGGAATTGGTGTTAGAGGCCCTTAAAAGCCCCAAACACCTTTTGGGGACCATCCCTATAAAAGGTCCTCCTTTTTTAAAAAGGATCAGGGAAGACAAAGGTGTGCAAATAGTGGAGGTGACTCCGTCCAACAGGGGTGATGTCTTGGCATGGTTGAGGAAAAGGCTAGAGGAAATCTTGCGGTAAAAAGGGTGTATTACTCCCCCGATCTAGAAGGATTCCTCTGGGGTAGAAGGCAAATAGAAAGGTTTTCTGCTTATTCTCCACAACCCAAGTTAAAGGAGGAGCTAAAAGAAGAGCTTTACCTCCTCAGCTCTGATCCCATAGGGGAAGGTAAGGGTATCCTTTACCTTTCCCTTTTCAAAGGACCTTTGCTTAAACCCTGTCCTGGGACGAAGGGTTACATCTGTTGCGGATACTGGGTGGGGAACATAGTGGCGGGTTGTCCTATGGATTGTAGCTATTGTGTACTTCAGGTATATCTCAACGAGCCCTTCTTAGTACTGCAATTGCCCTGGGAAAAGTTCTTTCAGGAAGTCAAGGAGAGGGCAAACGGGCCTTTACCCGTAAGGATTGGAACAGGTGAGCTTTCGGACAGCCTTGTGCTTGAACCCCTTATTGGATTCGTAAAGGAGGCCGTGTCCTTTTTTAGGGGTATTAAGGCGGTACTTGAGCTTAAGACCAAAACGGACAACGTTGACTTTCTCCAGGGGCTTCCTCACGATGGTCATACGGTAGTGGCCTGGTCTCTGGCTCCCCAGAGGGTGATAGAAGATTTCGAAAGGGGGACAGCGCCCCTCAAAGGACGTTTAAAGGCAGCAAAGAAGTGCCTCAGTTGGGGTTATCCTTTGGCTTTCCATTTTGACCCTATCCTCCATTACCCTGGTTGGGAGGAGGATTACAGGGAGTTGATAGAGGAACTGTTTAGCCACATAGATCCTAAAGGCGTGATTTGGATAAGCATGGGCACTTTCAGGTTTCCAAAGGGACTTGACGGGATTATACGGAGGCGTTTCCCTAGGTCATGGCTTTTGACCGGAGAACTTTTCCCCGCCTCGGACGGTAAGGTCCGTTATCTCAAGCCTTTGCGGGTGGAAATTTACAAGAAAGTCCTAAACTGGTTAAAGGAATACGATCATAAGGCCTTCGTTTATCTCTGTATGGAACGGGAGGACGTATGGATGGCGACTTTTGGGTTCGCCCCTAAGGGGACCAAGGGCTTAAAGGAGATGCTCGAAAAACACACGGAGGTGTTCTTGAGAAAATGGTAAAGGCCATAGGGCTTATTTCGGGTGGTCTGGACAGCATGCTTGCGGCCAAGCTTTTACAACAACAAGGAATAGAGGTCATCGGACTTGCCTTCAAGAGCCCCTTTTTTAGTGTCTCTCGGGCCAAGGAAGCTGCCGAGCGGTTGAAGATCCCCTTGAAGGTCCTCGACATAACCGAGGAGCTCATCAAGGTCGTCAGGGATCCCAAACACGGCAGGGGCAGCCAGATGAACCCCTGTATAGATTGTCACATCTTAATGCTCAAAAAGGCAGCTGAGGTGATGAAAAAAGAAGGGGCCCACTTCGTGTTCACTGGAGAGGTGTTGGGCCAAAGGCCTTTCTCCCAAACTAAGGCAGCGCTTAAGCTCATAGAACGAGAAGCAGGCCTCGAGGGTCTGCTATTGAGGCCCTTGAGTGCAAAGCTCTTGCCCAAGACCATACCCGAAGAAAAAGGATATGTAAAAAGAGAAGGCCTCTTGGCCATTCAGGGACGAGGGAGGAAACTGCAGATGGATTTAGCCGAGAAGTTCGGCCTAGGGGATTACCCTTCTCCAGCAGGAGGTTGTTTGCTTACGGACCCAAGTTTCTCCAGGAGGTTAAAGGACCTCTTAGAGCATTCGGAGGAGATCACCCGTCGTGATCTTGAGCTGCTAAAGATAGGTAGGCATCTTAGGTTGTCCAAGGACACAAAAGCAATTGTTGGCCGGAAGGAAGGCGAAAACCGCAAGCTTCAAGAACTTTTCCTCCCCGGGGACTTGCTTATGGAGCCCAAGGATGGTCCCGGACCTGTGCTCCTTTTACCAAAAGGAGGAAGGGAGAGCGAATGGCCGAAGGCAGCTGCTATATGTCTGCGCTACAGCGATGTCCCGAAGGAGAAACCTTCTAGGGTGAAGTGCCGTGGGAAATGGGAAGGCGTAATCGAGACCTTTCCCATGGACCCTTTGGAGTGTGAGGATTTGCTTATATGAGGTTGACATCTTTTAGGGGAAGTTCTATAAAAGCGAAGTCCATGGTCAGGGAGACCAGATCTGAAGGAGAGATTACGGGATTGGAGGCGGTAGCTAGGAGGCTCCGCCAGATAGTGGATTTTGTACTCCGCCACCGCTTCTTGGTGGTCCTTGGAGTAGTGATCGCCTTGGGCTGTGGTTTGGGTTTCTGGTTGTTCGAGAGGTATAAAGGTAAAAAAGAGGAAGTGGCACTTTTGCTTTTGGGCAGGGCCTTGGAAGCCCAAAGGGTTGAAGAGAGGCTTTCTTTGTTGAAGGAACTGGAAAGGTTTAAGGGGACCAAGTCCTTTGAAATAGCTAGACTTTACAAAGCCAGGGGTTTGCTTGAGGTAGGCAACTTCACCCAAGCCGAAGAGGAACTGTCAGCAGCCTTGAACCGACTCTCCTCCAAGACCTTGAAAGCCCAAGCCCATTGTCTCTTGGGGGATGCCTTGACTCAACAAGGTAAATGGCAGGAAGCAATTGAAAGCTACAGAAGATGCCAGAAAGAGGGTAGGGGTTGGCTTGACACTTATGCTTTGTTGAAGGAAGCCCTTTTGCTAGATGCAAGGGGGCAAAAAAGGGAAGCAATTCAAGCCTATGAGAAACTTCTTCCCCTTTTACCACAAGGGGAAATGGAGCTATTTGTCAGGCTTAGGCTGGAAAGGCTTACAGCCTCGGGCGGTACTTAAAAGTCCCTTTAGGTCTAAGGGAGAAAGATAACCTATCACAGGCCCAATCAAGCCCTGTTTACAGTAAATCCATAGGGTAGGATATCCCAACACCCTGAATTTCGTTACAAGCTTGGGGTTCTTTTCTCCTTCTACCCTTACAGGGAGGTACTCCTTATTTAACAGCTCAGCTATTTCTGGATCCACAAGGGTTTCTCCTTCCAACTTTTCACATATGGGGCACCGTTTGCTTGTGAAAAATATGAACACCGGTTTACCCGTCTTATCCGCTACTTCTAAGGCCTCTTCGTATTTCATCCACTTTATCGGTTCCGTATACCCTTCATAATTGAAGGCATAAAGGGTTATCACAAACGTTAGAACAAAGCCCAAAAACCCTTTAAAGCAAGCCATGACCCTACCCCTATAAGGACAAGGGAGGAGACCATATTCACGTGTCTTGAAAGGGGTTTCAATGCCATAAGGTATTGAAGGACTTTATCCCAAAAGGAGGCCAAAAGTAGGAAAGGGATGGAGAACCCCAGACAGTACATGCTTAATAACATAGAACCCCCTCGGGCGTCTTGGGTTCCCACTACATATGTCAATATGGAAGCTAGAATTGGCCCTATACATGGCGACCACCCTATACCATAAGCTGCTCCGGCGATAAGAGGTCCAACCAGTGGGTAGCGGATAAAGGGCCTAATGCGCCATTCCCTATCGAGAAAGGGTAAATGTAGATAACCCCCTGCCATAAGCCCAAGCAAGACCATCACCAACCCTGATGCTGCTAAAGATTCGGGTCCCCTTACGGACAACCTTTCCCCAAGGGCACCGAGGGACAATCCTCCTAGGACGAAAACCCCAGAAAAGCCGAGGAAAAACAAAGAGGCAGAAGCGATCACCCTTAAACGGCGCGGCGAAGGGGCATTGAAACCACTTATAGTGGAAAGGTAAACCGGTACCAGGGGCAATACGCAGGGAGAAAGGAAACTTCCCACCCCTCCGAGGAAGGCTAAAAGCAGGGAGACGCCCACCTTATAACACCTTCTTTATAATTCCTTCCATTACCTCTTTGGGAACGGCCCCCACGATCCTTTCGACCACCTTGCCGTCTTTGAAAACCATCAAGGTCGGGATGCTCATTATTCCAAAACGCATGGCAGTCCTAGGGTTTTGGTCGACGTTGAGCTTTCCCACCTTGCAACGTCCTTCGTATTCTTCAGCGAGGCTTTCGACAAGAGGTGCAATCATCTGACACGGTCCACACCAAGGTGCCCAGAAATCCACAAACACCGGAAGATCAGATTGAAGTACCTCTTTATCAAAGTTGTCATCGTTTAACTCCACAACCCTCTTCATCATCTTTTCCCTCCTTTCTTTCCCAAAATGCCATATGGCACAACGGCCTCTATTGTCACAAAACCCTAAAGGGTCAAGACACCCTTCTTCAAGAAAGACCTCTTTCACGAACTTTTCACACCTTAAACGTCCTCCTTCAGACATCCTTCCTCCATCAACTGGATGACCCTTGGCACCCTTTTGTCCTTGACAAAATATCGCACAGCAGCCCCCTCCCTTTCACAACCTACAATGCCCTTTGCCCGCAACACCGCCAAGTGCTGCGAAACCACTGCCTGCGGCAACTCCAAACAACCCCATATGTCCTTCACACACGCTTGATCCTTCACAAGACGCTCCAAAATCCTCAACCTCACCGGATGCCCTATGACCCTAAAAAACTCAGCCCAACCTTTCTCTTTTTCCATAACCATATAAAATTATTCGCATTTTTTAATATTTGTCAACTCCCTTAGGATTGCGGCTGTGAGTAGGGGGATGAGCAGTTCGTGGTGTCCTTGGAGGAAGTATCCTTTTTGTCCTCCGGTCTGGGTGGGTCTTTGGAGTACGTTTTCGCGAGGGCGGTAGTGTAAGTAGAGGTCGATGTTGACGGTGATGAAGTCGGTGACGTCGTGGCCCAGGTTTCTGGCCAAACTTAAGGCCTTGAGGAATACCTCAGGCATGATCACGGCAGATCCTACGTTTAGATAGGCCCCTCCTTTTAAGGTTGCCACGGCTGATGCGAATTTTTTGAAATCTCGGTAGCTCATCTCTCCCAGAACGGTTCCATCTGCTGAAGGGTGCATGTGGAACACATCGGTGCCTATTGCCATGTGGACGGTGATAGGTACCTTTAGCCTATATCCCATTCCGAACAAACTCAGTTCCCTGAACGGGAGTCCTTCTTCCCAAATGGCTTCGCCTAAAGCCTCTCCAGCCCCTTTTCCTTTTTGGAATCCCTCTTTTAAGGCTTCGTTTATGAAGACGGCAGTGTCCTTTGAAAACCCGAAGGATCCATCTTTTAAGCCCTCGGCGACGTCTTCTGAGGTCTTACCTGCCAAAGCGATTTCCACATCGTGGACCATAGAGGCACCGTTTGTACCGATGAGGGAGAAGACCCCTTTTGCCATGAGCTCGATCAAAAAAGGAGTAACGCCGACTTTTATGGGATGGGCGCCCATCCCCATGATGATGGTCTTGCCTTCTCTTGAAGCTTGGGCCAACCTTTTAGCCACCTCAAGGAGATCTTTTGCCCCCAATGTCTTAGGCAAGCAATCCAAGAATTCCCCAAGCGACATGTCAGCCCTTGGTGGCTTACCAAATTCGGAGACGGAGACCTTCCTTTTTGAATCTAAGAGCCCCTTGGTCTTTACCTTTGATAGGTCAAGTTCTCGGAAAGAGGGCATCTTCAAGCATCTCACATACGAAGTGTCCGAGAAAAAGGTGCACCTCTTGGATCCTTTGGACGTTGTCCGAGGGTATTAGGATAGCTATATCGGCCCATTTGACCGCTTCTCCACCCCTTCCGGAAAAGACGACCGTATGTAACCCTTTTTGTTTTGCGCAGATCAGGGCCTTGACTACATTGGGGGAATTGCCGCTAGTGGTAAACCCCCATGCTACATCTCCAGCTTGCCCTAGGGCTTCTATTTGTCTGGAAAAGACAAGGGAAAAGTCGCTGTCATTGGCTATGCTTGTCATCACTGAAGGGTCTGTGCAAAGGGCGATAGCTGCAAAAGGACGTCGGTCCTTTCTCAAGCGGTTTACGAACTCTGAAGCCATATGTTGGGCTTGTGCGGCACTGCCTCCGTTGCCAAAAAGCAGCACCTTGTTACCCCGTTTCATCACTTCCTCTAAAAGTGAGATAAGGGCCTCAATTTTGGAAAGTTCTACTTCAGGTAAGGACTCAAGAAGGTCCACCAATTCAGTAAGGGAGGTCCTTAACCTTGCCCTCATCCTTCTTCCTCAGAAAGCCCTTCCAAAAAGGCCTTGACGACCAATCCCAAGTGGGGAAGATAATATCCCCCTTCAAGTACTGCAAAACAGGCCTTTCCCTTGGTGGCCTTGGCGATTTCCCTACCTATAGTCCTGAAGTCCTCAAGCTTTAGGGTCCTTCCCCAATCCAACTCATACCTGTCAAAACCTGCGGATATCGCCACCATATCCGAGTCCTCGCTTTCCCTCAGTGCTTCGGTGACCCCTTGGAGAAACCTCTCTCGGTCGTCTTCTTGGACGTTTATGACCTTTACCTCCTTTCTCCCAGCGAAGATATCAGCTGTCCCGTCACCATAGTGGAGGTCGATGTCAAGGATGAAGACCCTTTTTGCCCTTCCCGTTATTAGGGCCTTTTGTACAGCTATGGCCAAGTTATTGAAGTAACAGAAACCCCAGTGGAAATCCTTACGTGCATGATGGCCCGGAGGTCTGACCAAAGCAAAGGCCTTCTCGCCTCCCTGGGCTATCTCACATGCCTTAAGGGCACCTCCTACTGCCATTAGGGCTACTTCAAAAAGACGGGCATCTGCTTTAACACGGGCTATGAGTTCAGGCGAATGTACCAATAACAAGTCCTCCTCTTCCACAGGAGACGGTTCCACAAAGGGAAACCGTGTTTCCAAAGCCCTCCTTATGACCTTTACCCTTTCGGGGGACTCAACCGAAGCAGTTGGGTAGTGCGATTCGTAAAGGGGATGATATACTACCTTCATTCTGGGAGGAAATTCTAACATAAAAGGGTAGGTGAAGTGTTCGAGAGGATACTCCCCTTTGTAAGTAGGCCTTCTGCCTACATAGGAAAAGAGGTAAACGCCCATCAAAAGGATCCTAACAGGGCAAAGGTCCTCTTCGGGCTGGTGTTCCCTGAGACCTATGCGATAGGTATGAGCCATTTAGGCCTTCAGATCCTTTACCGATTGTTGAACGACCTACCCCATGTAGTTTGTGAGAGGGTCTTTGCCCCTTTGCCTGATATGGAGGCAAGGCTTAAAAAAGAAGGCCTTCCCCTTGTAAGTTTGGAATCGAAGATCCCCCTTAAAAGGTTTGACATCCTTGGTTTTTCCTTGCAATACGAACTTACTTACACAAACCTCTTGGCCATATTGGAGCTTGGCGGAATACCCTTGTTAAGCAAAGAACGAGATGAAGGGTTACCTCTGGTCATAGCCGGTGGACCTTGCGCCATGCAGCCTGAGCCCCTGGCCGATTTTGTGGATGCCTTCCTCCTGGGCGAGGGTGAGCTAAGATTAGTTGAGATAGTGAACCTCTATAAAGAATGGAAGGAATCAAAGGGTTCGAAAGACGAACTGCTTCGAGCGCTGACGCATATCCCAGGCGTTTACGTCCCCTCTTTCTTCTCGATGAAATGGGGTAAGGATGGAAAACTCAAAGAAATCGTTGTCCTTAAAGAGGGATACCAACAAGTAAAGCGAGAGGTAATACAGGACCTTGACGATTACCCTTTACCTGATAAGCCTCTGGTTCCCCTTTCGAGGATCGTCCACGAGAGGCTCAGCATTGAGGTAGCCAGGGGTTGCATAAGGGGTTGCAGGTTCTGCCAAGCAGGTTACATCTATCGGCCTTTCAGGGAAAGGGACCCAGGGGAGATAGCCATGCTCATAAGGAGGGCTCTGAAGAACACCGGATATGATGAGGTTTCCCTCCTTGCCTTAAGCGTGGGTGATTGCAGTTACCTTGAGCCCTTGGTTCTCCACCTCATTTCCGTCTTAGCAAAGGAAAGGATAGCCCTTTCTTTACCTTCTTTAAGGGTAGGCACTGTTAGTCAAGAGGTTCTCAAGGCCATAAAGAGGGTGAGGAAGACAGGTATAACAATAGCCCCTGAAGCTGCTACAGAGAGGCTTCAAAAGGTCATAAACAAATTAATCCCTGAAGAGGAGGTCTTGGAAACCGCTAAGATGGCCTTCAAGGAGGGTTGGAGGCACATAAAGCTCTATTTCATGGTGGGACTCCCCACCGAGAGGGAAGAAGACGTAAGGGCGATCATTAAACTCGCAAGGAAGGTCTCAAGGCTTGGAGGGCACGTCCACGTAAGCGTCAGCACCTTCGTTCCGAAGGCCCATACGCCCTTTCAGTGGGAAAGGATGGTAGGGCTGGAGGAAATAGAACAGAGGCACTTGATCTTCAAAAAGGAACTGCGTGGGGCTGGCCTTCAACTCAAGTGGCATGACCCGAGGATGAGCGTCCTCGAGGGAGTTTTCGCAAGAGGTGACCGGAGGTTAGGGGAAGTCCTCCTCAAGGCCTTTAAAAAGGGGGCAAGACTTGACGGTTGGAGCGAATTCCTAAACTGGAGGGCCTGGGTTGAGGCTTTCGAAGAGGTCGGCATCCGTATGGAGGATTACCTCCGCGAAAGGGACGTAGGAGAGGTGCTGCCGTGGAGTCATCTCAAGAGCTTAGTTAAAGAGGAATTCCTCCTTGAGGAACGAAAAAGGGCAAGGGAAGGTATGCTCACCGAGGCCTGTAGGCCTGGGTGTAGGAAGTGTGGATGTTGTGGCCAAGGGCTTTCGATAAGGTTAAAGTCCGAAGGGATCACTTTTCCCAAGGCCTACCATGTCATCGAAGGGCCTTCCCCTCAACAAGCCAGAGGTAGGATAAGGGCCAAGTTCAAAAAGGTAGGCCCTATGCGTTTCATAAGCCATCTTGAAATGGTCGAGGTCTTTTTACGTGCTTTCCGCAGGGCTGAAATTCCCCTTGTCTTTTCTGGGGGTTTCCATCCCCTTCCGAGGGTGGTCTTCGCCCAGGCCTTGCCAGTAGGAGTGGAAAGCCTAGCGGAATACTTTGACTGTGAGGTTAGAGAGCCTGTGGATATCGAGACCTTCTTAAAGGACATAAACCGCCAACTTCCTGAAGGATTAGAGGTCATGGATGCTTGTCTTATAGGTATGAAGGAAAGGGGACTAAACGAACTCTTTGTGGAGGACGAATTCATCGTCCTGGTTCCAAGAGGTTTCCCTTTAAACCTCCCTTCAGAGGGTGGGGTCCTCTTTATCGAAAAAAAGGGCAAGCTTTTAGACCTCCGGGATTATGTGAAGAAGCTAGAGGTCTTCCATACCCTTCCCCTTGAATTACAGGATCTGACCGAGTTGTTAGAGGATGAAGTCAAAGCCTTCGTGAGGCTAAGGCTCAGAAAGGGCATAAACGTATACCGCGTACTTATGGCTTTGTTCTCTATTGGAGAAGAGGTAAAACTCCTCAGGGTAATAAAGGTGGCCACTTATCCGCAGGGGGACGAAAGGACTACATCTTGTACTTCCCAAAATCTTCTTCGTGAAGCCCTGTGAGCCACTGTGCCAGTGGGTCTTGCGAAGTCCTTTTTAGTTTCTCCTTTAGCGCGTTTAAATCCTCCCCAGCCTTAAGGACCTCTTCAGTGCAGTAAATAGGGGCTTGAGCCCTCACAGCCAAGGCTATGGCGTCGCTTGGCCGTGCGTCTATTACGATCTCCTCTTCATCCACTTTGAGGTATAAAGAAGCATAGAAAACCTGCTCCCTTAACTCAGTCACGATCACCTTGGTGAGCTGGACCTGAAGGGTTGTCAAAATATCGTACAAAAGGTCATGGGTAAGAGGCCTTGGGGTCTTAACCTTTTCAAGGGCCCTTGCTATAGCATTGCCTTCCATCATCCCTATCCAAATGGGCAATAACCTTTCACCTTCTGGGTCAAGGAGCAACACCACTACTTGACTGGTGTGGGGATCCAATATGAGGCCCCATATCTTAACGGGGACAAGTTGTCTTTCTTTGTCCTCTTTAAAGTCCAAGGGCCCTCAATTTTTCCACGAGCTCTCGTTGCTCGCGGCTTAACTCCTTGGGTACCTTTACCTTTATGACCACATATAGATCTCCCTTTCCCCCTCCTTTGAACTTCGGAAGGCCAAGTCCCTTCAAGCGGAGCTTGGTCCCCGAAGATGTCCCAGGGGGTACCTTTACGTTTTTAGGTCCTTCTAGCGTAGGTACCGTGATCGTTGTCCCTAGACAAGCGTCGCTGAAGTTTATCTCCTGCTCCACATATAGGTCATCCCCTTCTCTTTTGAAAAGAGGATGGGGTGTAACCTTTACCTTGATGTAAAGGTCACCGGGAGGAAAACCCATACCGCCCTTGCCTGCTATCCTCAACTTTTGCCCTTCTTGTATCCCTGCAGGGATCTTAACTACCACCTGTTCCTCTGGACCACCAGGGCGTTTTATAGTGATGGTCCTTTCAGTACCTTTAGCGACCTCTTCAAGGGTGATGTAAAGCTCAGTTTCTATGTCTTGTCCCTTTTGTGCAGTAATGGGTTCCCCTTCAAATAGGACCTCCTCAAAAGGGCCTGTAGCAGTTCTAAACCTTACACGCCTTGTCCTGGGTCCTCCGAATATGAAGGAGAAGATGTCACTTGTGCCAAACCCCAAATCTTTTAAGAGGTCACCTATGTCAAACCCTCTGAATATGTCCTCTTGGCTATAACGCTGGCTGAAGGCCTGGGCACCGAGCATGTCATACTGCCTTCTCTTTTCCGGATCGCTAAGGACAGCATAAGCCTCGTTTATCTCCTTGAACTTTTCCTCTGCCTCTTTGTCACCTGGATTACGGTCAGGGTGGTATTTCAAAGCAAGACGCCTATAAGCACGCTTTATCTCCTCAAGGGTTGCATCCCTGCTTACGCCGAGTATCTGATAATAGTCCTTCATCAGCTACTCCTACCCAAATTAGCGCGATAAAGGTCTGCTAATACTTCGTTCGAATAAGCTTCGGGGTCTTCGACCCCTTTTCTTGTGATCAAGAGCCGTTTAGGGAAAGGCCTTTCTGAAAGGAGCTTCATTAAAGGTTCCAAAGCGTTCTCCAGATGGAGAAACAGGTCCTTTGGGGTTTTACCTCCTGAATACAGGCTACGGAGCATGAAGTCTATGGCCTCCTCTTCAAATAAGATCTCAACGCCGTATCTCTCCTTGAAGGCCTTCTCAAAGGCCTTGACCTGCCTATAACAACGCCAAAGGTCCTCAAGGGCCGTGTTAAGGTCGTCTTCTCTGGCCAAGAGCCTTTCTGCCAAAAGTTCGATCCTCTCCCCTTGGAATAAAGGCCCGTAGTAATCCTCGAACTCCTCCTTTCGGGAGAGGAGGTACGACTTTATGTCCTCTTTTTCCTTGCGCAAGGCCTCTTCGAACCGTCGGATATAAGCTTCATCTATCGGTCGGTTGAGGAGCTTCTCGAGCTCTCCCTCAGGGTCTTCTACCATTTCCTTGGTAACCACCAAATGGCGGATGTTAGTGGAGGGGAGCTTTCGCTCGTACTTTATCAGGACGTGTTCCAGTACGCTGGCCAAACCCCTTGCGCCTGTCTTCTGTTTGTAGGCCAATTCGGCTATCTTCCTTAAGGCCTCGTCCTCAAAGACTACCTCTATACCATATGCCCGAAAGTCGCGCTTTTTGTTGGCTATAAGCGGGCTATTAGGGTTTTTGAGGATAGCGTAGAGGTCTTCCTCCTCCAAGGGTTCGAGCACAGCTATTACCGGTAGACGTCCTACGAACTCCGATTCGAATCCGTACTCTATAAGGTCCTCAGGTGTCACGTGCTTGAGGTACTCAAACCTTTCGTCTTTCGACTTCACCTCCTGCCCAAAACCGATCCCTTCTTTTTTCAAACGTCTGCGGATTATGTCCTCAAGCCCGTTGAAGGCACCACTTACGATGAAAAGGATGTGCCTGGTATTTATGGACCTTCGCTGCCTCTTCCCGGTCCTGCGGTAATGTTCTAAGGCCTCCCACTGTGAGACTGGGTCTGTAGAAGATTTGAGTTCGACTTCAGTTTCCTCCATAAGCTTTAACAGGCCCCTTTGTACCCCTGTACGCGAGACATCCGGCCCGATTACGTTCCCACTTGAGGCTATCTTGTCGATTTCGTCTATGTAGATGATCCCATATTGGGCCCTCTCTATGTCGCCATCGGCCTCTACCACTAACTCCCTCACAAGGTCCTCAACGTCCCCGCCGACATAACCCGTTTCGCTGAACTTGGTGGCATCAGCCTTGACAAAGGGAACACCTATCCTTTCTGCGATGAGTTTTACCATATAGGTCTTCCCAACCCCTGTTGGGCCTATGAGGATGATGTTATTTTTAATGCTTCCGATACCAGATGGTTCCTTCCCCCGCGACAAATAGTACCTTATCCGGTTGTAATGGGTGCAGATCTTTGTAGCAAGGATCTCTTTTGCACGGTCTTGCTTAACGATAAAGGTGTTAAGGTAAGAGATGAGCTCTTCTGGTTTTATATCGAAGTCTATGGGCGACCTCTTTTTTTCCCACTTTGTGAACCTTTCTTGACCTGAAACCTTCGGCTCGAAAGTGGATACCACCAGACGGATCCTGTCACCGTATTTCTTTTCGAGGTACTTATTCAGTTCCCGTTCGAGTTCTTTGTAGTCAGGTATTTTTTCCATAATAGGCCCTCCTTTGAAAGTTTAAGGGCCAAAAAGAGGCCTTTCAATAAACTTAGGTGGGAAGCCTCTGTTGGGGTATCCCCAGCAGGAAATTTCCACTCTTTATCCATCCCTTCAGGATTTCGGCGATCTCTTTGGCCTTTTTATAGCTCGAAAGAGGGACAGTCGGTATCTCCCTGCCTTCGAACTTCACATAGCCGCTTTTTAACTCCTTGTAGCTTACATAACCCAAGGGTCTGACCTCGCCTTGGGGATAATCGTAACCTAGGTCCACGATCTGGGTGAACAGGTCTTCATCCCCAAGCCCGGTGTAAAAGGCCATCTCCTCGTCTAACACGGGTATGGGTATACCTATGCCCACGAATAAAGAAGGTCCATAGCCAAGGATACTGGCCCCTCTTAGCCAGTGCGGGCTCATCTTCTTGAGGTCCCCTATCACAGCAAGGGTCCCAGCAGGTCCTATAGGTACCCCTTTTTCAGTCCGTTTGACGTGGGGGTTATGCTGGGTACCGTGCCAGACCACGTAACCTTCAGCTCCTCCCAAAAAGATCCGCGTGCCTATACCTATGGTACGGTAATAAGGATCCTTAAGGAGGGGGCTTAGTTGACCAGCGCTACAATAGGTGATGTTTCCACCTCTGGGCTTGAGGACCCCCATGTAGGTATAGATGATCCGTTCAGAGAGGTTTATGGCACAGTTGTAGTTCTGGTAACAGTTCCTCGGGTTGAACAGAAAGGCATCCCTGAACTCGTCAAGGGTAAGATATATCTCCACCCTGCGGTTTGGATAACAGTCCGTACCATACCCTTCGGCCACTAGGTGTACCCTCTTGCGCCTTACGAGGTCTTCGATCACATGTCCTCCACCGTATTCGAAGCTCCCGGGGTAGACCTTGTTAAGGGGATCGTCGAGGCTTGGCTCTGTTGCCCCTATGTAGATATCGACAGCCGCTAGACCTGCATAAGCGGGTACATTGTTTATCAACACCCTATGGGCCTTTATCCTCGGCTTGGTATGGCCAAAGTTCAAAAAAGCCCCTGAGGAACACATAGGGGCAAAGGTCCCAGTGGTGACCACGTCTACCTCCTTAGCGGCCCTTTCGACCCCCTTTTTACGGACTATCTCCACCATTTCCTCCGCGGTCACCACCACGACTTGTCCCCTTTGGATCTTCTCGTTTATCTCCTCAAAAGTCTTCCCCATGGAAGGAAAAGATTACCCTTGGGTGCTTAAAGAGGTCAAGAGAGGTCGATGTAGGCCTAAGGAGGTTGGTTATCCATAGGAAACGATCTTCATTTCGGCTTCGGTGATGATTTCAGAAGCTACCAGTTGGTATGCCTTTTTTAACCTCTGGGCCAATACCCGCAATAGGTTTCGAGCCAAAATCAGACCGTCAGCCGAAGGAGTGGCCAAAAGCCTCATGAGGGCTTCTACAGGGACCTTCAAGGCCTTTGTATCGGAAAGGGCAATCGCCGTACTGACGTGTACCGGAGGATCGGCCAATGCCATGAAGCCAAACACTTCGCCTGGATCGGACAACAGGAAATGTATACCGCTTCTCCCCTCGGCTGGGATATGGACGTCCACTTTCCCTTCTTCTAAGACGTAAAGCCCAGTTGCCTCATCGCCCACCGTGAAGATCACTTCGCTTGCCTTGAACTCCTTTTGTTCACTTGCTGATGCAATGCGTTCCAGGGCCTCTAAACTTATACCCTTGAAAAGTTCCGTTTCTTTGACGATCATTCTCTATCACCTCCTTTCCTTTTTGGGACTTTAGCCCGCTGTGGGCCCTTGTCAAGGAGAGCAGAGGTGGGCTTTAGGTTCAAGTTGATAAAGGAAACGCCCTTCGGAAGGGTGGGGGAGATAGAGACACCACATGGGTCTTTTGAAACGCCGGTGTTCATGCCGGTGGGCAGCAAAGGTTCCGTCAAGGCCATAAGCCCTCGCGACCTAGAAGCCCTGGGGGCCAAGGTGATCCTAAGCAACACTTATCACCTCTACCTTAGACCTGGTATAGAGGTGATACGTGAAGTGGGGGGACTACACAAGTTCATGGGCTGGAGAGGAGCCATATTGACCGACAGCGGTGGGTATCAGGTCTTTAGCCTCTGTAAGTTTTCCAGGGTTTTAGAAGAAGGGGTCGAGTTTCGTTCCCACCTCGACGGTTCCTTACATTTGCTTACACCGGAAAAAGTGGTTCAAATTCAGGCCGAACTCGGCGTGGACATAGCTATGGTCCTGGACGAATGCCTTCCTTACCCTGTGGAAAGGTCAAGGGCGAAGGCCTCCGTTGAGCTTAACCTTCGATGGGCCAAAAGGGCCAAAAACGCCTGGAAGGCAGAAGGGGCGTTGTTCGGGATCGTACAGGGAAGTGTCTTCATGGATTTACGAAAGCAATGCATCGAAGGGCTCCTGGAACTGGACTTCCACGGATACGCCCTTGGGGGCTTGAGCGTAGGTGAACCAAAGGAGCTGACCTGGGACGTAGTCCAATACAGCTGTGAGCTACTCCCTAAGGACAAACCCAGATACCTAATGGGAATGGGTACCCCAGAGGACATCTTAGAAGGTGTAAAAAGGGGGATAGACATGTTTGACTGCGTCCTGCCCACAAGGTTCGGCAGGACCGGCTACCTCTTTACCCGATGGGGCGTGATGAACATAAAACACGCCCGCTACGCCCATGACCCTGCCCCAATAGACCCTGATTGCAATTGTTATACCTGTAAAAACTTCTCAAGGGCTTATTTAAGACACCTGTTCCTATCTAGAGAGCTCCTTTCTTACTACCTAAATACCCTCCACAACCTCCACTACTACCTCCAACTGATGGAACAGATACGCAAGGCCCTCCGAGAAGACCGGTTCCCCGAATTCACGGAAAGTTTCCACCGCCAAAGGGAAAAAATAGCCCCTTGACAGTACACCCTTACGGAGATTACCTTTTAATTGAAAATGAAAACCATTATCAAAAAAAGGCGTTGGAGTTCGCGTAGGGAGTTGCTTTTGGAGTTGTTGCAGAGGGAAGGGGGGCATGTAGATGCGGAGGCCCTTTATAGGAAGGCCAAGGAGTTGTGTCCGACGATAGGTCTTTCTACGGTTTATCGGAATTTGCGGCTTTTCAAGGACCTTGGGCTTGTTAAGGAGTTGCAGCTTAAGGCTGGGCATGCCCATTATGAACCGGTAAAGAGGACTGAGCACGGTCATTTCGTTTGTGGAAGTTGTGACAAGGTGATGGAGTTCACCAGTGGTCTTATGGTTGAGCTCAAACGGGAACTGGAGAAGCGTTTTGGGGTTAAGGTGGAAGGGATGGAGATAAGGGTTGAAGGCCTTTGTCCCGAATGTTTGAAGGCAAGTGAAGATGCTGACACTTGATCAAGTGCCTCCGGGCAAAAGCGTTGAGGTGCTTTCCATCGAAGGGGGCCACCACTGTCGGCAGAGGCTTATGAGGTTAGGACTTCGGCCTGGGGTGGTGTTGAAGGTCCTAAGAAGCGCTCCTTTTTCAGGGCCTATCCTTGTAGAAGGGGAAGACGGCACCTTCATGATAGGCAGGGGGATGGCCTCCAGGGTGGTGGTGAGGGAAGTAGGATGAAGCTTGTCCTTGTTGGACAGCCCAATTGCGGTAAAAGCACCATCTTTAACTACCTTGTCGGCTATAGGGCTGTATCGGCCAACTTTCCTGGTTCGACCGTGAAGTACACAAGCGGGAAGTTGAGGTTAGGTGGTAGGGAGTTTGAGTGTGTAGACCTTCCCGGGACTTATTCCCTTTCTGGATTTGACCCTGCTGAGAAGGAGGTAAGGCGTTACCTCTTAGAGGAGAGCTATGACGTCATACTTAACGTGGTTGACGCCTCCCTTTTGGGAAGGGGACTGGAACTCACCTTAGAGCTTCTGGAGTTAGAGAGGCCTATGGTGTTGATCCTCAATATGATAGACGAGGCAGAGAGAAAAGGGATAGCCATAGACGAGAAAAGGCTCGAGAGGGTCCTAGGTGTCCCCGTTGTGAAGACCATAGGCCATAGGGGTATAGGGTTAACCGAGGTCATAAACCAGGCCATAAGGGCGAAAGAAGAAGGATTAAAAGGCCATCTTTTGCCTTTCAGCCGGGACGTAGAAGGGGTAATAAGACGGGCTATGGAATACTTGACGTCTTCCGAATGCACAAAAGGACTACCCCTTAGGTTTGTGGCCATAAGGGCCCTTGAGAGGGACGAGGGGTTTAGAGAGGAGGACCCATTTTTAGAACAATTGCGCCAGCTTCTGGAGTTACGCCACGGCAAACCGTCAGACGTGGTCATATCCTCAGAACGCCACGCCCTCACCATGTGGCTATATGAGCAAGTGGCCAAAGTCCTTCATCCTCCAAAGGTGAGTTTCCGTGACAAAATAGACGCATGGCTTACACACCCTGTGTTTGGTTATGTCTTTTTGGCCTTTACCTTCTTTGGGCTCTTCTATGGGGTTTTCGTAGTAGGGGAAAGGTTAGAGGAAGCCCTATTAGAAAGGTTAGGGAAGGTAACCGATGCCGTTTGGGGTTTAAAAGGGAACGGAGCTACAGGAGCAGTATTACAGGGTGCATTAGAAGGATTACTGGCAGGGATAGGGATTGTACTTCCCTACTTAGTACCGTTCCTCTTCGCCCTGGCTTTCCTTGAGGATTCCGGATATCTGCCTCGTATAGCTTTTTTGATGGATTCTTTCATGCACAAGATAGGTTTACACGGGAAGTCGGTCCTACCTTTCCTCATGGGTTATGGTTGCAGTGTGCCAGCAGTTATGGCCACAAGGATCCTCGAGTCCGAAAGGGACAGGGTGATTACCGCGGTCCTTTCCACCTTCATACCGTGTTCTGCACGGACAGTGATCATCCTGGCCTTAGTTTCCTCTACCCTAGGTCCCTTTTACGCCCTGGCCATATATTTAGGGAATATTTTAGTAGTAGGTTTTTTGGGCAGGATCCTTGCCTCTTTCTATAAAGAAGTAAGCCCAGGGTTGATCTTGGAAGTACCTAGATACCAGTTGCCAAGCCTACAGATGCTAGCGCTCAAGACGTGGTTACGGCTTAAGGAATTCATCGTCATGGCTTGGCCCCTTTTGGTGTTAGGCAGTTCGACCCTTGGGCTTTTGCACTTCTTCAAACTCGACCAAATGCTCAACAAAGGGCTTCGCATAATCACCTCTCCTTTGGGGCTACCGGAACTCGCAGGTGTTCCTTTGATCTTCGGCATCTTGAGGAAGGAAGCGGCCCTTGTTATGCTCTATCAGGCCTTGGGGACGAAAAACCCTGTTGACCTTTTGGGGATGGAAGGGGTTCTGACCTTTACGGTTTTTGTCACCTTTTTCGTCCCCTGTGTGGCAACGCTTGGGGTTCTGACAAAGGAAGTGGGGATAAAGAAGACGGTAGGGGTAGGGGCTTTGGCCTTATTAGTGGCCTTTGCCCTGGGGGTTTTGAGCAGGGTAGTGTTCGGGTGGGTTTTCACATGAAGGACATACCCCTTGAAAAAAGGATCATCTTTGCCCTTGACGTTCCCTCTTTTGAAGAGGCCAAAAGGTGGGTTGAGAGGTTAAGCCCTTACATCAAGTTTTACAAAGTGGGGCTTGAACTTTTTTTGGCCTGTGGTTTTCCCGTAGTGGAATGGATAAGGGAAAGAGGGTGTGAAGTTATGCTTGACCTCAAGCTTTTTGACATCCCTGCCACTGTTAAAAGGGCGATCTACCAGATAAAGGATAGGGGCGTTACCTATACCACTGTACACGGCAACGACGGCATATTGCGGGCAGCTGTGGAGGCAAAAGGCGATCTGAAGGTATTAGCAGTCACAGTCCTCACGAGCCTTGACGAAAGTGACATCAAGGACCTGGGTTTCCAATGTAGCATTGAAGACCTGGTGCTTTCGAGGGCCAAGAGGGCTTTTGAGTTAGGGTGTGATGGGGTCGTTGCCTCGGGCAGAGAACTTAAGGCCATCAGGCATAAAATAGGTGAGGGACTTATAGTAGTCGTACCAGGCATTAGGCCCGTGGAGAACCGAGATGTAGATGACCAGAAAAGGACTATCACCCTTAGAGAGGCCTTCATGTGGGGGGCTGATCATGTGGTGGTAGGTAGACCCCTTAGGAATTCCCCTGAGCCTGAGAAGACTGCCCAGAGGATGTTGGAAGAGGTAAAGGAGGTCCTTGGGATATGATCGTGCAGTGTGAGGCATGTGGTACCAAATACCGACTGGACGACGCCTTACTTAAGCCTAAAGGCACAAAGGTACGATGTAGCCGCTGTGGATTTATTTGGACCATATATCCCGATAGGGGTGAACTTTCCGCCTTTCCAGAAAAGGTCGAAGGTAAAAAGGCCAAATGGTACCTTTGGGTTTTGGCTCCTGTAGGTGTGGTGGTCGCTTTGGCCCTTATAGGATGGTTTTTCCCTGAAGAGCTCCTTTACTTTGTGGAGGTTTTAAGAGAGGAGTTCAAGAAAATAGGGCTAGGCATCTCGCGACTATTGCCTCAAGGTATGCAGCTTCTTCAAACTTGCCCCTTTTCCTGAAGCCATTTATTGCTATTTGGGCCTTTTTAAGGAGCTCTTTTACCGTAAGGGCCTTCCACTCAGGGGGGAGTTCCCTTTGGCTTAGGACCTTCATTAAGGCCTTCACGCGCCATACATCCATCCCCCATTGGCGTGAGAGTTGATCGTGGTGGCCTCCGCGCTTTACGATAAGCTTTTGCGGAATGAGGTATATGGGCTCGACCGAGGATATCCTCAACCAGAGCTCATAGTCCTCGCAAAAGGGAAAGTTCTCGTCAAAGCCCCCTGATTCCTCCCAGAGCTCCCTTTTGAACATCACAGAAGAAGGGCTAATTATGCAAAGGGGAAGACAATAAGGGTAAATCCACCCTGAGTACTTTTGGTGCTTCTTTTTTGGATTTACCCTTACACCCCGTCTGATCCAGATTTCATCCGTGTAGCATATCCTTGCTTCGGGGTGGTCTTGGAAAAAGGAGACCTGTTTTTCCAACTTCCGAGGGGTCCATAGGTCGTCCGAGTCCAAAAAGGCCAACAGTTCCCCTTGAGCCATGCTAGCTCCGTGATTCCTTGCAGCAGCTGGCCCACGGTTTGGTTGCCATACGTACCTTATCCTCTTGTCCGCCAAAGCGGTGACGAGTTCTGCTGTGCCGTCTTCCGAACCGTCGTCTACTACGATGACCTCCAGATCCCTATAAGTTTGGCTTAGGACCGATTCGATGGCCTCCTTGAGGAAAGCCTTACGGTTAAAGGTGGGTATTACCACCGATACCCTAGGCATCCTCCACTACTGGGACGAATTGTCTCCTTTTTATGTCCACAAGCCCCCTTTCAGTGAGCCTTAAGTAAGGAAGTCCACTGAAGGGCAGAGTCTGTAAAAGGACGAAGCTGCTGCTGACCGAAGCCCCTAGGGTCCTTGCAGCTTCATCGAAGGCCTTTATTTCAGCTGCAAGTTCCTCCATGCTTTTGGGAGAGATTATACCCCATAGGGGCATGGGCACCGAGGCGAGGACCTTTCCCTTCCTTACTGCAAAGAACCCCCCTTGGTGCTCCAAGAGGACCTTCACCGCAAAGGCCATTTCCTCTTCGTCAGTGCCAATTACGAAGATGTTATTGGTGTCCCACGTAAGGCTTGTAGCCAAGGCCCCTTCCTTTAGCCCGAACCCTTTGACAAACCCCACCTTCATTTCTGGGGTTTCAGAATGTCTGGAGATCTGGGCAGCCTTCAGGACGTCCTGAGAGGGGTCAGCTGGTATGTTTCCAAAACGGGTCTGGAGGGATACGAAACCCTCTTCCGTTATGGTCTCGTTCAGCAACTTTATCACCCTTACCCTTGCCATTGGACGGCTACAAGCTATGAAGAAGTCCGAAGGTTTTACCTCCTTTAACAAAAAAGTCCCTCGGACTCCTTGGGAGGAGACATGGGAAGGAAGGGGTTCGAGGAGCCTCCCGTTTTCCGCTATAAGCTTTCCGTCCTTTATAACTAACCTTACCTTCGGACAATTCAGGTCTTCAAAGGCCACAAGGTCAGCCTTCCTGCCCGGGGCTATGAGTCCGAGGTCTCTCAGACCATAGTAAAGGGCCGGATTTAGGCTTACCATCTTAATGGCATCAAAAGGTGAAAAGCCCAAGGAGATGGCCTCACGGATCAATAGATCTTGTACCCCTTGTTCGACTATAGTCTTTGGGTCAAGTAGGTCCGTACATAGCATCAAGTTCCGCATATCCTTTAGGCCTTTTAGCCCTCCCATAGCCTTAAGTTCGTTGCGGATGTACCCCCTCCTTATCATCACCGCTACGCCCAACCTCAATAGTTCCAAGGCCTCTTCGGCGTTTATGGGCTCGTGGCAAGAACTTATCCCTGTACAGAGATAGGCTTGTAACCTTCTACCCTTTGCACCAGCTGTATGTCCTTCAAGTCGCTTTTTCAATTTGGAAGTTTCTGCAAACCTCTCCAATAACTCGAGGTCTTTATCCAAAACCACCCTTGGCCAGTAGGTCTCTCCTAGGCCAAGGCAATTTTCCTCTGATACCGTTTCTTTGAAGGCTTCAAAAGGGAAACCAGCACTTTTTTCGAACTGGGGAAAAGGAGGGACAACAGAAGGGCAGAGGAAAAAGGCCCTGAAGGGCGTCCGGTTGATTTCTTCTAGAAACCATTTCACCGCTTCTGCCCCACCTGCGTTGGCCAACATGGCTATCTCGGTTATTACGGTTGTAGTCCCCCTTGGGACAGCCCAGCGGGCGTACTCCCTTACGTGGAAGACGAAGTCCAAATGGCAGTGGGGGTCTATAAAAGCAGGGCACACGTAAAGCCCCTTGAGATCAAGGACATAGGGAGCATCAAGTTCCCCTTCAAGCGCCCCTACATAAACGATCCTGTCCCCAAATACCAATATGTTGACCTCTTCTCGTACCTCTTCCACCAAAAGGTCCAAAAGACGCACCCCTTTTATCACAAGGTCAGGTGGCCTATCACCCAAAACAACTTCTATGGCTTGTTTTAAAAAACTAGCCTCCACAGGTCCTTGGGCGTTTGGGGCTATAATTTACCAAAAAGATACCCATACAAACCAAGCCTAAGGCTAAAAGCAAGTTGGGACCCCATTCTTCTTTAAGGAGGAGGCCGCTGAACAAAACCCCAAAGAGCGGAGTGAGGAAGGTAAAAGCAGAAAGATCGCTTACAGGGTAGATATGTATTAGTTTGAACCACACATAATAGCTGATGAAGGCCACCACCACTGACTGAAAGGCCAAAGCCAAAAGGACCAAAGGGGTCAAACTGAATACCCTTTGGGGTTCAAGGACAAGGCTCAAGGATAGAAGCACAGGGAGAGAGAAGGTCAGTTGATAACAGAAGGTCTGAATGGGGTGGGCCTGGTGGGCGAGGAACCTTTTGATGTAGATAGTAGTGGCTGCCCAAAAAAGGGCGGCAAGTACTTCAAGTAGGTCTCCCAAAAGGCTCCCTTCAACGGCAGTGTGTTCCCAAAAGAGGACCACTACCCCAAAGAAGGCCAAAAGGAGTCCCATGACCTTCAAGAGGGTGAGCTTTTCGCCTTTGAGCAGGAAATGTGCCCCTAGGGCGACAAAGAAGGGGCTGAGGTAAACGAATATAACAGCCCTTGAGGCTTCTGTCCAAAGGGTTCCTAAGTAGAGACAGGCGAACTCAAGGCCGAACAATAACCCAATGGCCATGCCATGCAGTAGCCTTATGTCCCAGTGGAAAGGACTTATGCCCTTCTTTTTGCAATAAGCCAAACCGCATAAGGCGGCTATCCCAGACCGAAGGGCGGAAGTCCAGACGGGGGCAAGGCCTTGGTTAGAGATCTTTATGGCACTGTAGTTTAACCCCCAAAGCATGGTAAGACACACAAGTGCTGCAAAGGCATAGAGGTCAAGGTGCTTCCGCAAAGTGGATGGATCGGAGGTCATGAGAAGAGTTTCTTCACCAATTGGGCGACCCTCTTGCCAAGCTTCTGTGCGTTTTGTAAGGTCTTTTCGTCTGGTTTCCCTGTACATGCTACCCCATAGTGTCCTGTGGCATCCATAGGGTCTCCTACTACCACCATTCCGTAGATCAAGAGGGCCTGTATTATGGACATGATAGTCGTTTCCTTACCGCCTGAAGGATCCGCAGAGGTGGCAAAGGCCGCCCCTACTTTGTTCTCCATTTTCCTCCGAAGGTGGACAAACCTATCAAAAACCGCCTTCAATTCAGCTGCCATGGTGCCAAAATATACGGGCGACCCGGCTATTATCCCCTGGCATTCCAAAAAGTCCCCCTCGGTGACCTCTTGGGCGTTCCTGAGGACTGCTTCCACCCCCTCTTCCCTAACCCCTTGAGCTATAGCCTCAGCTAAGGCCTTGGTGTTACCGCCACGCGAGTGGTAAAGGACCAGGACCTTCATTTTTCCCCTCCTTTAGGACGTTTTATTGATGAATATTGCAACGTGACCAGCCCCTCAGTCAACTTATCGCCTGTGGCGCTCCCGCAGTTGTTCCCAATATTGCCTGAAGAACTTTTCCTGCAGGAGTAGATAATGGGCTTGTTTATCAGGAGGCAGCATTCGCTTTATTTCCTCCCATTCCTTCCACCTCAACCTTTCCATCTCCTTCATGGTTTCCTCTATCCTGTGGATCTGCGAAAGAAGGGCCTCTTCAGATACCTTCTGTAAAAGCATCGCTTCTAACTCCTCAAGCGCACGCCGATGCTCAAAGAAGGCCCTTTGGCGTTCTTTGGCTATACGCTCCAAAAGTTCGAAAAACCTTGAGGCTTCAGGACCTGAAAGTCCTAAATCCCTACGCAGACAGTGCATCCTAAAGGTTTCGAAGTCCTCTAACTGCTTTTTCCACTTAGGGGATTGAGCCCAACTTACGGAGCTCAACATGACCGATAAGACCAAGACTACTGACCACAAGGCCCTCATTTTCCCCTCCTTCAGAAACTGCCTTCCTCTTCAAGGTAAAGGGGAAGCATAGCGTATGCCTTCTCCGCATAGCTTAAGATGACCGAATCCATCACTTCTGCGACTTCTCCCTCTTCGGTCAGCAGACCTTTGCGGTCTTCTAGCAAGGACCCCTTGAAGAGCAACAAGGCGGCTATTCCACCTGCTGTGGCCAAAGAAAACACAAGCCTCCTTGACAAAGGCCTTTTGGCCTTATATGCACCTAGGACCTCCTCTAGGTCAAAAGGAGGCTTTTCACGCAGCCCAACTATGAGCCGTTTTAGCCTTTTGAGTTCCTTCCACTCAGATCGGCAGTCACTACACCGCATGCAGTGAAGCCCTAAAAAAAGCCTTTCTCTCAAGAGGGCTTCGCCTCCTAAAGCCTCTATCATGACGTACTTTGCTTCCTCACACTTCATCTGATTTAAGCACCTCCTTCAACCTGTTTACGGCGTTATGGAAATGGGCCTTTACAGCTCCCTCGGTTAAGCCCATCAAGGCGGCAATTTCCGAATACTTAAGTTCACCGTAGATCTTGAGCAAAAGCACCCTTTTTTGTCTTTCAGGAAGCTGGTCTATCGCTTTGAGGAGCTTTTGACGCTCTTCTTTCTGGCTTAACAGATCAAAAGGGGTCTGTGTTGCCTCCTGGATCTCAAGTTCTACCTGAAGGTCCTTTTTCCGTCTAAGGTAGTCCATGGCCACATTTATCGCTATGCGGAATATCCAAGTCTTGAACTGGGAACGGCCTTCAAATCCATTTCTCGACTCCCAAGCTTTTAAAACAGCAGTTTGCATAACTTCTTTTGCCTCTTCACGGTCGTTAAGGGTATGGAGGAGAAAATTGAAAAGAGCCCCCTCACATCCCTTAAGGTTTCTGAGAAATTCCTTTTCGTCCATCCCTTGGACTTTAGACGGCCGAAGGCCTAAGGAGGTTTAAAGTATCACCTTCAAAAGCTCTTTTTCCTTCTTCCTCATTTTGGTCGCTTCTTTCCCCCCTTTTTCATGGTCATAACCAAGGAGGTGCAAAACCCCGTGTATCAAAAGCAGGGCCAAGTGCTCCTCCAAACTTACCCCCCTTTCTTCGGCTTCTCGCTGGGCAGTTTGGACGGATATGACTATGTCACCCAAAAGCCTATTTGAAGGTCCATCCATGGGAAAGGCAAGGACGTTTGTGGGTCTATCTCGCCCGAGGTATTGTCGGTTTAGCTCGTGGATCTCCTTGTCCCCTACAAGTAGTACCCCTAGTTCCCTACCTTTGATGCCCAAATGATTGAGGATGTTCTTTGCCCACTTTTCCACCTTTGTCTTTAACCTAAGTCCTTTTACCTTACAAATGACGATTACTGCCATTTTGGGTCTTTCGCTCCTTTTCGGCACGTTCGTATGCTTTTACGATTTCCTGAACAATGGGATGTCTCACCACATCCTTTTCGGTGAAATAAACGAACTCGATCCCTTCTATTCCCTTGAGGATATGTTGGATTTCTACCAAACCAGAAGGCGTTCCCTCCGGTAGGTCGATCTGGGTTATATCCCCTGTGATCACCATCTTTGAACCAAAGCCCATTCTGGTCAGGAACATCTTCATCTGTTCGGGTTTTGTGTTTTGGGCTTCGTCCAAGATTATGAAGGCATCGGAAAGGGTGCGCCCTCTCATAAAGGCAAGGGGAGCAACTTCGACAATCCCCCTTTCTATTAACCGTGAGGCCTGTTCCAGGTCGAGCATATCGTACAAGGCATCGTATAGGGGTCTTAGGTAAGGATTGACCTTTTCCTGGATATCTCCGGGCAAGAATCCGAGTTTCTCCCCCGCTTCGACAGCAGGCCTAGTCAATATGATCCTGCTCACCTCCTTTTTGGTCAGGTAATCCAAAGCCATGGCCATGGCTAAATACGTCTTTCCGGTCCCCGCTGGCCCAATGCCTATGACAATCGGGTTCTTCCTTATGGCGTTTATATAAAGCTTCTGAGTAGGTGTCTTAGGGGTTATGGTCTTTTTCCTGGCTACAAAGACCGTATCGAGGAATACGTCCTCAAGGCTAAAGGACCCATCGCTTGAAAGGATGCGTACGGCATACTCCACATCGCTGCTCATGAGGAAATATCCCTTACACAGTAGCCCATAGAGTTGTTCCAAGGTCTTTTTTGCTAATTCGCTTTGTTCCCCTTCTATGGTTATCTCTGAACCCTTGGTATAGATCTTCACATTGAGATGGCGTTCTATAGCCTTTAGGTGCTCGTTACGCGGTCCAAAGAGCATCCTTACCTTATCACCTTCAGGAAAGACTATGGTCTTCCTTTCGACCTTCATCTTTCAGCTTCTTCACCTCCTCAAGGACTTTGGGCAGGATTTCGCCTGCCTTTCCTTGTAAAAGATAATCCGAAACAACCCCTGTCAGCACCGTGGGTTCCTTGTTCACCTCTATTACCTTGGCCCCTCTTCCCTTGGCTATCCTCGGTAGATCAGCTGCTGGATAGACGACCGCTGAGGTACCTATGACGAGCATGAGGTCACACCGCTTTGCCTCCTCAAGCGCCCGCCTCTGGGCTTCAAGGGGAATGGGTTCTCCAAAGAAAACGACATCGGGCTTAAGTACCGCTTTACAATGGGGACACCGAGGAGGTGGACCTTCTAAATCGGCCTCCGAGGTGGCCCTCTTAAAACCACAGTTCAAACAAAGGAGCCAATCGTGGTTTCCATGATATTCTATGACCACACGACTTCCGGCCCTTTGATGGAGCCCATCCACGTTTTGGGTGACCACGGCCTTCAAGATCCCCATGGATTCGAGTTCCGCCAAGGCATAGTGAGCAGGATTGGGTTTGGCCCTCGAAGTGAGGGGTATCACCTCCCTTAGCATTTCCCAGACCTTTTCAGGGTTTCGATGGAAGGCCTCGATGTGTGCGTATTCCATGGGATCGAAACGCGACCAAAGCCCCCCTTCGCTCCTAAAATCGGGAATACCGCTTTCAACTGAGATCCCTGCGCCTGTTAAAGCAATGGCCCATCTGGAAGTCAAGAGGTCCTTAGCTGCCCTCTGAATTAAATCCATCTTCAAGGTCTACCTCCTAACTTCGTCTTTCTTGGCGAAAATTATAACCTCACATGGCCAAAAGGCGAACGCCTTCTCCTTAGCCTTGAAATTTTCTTCGAAAGTGCTAAAGTATGAGTTCCCTTGGGGCTAAGGGAAATATGTCTTTAAGAGTTAAAGGTGTCTTTTCCACCAACCCCTCCTCTCAGGGAGCAATCGAAGAAGCCCTTGAAGCGTTGTCCTTAGAAGTGAGGTCTCCAGTTTTGCTTTTCCTTTTTACCACTGATGGCTACGACCAAGAGGTCATTTGGAGGGCTGTAAAGGGAAAATACCCTCAGACCAAGTTTGTAGGGATGTGCGGATGCGGTGTGATCTATGAAAGGGAGGTCTGGGAACAAGCTATTGTCCTTTGTGCCATTGAAGGCGAAGGGGTGGAGGTGAGTACGGCTTTAGAAGGTCCTATAAATGAGGACCCGAGGGCTACAGGTTCAAGGTGTGCTAAGAAGCTGCTTTCGACGGGTTTCAAAGAAGGCGTGGTTTTTGTTTTCCCTGATGGGTTTTCTTCCAATGTGGCGGAGGTTGTAAGGGAGATCTACATATCGATGGGACCGCCCTTTAGCTATGTAGGTGGCTGTGCAGGGGATAACTTGAAGTTGTTCAGGACGTATCAGTTCACAGAAGAAGGGGTTCGGAGCGATGGAATAGCTACTGCCTTATTAAAAGGGGTAAAGGTTGGTTCCGCCATCGCCCATGGGTGGAGTCCAAAGGGCACCTTTTACGTCATCACCCGTGCAGAGGGCAAAAGGGTCTTTGAGATCGACGGGGAGACGGCCTTTGAAGCTTATGCTAGATCCCTTGGGGGAGTAGTGGAAAAAGGGCGTTTTGCCGAGTATGGATTAAGGTACCCCCTTGGGATTATAGGGCCTTCTGGGTACTTCCTTATAAGGGATCCATGGATGGTGAACCCCGATGGGTCCATAGACTTTGTCACAGAGGTGCCCCCCAGGGCCGTCGCCTTTACCATGGAGTGTAAAACTGAAGCCTTAATAGAGACCGCTCGCACTGTAGCCAAAGAAGCTGTAAAGAAGGTAAGGGTTCCAAAAGTTTTGTTGGTGTTCGATTGTGTTTCAAGGTACAAACTCCTTGGAGATAGGTTTTTAGAAGAACTTCAGGCAGTAAAAGAAACAGTAGGTGAGGGAATACCCCTTCTCGGTGCCCTCACCTTTGGAGAAATAGGATGTATCGATGGTGTACCGCTTTTACACAATAAAACTATACTAGTAGTTGCCATCGGTGAGGAAGGGACAAAGGGATGACCGTTCTCCATGATGCAAACCGCCAACTGTGGGAGCTTTCTGCCTTGTATGAAATAGCAACCCTTGGTGAGAAAGACGATCCGTGGCATTTGGTAGAAGAGGTTCAAGAAAAGGCCCTGAGGCTTCTTGGCGTTACCCAGTTCGCCTTGGCTTTGGAGTCCGAAGGGGAAAGGTTAGTTGTTTCCTGGGGAGGAATCGCTGTAGGTTCAGTGAGCGATTTTGAAAAACTTGGTGAAAATTACTTTTGTTTCGAATTTACGAGGAACGGTATAAAGGGTTTTTTGGTCCTCGGCAAGGGAAGACCCCTGAGTATGAGTGAGAGGCGCCTGTTTACTGTTTTTGCCCGACATTTGGAAATGGGTTTACAGGGAGCTTTGAATTTCCTTTATGCCTTAAGGTATCAAGAAGGCCTTAAACGCGCCTTTTTGGGTATAGCCGAGGCCTTGGTGAAAGTGGTGGAGCAACGCGACCCTTACACCAGTGGGCACTCTGTGGGTGTTGCGAAGATATCAGAGGCCATAGGGAAGAAAATGGGGTTTTCAGAAGAAGAGGTCATGGGGATATATGTGGCAGGGATACTGCATGATGTAGGTAAGGTTTCAGTCCCCATAGAGATACTGGTCAAGCCCGGTGCCTTAAACGAATTGGAGATGGGTTTCATCCGCATGCACCCACAAGCTGGATATGAAATCCTAAAGGGAATAGCTTTCCCATGGCCAGTGGCGGAAGTGGCCCTCCAACATCACGAACGCCTTGATGGTTCAGGGTATCCTAGAGGGTTGAAGGGAGAGGAGATCTGTAAGGAGGCCCGTATAATAGCTATTGCCGACGTAGTAGATGCTATGACCCACGCAAGACCCTATAGGCCACCTTTGGGCATAGAAAAGGCCCTGGAGGAGATCATAGAGGGGAAGGGCCGGAGGTATGACCCTGAGGTAGTAGAGGCCTTCATGGAGTGTGTTACTGAGGGACTTTCCTGGCTTTGAAATCCATCAAGGCTTAAAAGGGCGTCTTACCTTAAGGAGTACGGGATAATGGGTGAGGGAATACACCATTCCACCTAAAGCACCGGAAAAAAGGAGCATGGACAACAACAGGAGGCTACAAGCTAGTCCCTGGGTCGGGTTTACTCCGAAGGACTTAAGGAAGAACACAAGTCCCCCTTCCCTTATCCCTAACCCACTTAGGCTGATGGGCAAGGTACTCAATAAGTCCACTATTGGGACCACAAAGAAATAGAGCAAAAGGTCTGCTTTTATCTTCACCGACTGGGCGATGAGAAAGACGCTTAAGATGTTTATGGTTTGAAAGGAAAAGGAAAGGAAAAGTACGAATAAAAGCCTCATAGGCTCTTGCCAATAAACCTCAAGTCGGTCAAGTTTGAGGTATTTCGCCACTTTGCTGATCAAGGGCAACCTCTTAGTTAACCAGGGGAAGATAAAGGCCATAACCCAGCTGAACAAAAAGAGGACGGCGATAGACGCCTTAAGGGGTAAAGGTATGAGGTCCTTGAAATAGAAAAAGGCAGAAACAACTGCGAAACTGAGTAGGGCCATGCCTCCTGTATACCTTTCTGCCAATACGCTGTAAGCAGCCATCAGCCTACTTTTGTCAGTACCGGCCAAAAGGGCGGTTCTATAGACATCTCCGCCTATCGAGCCGGGCATGAAGAGGTTGAAGAACATACCGATGAAATAAAAGGCCACAAAGTCCTTAAAAGGCCGACAAAACCCCAAGGGTGAAGCAAGGAGGTTCCACTTATAGCTGGAAAGTACCTGTCCTCCCAAATATATCCCCCAAGCCAAAAGGAAAAGCCTGAAGTCCGCTTGTTTCATATAGGAGACCATCTCCTTCAGAGGCACTTTCCACAGCAAGAGGGAAAAGATGAGGACGGCTATGGCCAACTTGAGGGGTAAACGCAAAAAGGACGGCATCACAAGGTGATTTTCATCCCTCCGTTTTTAAGGGAAAGTTGCCCTAAATCGAGTAACCTTAAGGTTTCAAGGGAATATCTGCCCAAAGAGGGCACGTCCTTGCCGTTGTCAATGGCATCGATAAAGGCACACAGGGCCAGATACAGGGGTTCATCTTTCCCAAAATCGATCCAAGTTTTTTCCTCCTTGCTTTGGGCTGGGATGAGGTTAGGCGAAGGAACCCCCCATACGGACTCGGTAGGCCTTGTACCAAACTTGAAGCTATAGAGGATTACCTGCCTTTTGGTAAACCTTCCCTCGTAAAATATGGCCCCCTTTTCACCTATAACGGTCAAACTCGCAGTGCTTTTAGGATAGCACCAACTTAAATGAACCCAAACTAGGATGCCTCCTTCGAGTTCCAAGTTTGCGAGGACGACGTCCTCAAGTTCTTCTTGTAAGAAGGCTTTCCCTGTAACCGCGATAGACAAGGGTCTTTGTCTCAACAGGAACCTTATTATGGAAAGGTCGTGGGGAGCTGAGTTCCACCAAACGTTTGAATCACAGCGTATGCGCCCCATGCCGAGTCTTTCCAATACCACGTATTGTATTTCTCCTATGGCCTTTTCTTCGACGAGTTCTTTTACCAAAAGAAGGGCAGGATCATAGAGGAAGGTCTCATCCACGAACAAGACCTTTCCCTTCTGATCGGCAAGTTCTACCAACTCAAGCCCTTCTTTATAACTCATGGCCATGGGCTTTTCGACAAATACGTGTTTACCAGCTTGGAGGGCCACCTTTGCAGGGAGGTAATGGAGAGAAGGAGGGGTGACGATACATATGGCATCTATTTGTGGGTCTGCTATCAACTCCTCTGGATCCGACACCAGGGAAACGGTGGGGAAGAGCCTCCTTAACTCTTCTTGGTTGCCTTTGTTGGGATCACAAATGGCCTTTACCTTTACCCCTTCTATGGACTCCAAACTCCTTACCACGTTCCTTCCCCAATAACCTCCGCCTAAAACCCCTATTCTTAGCTTTTCTGAAAAGCCCGACATTTAGAGTCCTCCCATACAGCTTTGACCTTAAAGGCCCCTTGAGACTTTACCTTGAGGAACCGTTCTAGGTTCCTCACCACCACGTGAAAGACCGCCAGGAGGGAGCAGCTCAACAGGAATAACAAAAACAATGGCCAAAAGGGCCAGACCAAAGCCGTGATGCCAAAAAGCAAGGCAAGGGCTAAAAGGCCTTTTTCGGCCTTTTTCAACTTCCTTTGCCACCTTTCAGGTCCCAAGAGGACGAACTTTATGGTTAGGAGTTCCCTTATCACTTCCCATGTCCGTTTGAGGCCGTAATGGCTTCTGCCTGCGCCCCTTTTTCTATCGTTAACTATCACTTCGCCGACATCATCCGACTTGAGGCCGAAAAGGGCAGGCAGGAACCGATGAAAGCCATGGGGTATCTGAAAGCCCTTCACCACCTCGGCACGATATCCCTTAAGCCCACATCCTGTGTCGTGGACTTTACACCCTGTGACCTTTGAAATGAGCCAATTGGCTACTCTAGAGGGCAAAACGCGTGTGAAAAAGGGTTCTTGCCTTTTCTTCCGCCAACCACTTACGGCTTTGTAACCCCTTTCAAGTAGGTTTAGGACCTTCGGGATATCCCGTGGGTCGTTTTGACCGTCACCGTCCATGGTGACGATCCATTCACCGCGTGAAAAAAGGTAACCGGCCGAAAGGGCAGCAGCTTCCCCAAAGTTTCCGTCAAGTTCAACCACCCTTACAGTGGCGTCCCTTCGCTGGATCTCTTGCAATATTTCACTTGTAGCATCTGTACTACCGTCGTTTACGAAGACCACTTCATAGGTCAAACGAAGGGAATCCAGTACGCCTTTTAGTTCCTCGTAAAGCATCTTAATGTTTCCCTCTTCATTGTGGACCGGTATTACTACTGAAAGTTTAGGATTCATCTTCCTTCAAAGAACTCCTTTACCTTGTCTATCACGTATTGGACTTCTTCTTCTTGAAGTTCAGGGAAGAGAGGCAAGGAGAGCACTTCTGCGCATATCTTCTCAGATACCGGAAGTTTCACTTCTCCATAACCTTCCTGTATCCAAGCTTGCTGTTTATGCAAAGGCACAGGATATTGAACTCCTGTTTCAATGCCAGCCTCCTTCAAGAAGGCCATAAGTTCTTCCCTTTGTGGTGTCCTTATGACATAACGATGATAGACGGACTTACGGTCCTCGAACTCAGGGGGTGTCTTCACTTCCTTTATGTCTTTCAGGGCCTCGGTATACATACGCGCTAGATGGCGACGCCTTTCGTTGTCCTCGTCAAGGAGCCTGAGCCTTATCCTCAATACAACCGCCTGCAGTTCGTCCAGACGGCTGTTGAATCCATAAAAGAGGTGTTCGTTTTTCTTCTTTTGGCCGTGTACCCTTAAGAGATCCAGCTTCTGAGCTACTTCAGGGTCATCGGTAGTACAGAAACCGGCATCGCCAAAGGCCCCGAGGTTCTTGACCACTCCGCAGCTGAAGCATCCTACATCGCCAAATCCTCCTACTTTTTTCCCTTTGTACTCGGCTCCATGGGCATGGGAACAATCTTCTATCAGTTTAAGCCCTCTACTCTGCTTTATCTCCAGAAGTGGCTCCATATAAGCAGGGTGTCCGTACATATGTACTACTATAATGGCCTTTGTGCGAGGGGTGAGTTTCCGCAAGATGTCCTCGGGATCTGGACCGAAGTCTTCTTCCCTTGCTTCTACCAAGACGGGGCGAGCCCCTGCCCACTTTATGGCCTCCACTGCTGCCATAAAGGCGTTAGCGTGGACCATCACCTCATCACCTGGACCGATGCCGCAGGCCAAAAGTCCCAACAACAAGGCGTCACTTCCAGAGGCCACCCCAAAGGCATAACGGGTTCCAATGTAAGAAGCTATCTCCTCCTCAAAGGCCTTGAGATGAAATCCACCTAGGAGCCTCATCTCATCTAAGGCCCTGTCCCATTCCTTCAACACCTCCTCCTTTATCCTCCTTGCAGCCCTTTTCAAATCAAGGAGTGGTACCTGCATCTTTTTCCTCCTTGTTTGTCACTACTGAAAGCTCTTTACCCCCTACCTTTTGCTCAAAGACTACCTTTACCTTCGCCCCTTTTTCAACCACCTCCTGTAAGTCCTTTTTGCGGATGACACATACCAAAGGTCCCTTCCCTAATTCCTCGAGGAGTTCCCTTGGGTCGTAAATCCTCCTTATCGGTACTATACCTGTATAGAAGTTCAGTTCAGCTCCTTGAAGCCTATAGACCGCCAGCTTGTCGCCCCTTTCCATCACGTGAAGCACCTTTTCTGAGAAAGGTCTCCAGGACTTGTAAGGGTTGATCTGGGGAAGGACTTGGAAAACAAGGTACATATAAAGGGCAAACCCTGTTAGGGCTATGGCGAAGGTGCCTTTTTCGTACTGTGCTTTCCTCGTGAACAAAAGCACCAAGGTCCCCCCTACAGCACAAAGGAGGGAGAGGAAAACAGCGCCTTCTAACGCATTGGGAAGGTAAGCTTTTGCCTTGGGCAAAAAGGCCCAAAGGCAGGCGGCAGTTGTCAAAAGCAAGATGCCTGTGATCTTAAAAAGGGTTCGTAAGGTCACCCCATTTCCAAGACATGCCCCTACCAAAAGTGAGGCAGAAGGATAAAGGGGCAGCAGGTACAGTTCTCTTTTTGCCTTAGATAAGGAGAAGAACAAAAAGCCGAGGACGAACCAACCCAAGGGCAGAAGAAGCCTTTCCTTCTCTTTCCAAGCCCTGAAAAACGCCAATGGTAAGAAGACACTCCAGGGGAGGAAGTCTACGGGGAAATTGTAAAGGTAATAGTAAAAAGGACGGTCGTGGCCGTACGCCTTGAGAAAGGTAGAAGCTGTCTTATGCCAAAATAAGCCCTCCATGTATTCCGGGCCTTCTAAGTAAAGGACAAGGTAAAGCCAAAGCCCAATGGGTATTATGAACCCTAAAAGTCCCACTAAATGGTGGGAGGACAAAAGGAGTTTGATCTTGCGCCTGTAAAGGACAAAAGGACCGATGGCGAGTACAAAGACTATGAGGGCCGGGTAAAGCTTTGTAAGGAAACCAAAGGCCAAGCTCAAGTATGACAAAGAAAAAAAGGCCGTCTTCCCCTTTTTCGCCTCCATGCCCTTGAGGAAGAGGAGTATGGAAAGGGTAACGAAGAAAGTAAGAGTGGCATCTATATTTGCCCTTCTGGCAAGCCAAAAGTACTCCACCGAGGTAGCAAGTACAAGCCCTGAGAGAAGGCCTGCTTTAGCATCCCTTATCTTCCTACCAAGCAGGTATACACAAATTACAGTCATAAGGCCAAAAAAAGCTGAAGGGAGACGTGCAGAGGTCGCATCAACCCTTCCCATGAGCCTTGAGGCCATAGCTATTAGCCAGAAGAACATGGGGGGTTTATCATAGTATGTCTCTCCGTTCAGATGAGGGATAAGCCAATTCCTTCCGATCATCATCTCCCTTGCTACCTCTGCATAACGGGGTTCGTCAGGGTTCCAGAGGTCCCATCCCCCTAAGTTCAAGAAGAACAGCGGAAGGCAAAAGGCCAATAAGATCAGTAGGTGTAAAAAGGACCTTTTCATGGGTTTCGCCTACGGAGACGTATTGAGAGCCAATACGCGAAAGCCACCGCAAAAGCCAAAGCAACAAGGCCTAATGTGGCCTCTTTGAGATGTAACCTTAACAAATCCTCGTTTTCACCTACCCAGTATCCCAATATGGCCAATACCGTTACCCAAAGTCCCGCTCCAAGGGAGGTGAAGACAGAGAAGCTGAGAAGGGGCATCTTCGTCAATCCAGCCGGAAGCGATATGTATTGCCTTATGGCTGGAAGGAGCCTGCCCACGAAGGTACTGACATGCCCATGTTTTTGGAAGAAGCGATCGGCCTTGGCAAGTGTCTCCTTTTTAATTAAAAGCCGCGCACCATATCTCTCCAGAAAGGGACGGCCGAGTTTGGCAGCCACCATATAATTGAAAAGGGCACCGAACAGACTCCCGAGGGTCCCGCTCACGATTACAGCCCACAGCTCCAACCTGCCTTTAGACGCCAGGTAACCGGCAGGAGGGATAACTACTTCACTGGGGAAGGGGATAAAAGAGGACTCTATGAACATAAGGAAGATTATGCCAGGGTATCCAAGCCGTTCTAAAAAGTATATGGCATCTTTTAGAAAATCTACCATTTCGGAGCAGGAAGCATTATAACCGAGCCCTGTTCCTTTTTAAAAGGCCAAAAGATCCAGTAAACTAAAGTCAACTATGGGGTTCAAGGTCTTGATATTGGACTGCGATGGGGTGATGTTCGACTCAAAAGAAGCCAATAAGGCCTTTTACGAGACTATTTTGTCTAAATTGGGCCTTCCGCCCTTAAGGGATGAGGAATTAGAGTACGCCCACGCCAGTACCGCCCTTCAAGCCTTGACCTTTTTGCTTGAAAGGAGGGGGGTACATTTGGACGAAGAAAGGATAAGGAAGATGCTACCGAGCCTTTCCATATCCTACGATCCCTTCATGGAATACATGAAGCCCATGCCCCATCTTAAGGAGCTTCTCCAAGGGCTTCCTTCAGGCATTAAGAGGGCCATATGTACCAACCGTACAACGACTATACACCCACTCCTTGAGCGTTTTAACCTGCGCCATTATTTCGACCTAGTGGTATCCGCAAGCGATGTGAAAAGGCCAAAGCCTTTCCCTGACGCTTTGTTGAAGATAACGGAGGCCTTTTCAGTAACGCCTAAGGAATGTCTTTACGTAGGAGATACTGACCATGACGAAAAAGCCGCTTGCGCCATTTCTATGCCTTTTGTTGCCTATAGAAACCCTCGTCTTCGTGCCGATTATCACATAGAGGACCTTCTTGAGCTTCTAGAGATCATACGAAGTAAAACACCCTGAACTTTGCAGGTTCTTCAAGCAATTGGTTGATCTTTTCTTGTAGTTCTTTCCTTTCGGTATCTTGTTCCCATCTGCGCCAGTCTTCAAGGCTTTTCCACGTACTTATGACCACATAAAGCCGTGGGTCCTCTACAGATCGTAAGGTCTGCCCGGAAATGTAACCCGGAGCCATGAGGGCCTTTGCACGTAACTGGCGTAATAATTGTCCAAGTTCCTCTTCTTTTCCCTCTTTGATCCGCCTTTCGATGATGACCTTTATGGCCATATCCACCACCTCCTTTCCCATTAATGCTTAATAGCTCAAGGATTTCGCCTTGCAAGGCAAGGGCCTCCGTGTTACGCTTCAAAGCGTGTCGCGGAGGGTCTTGTATTTCGATTGTTTTTCTGGGGTAAGCGGGGACATGATCATAGGGGCCCTTGTGGATTTGGGAGTCCCAGTTGACCTTTTGCAGAAGGGGTGGGAAGCAGTAGGGGGTAAGGGAAGGGTAGAGGTCTTGGAAGTCTCAAGAAGGGGTATAAGGGGGAAAAAAGTAAAGGTAGAACTGCCTCATGTCCATTACGAACCTGTACAGATGAAAAAACTCATCCAAGAGGCACCTATCCCCCAGAGGGCAAAAGATGTGGCCCTTAAAGCCCTAGGTCTGCTTGAAGAGGCCGAAAAAGAAGTACACGGAATAAGCGAGGGTTTCCACGAACTGGGGGACCCTGACACCCTTTTTGACCTCCTTTGTGCAGGTCTTGCCCTGGATTATTTATCTCCAGACGAGGTCTATTGCTCACCCCTTCCACTGTCAAGGGGAGAAGTGAGATGCGAACACGGCCCCTTGCCCTTGCCAGCTCCTGCTACCTTAGCACTCCTCAAAGGGGTCCCCGTGTATCCCTTAAGGTCATCCATAGAGAACGTTACCCCAACAGGTGTGGCTTTACTTCGTGCCGTGGTCAATGGGTTTCGGGAATTTCCAGAGATGGTGGTTGAAGCTGTGGGTTATGGAGCAGGCGATTTGGATCCGCCCGAGGTCCCGAACCTATTAAGGGCTGTTTGGGGCAAGGCTACCGAAGTTGAGGACTATATCTGGGTGTTGGAAGCGGACCTTGACGATGTGAATCCTGAGTTCCTCCCATATTTGGAGCAACGGTTGAGAGAGGCAGGTGTGAGGGATGTAGGGGTTTATCCCCTTAGGATGAAAAAGGGGAGATTAGGCTGCACGGTCCGCTGTCTAGTGGAGGCCCCTTTCAAGGACGGGGTCATAGAGGTCTTTTTTGAAGAGTCCACGACCTTTGGGATAAGAGGATGGAAGGCGAACAGATGGGTCTTAGACAGAGAGATAGAAGAGGTCCTGACGCCATATGGGGCGGTAAAGGTAAAGGTGGGAAGGTTGGGAGGAAGGCTCATGGGTTTTTCCCCTGAACACGAAAGTTGTAAGGCCTTAGCGCAATCCGCTAAAAGGCCCCTTAAGGAGATATACGCAGAGGCTATCAAGGCCTTTTTGGAGTCAAGGGGTGGGTCACAGGATAGATAACCCTATTTTGGTGAAAGCCGCCCTTAAGAGGCCTGTGCCCTATACCCCTGTCTGGTTGATGAGGCAGGCAGGCCGTTATCTAAAGGAGTACAGGGAGTTAAGGGAAAGGTACACTTTTTGGGAGCTCTGTAAAAATCCAGAACTTATAGCGAGGATCACACTGTTACCGATTAGGAAGTTCAACCTGGATGGAGCTATTTTGTTTTCCGACCTCCTTTTGCCTTTGGTGGAACTTGGTTTTGAGGTTTTCATGGACGACGAGGGTCCTAAGTTATTGACCCCTTTGCAGAGGCCCGATGAGTTGGAAAGGCTGGAATCCAGAAGGCTCCTTGAGCGGATCGGTTATCTCAAAGAGGCTGTTGTTGCCTTAAAGCAAGAGCTTTCGCCGAAAGTTGCCCTTATCGGCTTTGCCGGTGCTCCCTTTACACTTGCCTGCTACCTTATAGAAGGGAAAGGCGGCAGTTTTTTGAAGGTGAAGGAGTTCATGCGTAAGCAACCCAAGGTCTTCGCCACCTTGATGGAAAAACTTTCGGAGGTCGTTTTGGAATTCCTCAAGGTACAAGTGGAAGCAGGTTGTGACTTGGTTCAGGTTTTCGACAGCTGGGCCGGTGTCCTAAGTCCCTACGAATATGGCCGTTACGTCATGCCCTTCAGTCGAAAAGTACTAGAGGGGGTTGGTGTACCTGTGGTTCACTTTTCTACGTGCACAGCCGGTTATGTAGAGCTTATAGCCGAAGCAGGTGGAGAGGTGATAGGGTTGGATTGGCGGGTTGACCTTGCACAGGCCTGGCAGAGGCTAGGCTACCGAAAGGCCATACAGGGCAATTTGGACCCTTCTGTTTTGCTTGGACCAAAAGAAGTGATAAGGAGGGAGACAGAACAGATCCTAAGCTCTGTCCGTGGTAGACCTGGCCACATCTTCAACCTAGGCCATGGGGTGTTGCCACAAACGCCTGAGGACAACGTGGCCTACGTCGTGGACCTTGTACATAGCTTGACAGAGGCAAAGGGGTGAAGAAAGGGGTTTTACTCATAGCCTTTGGAGGACCTCGGGACCGCGAGGAAGTTGAGGCCTTTTTAGAGGAGCTGAAGGGCAAACCGCCTGAAAGGGAAGTGCTACAAGAAGTGCTCCAAAAGTACGAAGCGATAGGTGGTTCCCCTTTTTATGCCATTTTGGATCGGATAGTAGAAGGTATCCGGAGGAAGTTGAGGGGTGTAGAGGTTGTCTGCGGTTTTCTCTATGGTAGGCCTAAAGTGGAGGAGGCCCTTTCGGATCTCGAAAGCCGCGGGGCAATAGAAGTGCTGTTGTTTCCTCTTTGGCCGTATAGGTCTTATTTGGTAAAGGAAGCCTTGGTACGTGCCGAAAAGCGTGCCGATGAGCTCATATTGCTTTGGAGGATACCCGAGCCTTGGTTTATCCATCAGGATTATGTACGCCTTTGGGCGACAAGGATTAAAGAGGGGATGTTGAGGTTCGGTAAGGCCTTGCTTTTGTTCACTGCCCATTCTGTGCCTTACGAAGGGGCTGCCGAATACCTTGCCGACCTCAAAGGGATCTTGGATGCCTTACGGCCCTTTTTCCCACAGGTCCCTTTCAAATTGGCCTTCCACAGCTTTCGACAAGGATGGGTTGGCCCAGGTTTAAAGGAAGCCCTAAAAGAGGCAAAAAGTGAAGGGCATGAACGGGTTATAGTGGTGCCCATCGGTTTTTTGTGCGATCACCTTGAAACCCTTTATGACCTCGACGTGGAACTGAAGGAAGAGGCCGAAGCCTTAGGTATAAGTATGGAAAGGGTACCTTGCCTCAATGCCTCTGAAGATTTCCTGAACTTCCTCGTACGCAGGATCTACGAAGCCCTATGACCTACAAGGTTATCGTCGTAGGCGGCGGTATCACGGGACTATGTGTTGCTTATGAACTGATAAAGACGTTACCCCCAGATCAAGTCTTATTGATAGAGAAGCAAAGAAGGTTAGGGGGTGTGATCCTCACCGAGGAAAAAGAAGGGTTATTACTTGAGGGAGGCCCTGACTGCCTATACGCGGAAAAACCCTGGGCCGTAGAACTGGCAAAGGAGATTGGCTTAGGCTCGGACCTTATACCTCCTCAAGAGGCCTCAAAAGGTACCTACATACTTTGGAAGGGGAAACTCCACAGGCTTCCAGAAGGGTTTCTGCTACTTGTTCCGAGGGATTTAGTGGCTTTCCTTAAGACGGGTTTGCTCAGCCCATGGGGAAAGGCAAGAGTGCTTATAGAGCCCTTCATTCCGCCGAAAAGGTCCTCGGGGGATGAGGACCTGGCTTCCTTTGTCAAAAGGAGACTAGGCAAAGAGGTACTTGAAAGGATAGTGGATCCGCTTATCGGTGGGGTCCATGGGACGAGGGCTTCTGAACTTAGCGCGAGGGCCGTTTTGCCGCGCTTTGTGGAAATGGAGGAGAAATGGGGGAGCCTCCTGAAGGGTATACGTCATTTCAAGGCGAGGCCAAAGGGGACGTTGCCCTTTTTGAGTTTCAAAAAGGGGATGGGCCAATTAGTAGATGGCTTGGTGGAAAGGCTTAAAGGAATACCTTTTGTCATGGGAGAAGGAGTAAGGCACATAGAGGCATCTAAGGGGTTGTTTAAAGTCTATACCGAAAAAGGGGTCTATGAAGCTGAGAGGGTTGTTTTGGCTGTACCCGCAAGACATGCGCGGGAGATCCTCGGGCCTAGCAGGCCTGAAAGTTTTTCCCTCCTTGGCATGTTCAAAAGCGTTCCTACTGTCGTAATTAACATGGCTTGGAAAGAAGGGGACGTTTTAGGGGCAAAAGGCCATGGTTTTGTCGTCTCCCCTGGGGAGGGACTTAAGCTTAAGGCCGTAAGCTTTTCCTCAAGGAAGTTTGAAGGAAGGGCGCCAAAGGGGATATTGCTCATGAGGCTTTTCTTCAGCCAGGATGAAGGCATTATGGAACTTGAGGATCGTGGTATCTATGAGCTTGCCTTGAAAGAACTTGGAGGTATATTAAGGATGAAAGAGGAGCCTATGTTTTGGAAAGTTTACAGATGGCCAGAGGGATTGGCACAGATGAGAAAAGGGCATCTTGAACTTGTGGAGGGTTTGAGGAAGGCTTTGGGCAGAGAGGCTAAAGGTGTATTTGTAGTCGGTTCAAGTTATGATGGGATAGGGATAGGCGATTGCGTGAGGGGGGCAAAGGCGATAGCCAGACAGCTCCTTGAAGGCCTTTTGAGTTAAGAGGTTTTTAAAGGTGTTAGTGAAGGTAAACCCCTTAAATCCTCAAAAAAGGGCCATCTTAAGGGTGGTCGAAGTCTTAAAAGAAGGAGGGGTAATCATATACCCTACAGATACGGTTTATGGATTAGGTTGTGACCTTTTCAACAAAAGCGCTATCGAGAGGATTTACAAAATAAAACGGGCGAGTCCCTCAAAACGGTTGAGCATCATTTGCCCTGACCTTGCACAGGTATCTCTTTATGCTCAACTTACCGACAAGGCCTTTAAGTTTATGAAAAAACTAACACCTGGACCCTATACCTTCATCCTTCAAGCCACAAGGCTAGTCCCGAAGGTGATGTTGACCAAACAGCGTACCGTGGGGGTAAGGGTGCCTGACCACGCTGTCCCTTTGGCCATTGTTGAGGCTTTGGGGCATCCGATAATCACAACAAGCGTGACAAGGCCAGATGAGAGCCTTTACGATGACCCCGAGGAAATGGCCGAAAGGTTTAAGGGAGAGGTAGATTTGATCGTAGATGCTGGCAAGATTTTCCCCGAGCATTCCACAATAATAGATTTGACTATTGACCCTCCCAAGTTGGTAAGGAAAGGCAAAGGGGATTGGGGCTTGATAGAGTCCCTCTATGGGTAAGGTCTGGATCGGTACCTCTGGGTGGAATTACGGCCACTGGCGGGGGAGGTTTTACCCTATAGACCTTCCTGAAAAAAGGTGGCTTGAGTTTTATGCGGAGCGATTTGACACAGTGGAGTTAAACAGCCCCTTTTACAGGATCCCTTCGGAGGCAAGTTTTAAGTCTTGGTATAGGAGGACCCCAGAAGGTTTTGTATTCTCTGTAAAGGCGTCGCGTTTGATAACGCATGTGAGGAAATTGCGACAAGCCCAACAAGAACTCGAATGGTTTTTCTCGGTCGTTTACGCCCTTGGGGAAAAATTGGGGCCTATACTGTTTCAAACACCCCCTAGTTTGAGGGCAGATCTAAAACTGCTCGAGGACTTCCTGAGTTGTCTTCCCAAAGGGCATCGTTATGCCTTTGAGTTCCGTCATCCTTCATGGTTTGATGTAAAGGTTTACGAACTGCTGGAAGCCTTTGGAGCAACGTTATGTGTAGCTGATTCTCCTCGCTACCCAAAGGAAGAGGTGGTTGTGGGACCTTTTTTGTACCTGAGGCTACATGGGAGTAAAAGGCTCTATGCTTCCCTTTACTCGCCAGAGGAGCTCGAAAAGTGGGCGGATTTCATCCGTTTTGCCTTCAAGAGAGGCGTAAAAGAGGTCTTTTGTTATTTTGACAACGACTACGAGGCCTACGCAGTGAGGAATGCCCTGGAACTTAAGGAGCTTCTTTATAACCTGAGGAATTCCTAAGCAAAAACCTCCGGATACGGTCAAGGGCCACCTCAGAGGCCATAAGCTTTATTTGGCTCCTGTTGCCAAAAAACCTGTATCTTTTTACCTCTTCCTCACCTTCGGCGCTCCATGCTATGAAAACCGTCCCAACGGGTGTCTCTTCCGTTCCACCTGTAGGGCCGGCTATGCCAGTTGTAGCAAGTCCAAGGGATGACATGAAGCGCTTCCTCACGCCTTGGGCCATTTCCAACGCACATTCACGGCTTACGGGTCCTTGTTCTTCCAAAGTCCTCTGTGAAACAAAGAGATCCCTCATTTTCGACTGATTGCTGTAAGAGACTATCCCACCCAAAAAGTACTCTGAACTACCGGGTACCTCAGTGAGCCTGTGGGCTATAAGACCGCCTGTACACGACTCAGCAGTAGAGAGGGTCAAACCACGTGCCTTTAAAAGCTTCCCCACCACCGATTCCATGGTCTCCAAATCGGTCCCAAAGAGGAAGAGGCCAAGCCTTTCGGCAAAGATCGATTGGTAATGTTTGAGGATCTCCTCAGCTTCTCTTTGGGATCCTGCCTTTACTGTCAACTCCAGGTGGACCTCAGGGAATACAGGCAAGTAAGACACCTCAAAAGGTCCCTTTATATCGGAGATGAGCTCAAGTATCCTCCCTTCCGTCAGACCGAAACACTTAAGGGTCTTTTTGGCCACAAAACCTCGGCCTTTCCCTTTGAGATAGGGAAAGACGCCCTCTTTAAAGACGGCCTCTACTTCTTCAGGCACCCCTGGGAGGAAGAAGAACTCAGTATCATCTACGGACAATTTGAATCCACAAAGACCTAAAGGATTTGGCAAAACCTCCGCTCCTTCTGGTAAAAGGGCAAACCTTTCGTCCGCTTCCTCCCAAGGCAGATGGTACTCCTTGAACTTTTCCTTGATCTTCTGTAAAAGGGCTTCGTTCTTAACGAGTCGAATTCCAAAGGCTTTTGATATGGCTTCACGGGTTACATCATCAGGGGTTACGCCTAACCCTCCGGTAACGAATACCAATTGCGAACGCCCTTTAGCCCTCTGAAGGGCCTCCTTAACCTCCTCTAGGTCATCCCTTAAAACTGTTATGCGTTTTACGCTAATCCCAAGGTTTTTAAGCTGTGATCTCAAAAACTTGGAATTCCGATCGCAGGTCTTCCCTTCTAATATTTCGGTTCCTACAATCAAAATTTCTGCCGTTAGGACCATGATGTTAAAATTATATCAAAGATGGTGTGGACAAAAGAATGGATTTTCGGTCTAAGACCATAGCTGTCCTTGAAGATGAAGACGATATAAGGGAACTTATAGAAGACGCCTTGCACAAAGCAGGTTTTATCACCTTTGGGTTTTCTAAAGGAGAGGACTTCCTTCGCTTTTTAGGCGAAACAAAACCCGATCTCCTCATATTAGACCTCTTGCTTCCGGATGGGGATGGTTTGGATATATGTAAATACGTGCGCACCAATCCCTCCACTATGAATCTACCGATCCTCATCGTAACAGCGAGGGGTGCAGAGGAGGATAGGGTGTTGGGGCTTGAGCTTGGGGCAGATGATTATCTGGTCAAGCCCTTCTCTCTGAGGGAACTGGTCGCAAGGGTCAAGGCCTTATTGCGGCGTCCCACTTATAGGCAAGAGGGCGTATGGGTTAAAGATCTTTTGTACGTTGACTTTAAAGGTTTTGAGGCCTTTGTGGGTGGTAAGCGGGTGGACCTTACCCCCACTGAGTTCAGGATTTTACAAATATTGGTCTCGAGGAAAGGGTGGGTTTTCAGCCGTTCCCAATTGTTGGACCGACTTTGGGGGACAGACAAGGCAGTAAGTGAGAGGACCATCGACGTACACGTCAAAAACTTAAGGGAGAAACTAGGCGAAGCGGGTAAGTTCATAAAAAGCGTTAGGGGAGTAGGTTATAAGCTCCAGGAAGACTGAATGGGGATCGTCGTCCTTCTATCCCTCTGCCTTTCCCTGTTTCTTCTCTTCCTTTATGTGAGGGGAAACAGACGCTACCATACGGTATTGGTCAGTCTCACAGGGATTTTAAACCACCTTATAGACCACCTTATAGATGATGAAAGGAAGTCACCTAGGTCAGTGGGTCTGCCAGAACTGGACAAAAGGCTTGCTTTACTTTTCGAACGCCTTTCCGCCCTGCAGAGGGATGTCCAAAGACAGAGGAAGTTTTGGGAAACGTTAGTGTCCCATGTGTCGGATAGTGTCTTCATATTGGACGAGATAGGGATGGTGAAGTTCCAAAACCCAAAGGCAAAAGAGGCCTTTGGCGAATTAGAAGGCCGGTCCTTTTTGCAGATTCCAGACCTCTGGTTAAGGGAGGCAATATTAAAGATAAGGAAGGGCGAAGAAGTAAAGGAGATAAAAGGTCAAAAAGGCTTTTTTGGCCTCAAAACCCTTAGGCTTGAAGGAGGAGAGTTAATGCTCCTCTTATACGACTTGACTCCCTATAGAAGGCTTGAGGAATTCAAAAGGGAATTGCTGGCAAAGGTATCCCATGAAATCCGCACACCCCTTACGGCGATAAAAGGATTTTATGAAGCCTTGAAAGAAGGAGGTGAAGATAAGGGACGTTATTCCGAGCTCCTGGAAAGGAACCTTGATCGCTTAACACGACTAGTAGAAGGAATGCTTTCTTTAGCAGAACTTGAAAGCAAGCATTTGCAGGTGGTCTTTGAGGAAATAAAGATCAAGCCCCTTGTAGAAGAGGTAATCCAGCTACTTATGGCTAAGGCGAAGGCGAAAGGATTGGAAGTGGAGACCTACGTACAAGACATAAACCTCCGTGCAGATCCTCTGAGGATTTTTCAACTGCTCTATAACCTCCTTGACAATGCCATACGCTACACTGACAAAGGGAAGGTAACCCTCGCTATCTACGAGGATCAGACAAACACGGTAATAGAAGTTTCAGATACAGGTATTGGGATTCCAGAGGAGGAAATGGACAAGATCTTCGAACCCTTTTACGTAGTCGATAGATATCGAGCTCGCCAAACAGGAGGCCTTGGCTTGGGACTTGCTATCGTTAAACAGATCGTTGAACTCCACAAGGGACATCTTGAGGTCAAAAGCCAGCTCGGAAAAGGTACTACTTTTAAGGTCTCGCTGCCAATTTGAGGCTTCAAAAGGCCTCTTCTTCCTCGTAACGATAAGAAAGGAACTCTTGGGGGTTTTTGACCAAGCCTTTTAAATTTATGATTATCTTTTCCATAATCTCCTCAAAGGTCTCCTCTATTATCCTCCGTCTTCCAATAGGGTTAACGTAAGATACAACCGCCCTCGGCAAGAAGGGGTTGCTCACTCCAAGCTTCTGGATTTCATCTACTGCTTCCCTCACCAAAGCCTCTGCCTCAAGGACCATTTGGGCACGTTGATCCCTTCTATCCACTGCCTCTTTCAATGGCATTGCAAACCAATTGTCGATCCTATGCAAGATGCTCTCAAAGGCTGAACCGAAAAGCCGAGGTTGTCTTTCGTAAGCTAGCCCAAGGGTTACAAAATGGGGCGATTCGATGGAATCCCTTACTTCGTCTGAGTTTTCCTCTAGATCTGGGGATACGTTTAAATACCATCTGTAAACGTTCAAAGCCACATATGCCCTTTCCCTGAGGGACATCTGTTTTTCCACATTGAACTCCATTAGGTCAAAGGCGAATTTCTCGGGCACGATTATCACTGGTAATTCCTCCACACCCAACTCCCTTGCCGCAAGGTAGCGATGTTGGCCGTCTATTATCACCACTTTACCGTCACGCCTTATGGCCATTACCGGTACTACAAAGCCAAGCTTTCGTATAGAGTCCTTTAGACGCCCTATATGATAGGAGGAAGGTTTCCTTTGAATTTCTATCACCTCAAGTTGGCTAATAGGGACCATCTCCAGTTCTAACTCATGCCCCCATACTGGATCTTTGAATTTCCCTATTTTCACCCCCATTTTGCCACCTACAAGGGATTTTTAAAAAATAATAATTCCTCAAATTAGGTCTATCAAGCTTTACCACCTTAAATTTTCCTTAACACCGCCTTAATACTGCCTTAACATTCCTGGACTACTTTAGCTTTGTCAAAAGGAGGTGAAAGATGAAATTAGTCCATCTTTCGGATCTGCACTTTGGATCCAGTTGCTTTGTCCCAGAATGGGCACAAAGGGTTATCTGTCTTATACAAAGGGAGGCCCCTGACGTTTTAGTGGTAGCGGGTGATCTCACAGAGAACGGCTTTGAAGAAGAGTACAAAGAGGCAATGTTTTTCTTTCAGGGTTTGCCGATGCCGAAGGTAATAGTTCCTGGGAACCACGATGTACGCAATGGCGGCGATGTTATTTTCGAAGAAGTCTTTGGATCTAGGTTCAAGACCTTCACATCCAATGGCACATCCAATGGATGGATTATAGTTGGGATCGATTCATCGGAACCAGATATAGATGACGGCCACGTGGGGCGCGAAAACTATCCATGGATCAGGGAGCAATTTCAAGGGGTAAGGGGTGAAGTCACCATTTTGGTAATGCACCACCACCTTATACCCATACCGGCTACAGGTAGGGAGAGGCACATACCGGTGGATGCAGGAGATCTATTAAAGGTAATAGCTGATCTTGAATTGACGTTTGTCCTGTCAGGACATAAACATCGTCCATGGACTTGGGTGTTGGAGAAAACGTGTTTTGTCACTTCTGGCACTGCAACTACAAAGAGGTTAAAAGGGCGTTCCTTTCCGTCCTTCAACGTGATCCAATGTCAAGAAGGTCTATGTGAGGTAATTGAAGTAAACGTAAAGGACGGAAGTCGCAACAAGGTAAGGGAAATAAAAAAATAAAGGAGGTGTTGCCATGAAGAAATGGATCTTATTTATTTCCGGGGCATTGGTTTTGGTTTTAAGTACTCTACAGTTGTTGGCACAAGAAGCACTAGTATTACAAGGATCAACCACAGTATTGCCTATCGCACAAAGGGCGGCTGAGGCCTTTAAGAAACTGCATCCCGAAGCATCCGTTACAGTGAGAGGGGGTGGGTCTGGAGTAGGTATAGCTGGTCTATTGGATGGGACCTGTGATATCGCTATGTCCTCACGCAAAATAAAGGAATCCGAATTAAAAATAGCCCAAGGAAAAGGGATAACGGTTAAGGAGTTCCCCATAGCCATTGATGCCCTTGCGGTGATAGTCCATCCGTCCAATCCTGTTAAGAATTTGACCTTAAGCGATCTTAAAAGGATATATACTGGAGAGGTTACCAATTGGAAGGTGCTACAAGGATTTGACAGTAAGGTTGTAGTTGTGTCAAGGGATTCTGCCTCAGGTACTTTCGAGTGCTTTAACCACCTCGTATTAGGGGAAGCCCCTTTGACCCCTCGGGCTCTTTATCAAGCGTCCAATAAAGGTGTCGTTACCGTCGTTGCTACGGCAAAAGGGGCGATAGGGTATGTAGGATTGGCATATGTTGAGCCGAGGGTGAAGGCCATATCGGTTGAAGGGGTGGCGCCTTCTATAGAGACCGTTCGATCAGGTCGTTATCCCCTGAAGCGTGAACTTTTCTTTTACACCCGTGGTGAACCCCAAGGTCTTGCCAAATCCTTCATAGATTTCGTATTATCGAAGGACGGGCAACGCCTTATACAACAAGTCGGTTACGTTCCCGTGAAGTGATGAAAAGAAGAGGAGAAAAGTTAATGGAGAGGGCCATCAAAGCGATGGCCCTCTCATCCTTTATAGTGGTATTACTGATCGTTTTATTTCTCTTGAAGGAAGGGATCTTTACCTTCAAGTGGGTTAAGCCCAAAGAGTTCTTTTTAGGTTTGACGTGGTTTCCCACCCAAGAACCGCCCAAAGTCGGGTTGGTCCCTCTCCTATGGGGGTCAATCCTTGTGACCTTTGGTGCCATCGTATGGAGCGCTCCATTAGGGGTGGGTCTAGCGATATATCTGGCTGAAATCGCCTCTGCACGCCTTAGGGGTATCCTCAAACCGGCTTTGGAGATCCTAGCGGGGATACCTTCGGTGGTATTTGGTTTTTTTGGGATGGTCTTCCTGGGTCCTTTTTTGCAGGAAGTCTTTGGTATCCCCACGGGTCTATGTGCCTTAAACGCTTCTATACTGTTAGGTTTCATGGCCCTGCCCACCATAGTCAGCCTGTCTGAAGACGCCCTTTCAGCTGTACCCTGGACGTTGAAAGAGGCCTCTTTAGCCCTAGGGGCTACTCGGTGGCAGACTATAAAGTATGTGTCTTTGCCCGTAGCTTCAGGTGGGATCCTTTCGGCGGTTATCCTAGGGGTGGGAAGGGCTATAGGTGAAACGATGACCGTGCTTATGGCTGCGGGTAATGCCCCTATTGTATCTTTGTCCTTTTTGGAACCGGTGAGGACCATGACCGCGACCATAGCCCTAGAGATGGCCGAGGCCCCTAAAGGTTCAGTTCATTATCACGCACTTTTTGCCATAGGGGTGGTCCTTTTGCTTGTTTCCATGGCTTTTAACGTGCTAGCAGATTTCTTCCAAGAACGTTGGAGGAAGGGTATTTGAGGGACAAGAGGCTTTTACACCAAACGTTCTGGTTCGGTGCCTTTAGGACGATGGCCCTTTTGGTTTTGATCCTCTTTGGGGGTTTTTTGGCTGTGTTGCTTTCGAAAGGCACAAGGGTTATAAGTTGGGAATTCCTCACTCAACCCCCAAGGGAAGGACTTACTCAAGGTGGGATATTTCCTGCGATCATAGGGACAGCTTGGTTAGGCATTGGGGCTATAATAGTCGCCTTCCCCATAGGGGTAGCTTCTGGTATCTATCTGGCCTTTTATGCCCCCCAGAACGTTTTCACCCGCTTGATACGTTTGAGCGTCAACAACCTCGCAGGTACTCCTTCTATAGTGTTCGGCCTCTTTGGGCTTGCAGCCTTCGTCAAGGGTTTGGGATTGGGGGTGTGTGTGCTTTCGGGTGTCTTGACCCTTGCTACTATGGTCCTCCCTGTGATCATTCGGGCCACCGAAGAGGCTTTGAGGTCCGTACCGAAGGACTTCATCGAAGCCAGTTATGCCCTAGGGGCTACTAAGTTTCAAACGATATGGCATATAGTCCTACCGAGTTCGTTCGGCTGGATATTGACAGGAGTGATCCTTGCCCTTTCTAGGGCAGCTGGAGAGACCGCACCCATCATGTTTACGGCTGCGACCTTTTACCTCACCAAGCCTTCCCTTTCACCCCTGTCTGAGACGATGGCCCTTCCTTTTCACATATATGCACTGGTTACCGAAGGCCTTGACCCTGAAGTGCACACGAAGATAGCCTATGGTACCACTGTAGTGCTTTTGGCACTAGTAATGATTTTGAACTTATGGGCCATACTTTATAGAAGGCATCTGCAAAAGGAAAAGAGATGGTGACCTTGCCAAAAATAAAGATCAAGGTAGAAAGCTTGAACTTCTGGTTTGGGCAGTACCATTGTCTGAAGGACATAAACCTACAGATCCCAGAAAACCGCATTACTGCCATAATGGGGCCTTCAGGATGTGGCAAGTCGACTTTTCTCAGGTGTTTGAATAGGATGAACGAACTTTATCCCCATGCACGGATAAAAGGCCGTGTACTTTTGGATGGTGAGGACATCTATTCAGAAAAGGTGGATCCTTCCCAACTTAGGAAACGAGTTGGTATGGTCTTCCAGAAGCCCAATCCTTTGCCCAAATCCATCTTCGAAAACGTGGCCTATGGGTTGAAGATACACGGTATGAAGCAAGGTATAGAGGAAAGGGTAGAGAAGGCCCTAAGGGACGCTGCCTTATGGGATGAGGTCAAGGATAAACTTCATCGCAGTGCCTTCGAACTTTCAGGAGGTCAACAGCAGAGGCTTTGTATAGCAAGGTGTTTAGCACTTGAACCAGAGGTACTACTGCTTGACGAACCGGCAAGCGCTTTGGATCCCATATCCACTGCAAAACTTGAGGAACTTTTGGCTTCCTTGAAACAGCGGTATACCATTGTCATAGTTACCCATAACCTACAACAGGCCGCAAGGGTTTCGGACTATACCGCTTTTATGTACCTAGGGGAAATAGTGGAGTTCGGGACTACGGGTGAGATATTCACACGGCCGAAAGACCCGCGTACGGAGCGATATCTCACGGGTAAGTTCGGTTGAAGGAGGGGCAGATATGCTTCACCAAGAGTTAGAGAAACTTAAGGAGATGTTGATAGAAAGCGCTACTTTGGTACAGGCCATGATAGAGCGTAGCATAGAGGGCCTACTGAGGAGAGACAGGGACCTACTTTTGAAGGTCATAGAAGTGGACGAGCCTAGGGAAAACAACTTGGAGATAGAAATCGACGAAAAGGGGATAGAGCTCATAGCTCGCTATCAGCCCCAGGCAAAGGACCTAAGGACTATAGTCATGATCCTTAAGATGAACAACGACCTAGAAAGGATGGGAGACGAAGCGGTTAACATCTCTCAAAGTGCCATATTCCTTATAGATAAACCTCTAGTAAAACCCCTGATAGACATCCCAAGGATGGCAGAAGAGTCAATAAAGATGGTGAGGGACAGCCTTAATGCCTTCCTTACGGAAAACCCCGAGTTGGCCAAGGAGGTTTGCATCAGGGATTCGGTCGTCGATGGTTTGAGGGATCAAATATGGAGGGAGCTCATCACCTTCATGGCTTCTGACCCTTCTACCATTGAGAGGGCCTTACACCTATTAAGGATTTCCAGGTGTTTGGAGAGGGTTGCAGACCTTGCTACCAACCTTGCAGAAGACACAGTTTACATTGTCAAAGGGGAGATAATAAAGCACCATAGGGGAGAGCTTTGAGCTGGGACCAGTTGTTGGATGTAGCCATAAAGGCCGCAAGAAGGGCAGGTGAACTTCAACTCCGTTACTTCCAAAAGGGCTTCAAGGTGGAATACAAAGGGGAGATAAATTTGGTAACGGAAGTAGACAAGTTATGTGAACAGGAGATTGTAGAGTATATAAGGAGCCATTATCCAGATCATGGGGTCCTTACCGAAGAGGGTCTCTTCGAAGGCGTTTCGCATACTGATGTCCCTTGCCTTTGGATAATAGATCCCTTGGATGGAACTACCAACTATGCCCATGGTTATCCGGTCTTCAGCGTCTCCATAGCCCTCCAGGTCCGTGGTGAATTGGTCCTCGGGGTGGTATTTGACCCCACACGTGATGAGCTTTTCTGGGGCTTTAAGGGGAAAGGGAGTTACCTCAACGGTGAGCGTCTGAGAGTTTCGAGGACAAGTAGGCTTTCCAAAGGTCTACTTGCAACAGGTTTCCCTTACGATCTCAAAGAGGACCCCGTGAACAATTTGGACCACTTCAACAGGATGATTATGAAGGCGCAGGCTATAAGAAGGGGAGGTAGTGCAGCCCTTGACCTATGCTATGTAGCAGCAGGTAGGCTTGACGGCTTTTGGGAGTTAAAACTTTCTCCATGGGACATAGCTGCAGGTATTCTCATAGTGAGGGAAGCCTTTGGAAGGGTCACGGACTTCGATGGTCATCCTATAGGTCCTTATAGTCGTGAGGTTGTGGCTTCAAACGGGTTAATACATGAGGAGATGTTGGAGGTATTAAGATACGGTAAAAGGCCTACCACCTAATAAGGGCACTACCCCATGTGAGTCCCCCACCAAAGGCAGTGAGCAAGACCAAGTCTCCTCTTTTTATACGACCACTTCTTACTGCCTCATCCAAGGCAACAGGGACTGTGGCTGATGACATGTTCCCATAACGTTCGATATTGACATAGACCTTATCCATGGAGATCCCAAGTCTTTTTGCCATTCCTTGGATGATCCGTAAGTTCGCCTGATGGGGTATTATGAGGTCAACTTGGTCGATGGTTATGCCGTTATAGTTTAAGGCTTCCTCACATGCGTCAGCGAACTTCTTTACCGCTATCTTGAAGGAGTGGTTGGCTTCAATCATCTTCAGGTAATGGAGCTTTTTATCTACGCTTTCGTGAGATATAGGTGTGGTTTTCGAACCACCCCCAGGTAGGAGCAAGGAATCGCCATTGGCGCCATCGGTATGGATGTGGATGGACAAAATGCCGCGGTCTTCTTCCTCTACTTCCTTAAGGACCACAGCCCCAGCACCATCTCCCCAGAGGATGCAAGACGTCCTATCAGTCCAGTCCACCGTTCGGGTCATGACCTCGGATGCGACCACCAGGGCGTTCTTAAAGGTGCCGTTCTTCAGGTACTGTTCAGCTACAGAAAGGGCAAAAATAAATCCAGTACAAGCTGCCGTTATGTCCATGCTTACAGCGTTTACAGCCCCAAGCTTTCCCTCGAGCCAATTGGCCCCTGCAGGACAATGGGTATCAGGGGTTATCGTGGCCATGATGATGAGCTCGATTTCCTCGGGTTTCATGCCAGCGGACTCAAGGGCCCGTTCCGAAGCTACTTTTGCAAGGTCACTTGCGGCTTGGTCTGGTGCCGCTACCCTCCTTTCCCTTATTCCTGTACGGGTATATATCCATTCGTCTGATGTGTCCAAGATCTTTTCCAGGTCAAAGTTGGTAAGCACCTTTTCAGGCACATACGAACCTGTTCCTACTATGCCTATCCTTTTCATACCGCGTCCTCCTTGGTTTTCTCGACATCCTCAACGGCTTCTTGAAAGGCCCTTTCCAGTTCTTGACGGTCTACTTCCCCCTCCATCTCGCTTCCGACCTCTTTCATCCACCTCTCAAAGGCGCGGAGATCACCCGACTCCAAATCCCCCCAACGCGAAGGGTCCGTTAAGCGTTCTATCCTTTTTTCCTCGGATCTAAACACGTTCACCTTCGAAATGAGCTTCCTTAAGGACAATCCTCCGCAGAACTTGCAAGTGGGTGGTGGTTCTTCCTTTTTTAACATTAAATAAGAGGAAATCCTCCCGCAGTTTTCACACAAGTATTCATAAATGGGCAAATTAGACCTCCTGGCCGCATTCAGTGGTATCTCCTTTTAGTTTTTCCAATGCATGGGGGACAGCAGGCAATATCACCTCCAAGCTTTCCTTCACAGCTCGCGGACTGCCAGGGAGGTTTATGATCAAGGTCCCACCCCTTATGCCACACAACCCCCTGGAGATAATGGCATGAGGGGTTTTCTTAAACCCCTCCATCCTCATGGCCTCTGAGAATCCAGGTAATTCCCTTTCTATGACCTCTTTTGTCGCTTCGGGGGTTACGTCCCTTGGTGAAACACCAGTACCTCCGGTAGTGAGGACCAGGTCAGCTCCCAGTTCACAGGCTTCCATCAACCCCTTCTTTATGAGTTCAACTTCGTCAGGAACCACCCTCCTTAACACCACCTGAACTTCCAGCTTTTCCTTTAAGATCTTTTCTATGAGAGGGCCAGCTTCGTCCTTCCTCTCACCGCGGGCCCCTTTGTCGCTTACAGTTATGATGGCTACCTTTATGGCCATACTTGTTCCCCAAGTTCCCTTAGATCGTAGCCACCAAGGCCCTCTATCCGCTTCCGCAACTCTGAGGAGGATAGGATGTCCAACAGCCCTTTTACCCTTTCGTCTTCCAGGGCCCTTTTTGGCAATACTAGGTCAAAGGGTTCTTCTGCAAGGGGTATAAAGTCGAGGTCCAATGCCGAAGCAGCAGCCCTTATCCCAAGGCCTACGTCAGCCCTTCCCTCTTTTACTGCCATGGCGACTGCCATGTGCGTCGGTAGTTCTTCATTATAGCCTATGACCCTTTGACGCTCCAATCCCTTCAGCTTAAGCAGGTGGTCCAGTAACACCCTTGTGCCAGATCCTCTCTGGCGGTTAGCGAACCGTAATTTGCCGTCCATTAAGTCCTCCATTCCCTTTATGTTATGAGGGTTTCCCTTATTGACGATCAACCCCTGTTGTCTCCAGAAAAGCCTTATGACCACGACCTCCGCGTCTTTAAGGTAACGTGTTATATAGGGGATGTTATACTGGCCACTTTCGGGATCCAAAAGGTGGCATGTTGCCAAAAGGCAATGGCCCTTGGCAAGGGCTATAAGTCCGCCAAGGCTTCCGGTAGGTTTTACCGAAAGGATCAAAGGGGGGTAAGAGTCCTTCAGGGAGTCGCTGATTACGTTCAAGGCCAGGTCGTCGCTTCCCACTATCAAAAGGGACCTCCTCAAGGCCTCCATCCCTGTGCGTAAGGACACTTCCACTTCCTTGCCTTCAGGGAGGCCTTCTACGTTTGCTGGTATATGGAGGCTTCCGTCTGCCCTTGATAAGGAACTCAAGAGCGAGGCCCCGCGGGAAAGGGGATGGGCAATGAGGCCCTTTTCAGAAAGATGGAGTTTTACCCTTACTATCTCTTCCACCCCAAGACGAGAGGGGAGGTTTTCGGCAAGGATGGCACGGGCTTTTCTCTCTTCCTCTTTTATTTGGCCAAGCATAGCCAAAAGAAAGGGCTCAACAAGGTGCCTAAAGGCCATGAGGGCCGAGAGGGGATAGCCAGGAAGGCCGATTACTACTACCCCTTTATAACTCCCTGCTAAGGTGGGTCTTCCCGGCATGAGGCTTATGCCGTGGAAGAGGATCTCCCCGTTTTTCTCCAAGACGGTACGGGTGTGATCGTCCCTCCCGTAAGAAGAACCAGCGTTTAAGAGGATGAGGTCGGCGCCCTCTGAAATGGCCTTTTCTAAGGCCATTAGGAGCTCCCCTTGGTCGTCTCTGATGGGGCCTAATAGGCCGAACTCAGCCCCTAGTTCTTCTAAGAGTCCTTTTATCATCCTCGAGTTGAATTCTGGTATCTCTCCAGGTTTCAGTTCTTCTGAAAGGGGATCCCGCAACTCGTCCCCAGTAGGTATGAAGAAGACCTTGGGTCTCTTTTTCACCTTGAGGGTCTTGACCCCCGAGGCCAAAAGCAAGGCGAGGTCTTCAGGTTTAAGCAAGTGGTTACGTGTAAAGATCATCTCCCCCTTTGCCACATCCTCACCCGCTACCCTTACGTGCTGCCAAGGATAAGCCGCCTTTATCAACTCCACCTCTTCGCCATCTACATGGACCTCTTCTACGGGTACAACGGCATTTGTACCTTCTGGGAGGGGGTCTCCTGTATCGACCCAAAAGGCCTCATAGCCCAGTTTTAGTCTAATGGGATTGGACTCAGAGGCGCCAAAGGTCCTGTAAGCATCAAGGGCCACGCCATCCATAGCGGCACCATGGTAGTGGGGCACGGATCTTAAGGCAAAAACTGGTTCTGCGGTTACCCTTTTTAAGGCGTTTTCAGCCTTTACGATTTCTGTCTTCGCATACTCCCATGGCCTGAAGCGTGCAAAGAGCGCCTTTAAAGCCTCTTCCACCGATATCGTCCTCAAATACTGTTTCATCCTTTTATCACCCCTAAAGGTCTGAGTTTGGCTACTTTTTGGCTTATCCCGGCTTGATGAACCACCTCTACGACGTTTGCCACGTCCTTATAGGCCTCAGGCACCTCTTCCACCATTGTGGCTTTACTAGCGGCCCTTACGAAGATCCCCTTCCTTAGGAGCTCTTCGGCCACGGCCCTCCCGCTTACGGCCTTTTTGGCCTGATGGCGACTTAAAACCCTCCCTGCACCGTGACAGGTGCTGCCAAAGGTCTCATCCATGGCTTTTTGCGTGCCCACGAGCACATAAGAATACCTTCCCATGTCCCCTGGGATCAACACAGGTTGTCCTATCTCACGGTAATCCTTAGGTACCTCCGGATGGCCGGGGGGAAAGGCCCTAGTGGCCCCTTTTCGATGTACACAGAGCCTTTTTTCCTTTCCGTTGACCTTATGGACTTCAAATTTGGCGATGTTGTGGCAAACGTCATAAACCAATTCAAGTCCTAAGGTCCTCTGACTGCTCCTGAAGACTTCTTCGAAGCTTTCCCTTACCCAGTGGGTGATCATCTGACGGTTGGCAAAGGCGAAATTGGCTGCACAAGCCATAGCAGCGAAATAATTTTTCCCTTCATTGGACTTTATAGGGGCACAGCAAAGTTGTTTGTCAGGAAGCTCTATACCATATTTTTGCACCGCTTTGTTCATTACTTTTATGTAGTCATCGCATACTTGATGCCCCAGACCTCGTGATCCAGTGTGGATGATCACAGTTATTTGATCCTTGAAAAGCCCGAGGGCGTGGGCAAGTTTTTCGTCATATACCTCCTCTACGAAGCCGACTTCTACAAAGTGATTCCCCGAACCAAGCGTCCCAAGTTGTGCCCTTCCCCTTTCCAAGGCCTTTTCCGACACCAGATCTGGATCTGCACCTTTTATACATCCACCCTCTTCTATGTGCTCCAAGTCCTCCCATTTGCCAAATCCCTGTTCTACCGCCCATTGGGCCCCTTTGAGCAATACCTTCTTTTCCTGGGTTTTGTCCAACTTCAAGTCCTTCCTATGAGACCCAACCCCAGAGGGGACGTTTTTGAAAAGGGCATTGATAAGGGCTTCGATTTTCCCCTCTACGTCCTTACGGGTAAGGTTCGATCGAAGGAGGCGAACCCCGCAGTTTATGTCGTAACCGACGCCTCCTGGCGAAATGACCCCTTCTTCCTCATCGAAGGCCGCCACTCCCCCTATGGGGAAACCATAACCCCAATGTATGTCAGGCATCGCTAGGGCCCTTCCCACAATTCCAGGCATCGTAGCCACGTTCCGTACCTGTACGAGGCTTTGGTCCTCATAGATGTCGTCAAGCATGTCTTCGCTTGCGTAAATGAGACCCTCCGTTCTCATAGGGCCTTCCCTCGGTATCAACCACCTGTAAGCATCAAGCCTTTTGAGCTTTATCTTTTCCATTCCCCTTCACCTCCTCTCATACATCAAATATAATCTCGGCTACCATAAGTCCCTCCCTTTCCTCTATCCGCAGCCGATGATACGTAACAGCCTTAACAGGCAAAAGGATGCAGTGCCTTTCAGGTGAAAAAGGCTCACCCCAGGCCTTGGCGGACAAGTACTCGCCCTTAACCTCAAAGACCTTAAACCTCGAAAAAAGCAAGCCCTTTACCTCGTGTAGGTAAAGGAGCTCGCTAAGCCACCCCACAAGCAATTCCTCAAGGTTCACCCCTTCGACATCTACCCTTTCTTCAGTTTCGGGTCTTACAGTGCCTATGTCGGTTATAACCGTAAAAAGGGCAACAGCAGCTTCCTCGAAAAGCTGCACCAAGTCTTTTCCCCATACACGTACCCTCAAGTCCGCAGTATGGTCTAAAAACTCAAACCCCATAGCTGTAAAAGATCATAGCATAAAAGCCTCTAAACGATAGGAGAGAGCCCATAAAGGGGACCTCCTTGACCTTTAGATCCAAGTAAAGGCCTCCACGGCTGCCCAAGGAAGTTTAGGCCGTATTACTTTGACCTCGCCCAGAGGAGTTCACCTAGGTCCGCGTGATCGTTGACGTATAAATAAAGACCTGTGGCAAGGACCTTAAACTTCGTTTGGGAATAGGGACCATACGAACTCAGGAGCAAAAGGGCATAAGGCTACTTGCTAAGAAAGGGACTAAAGCCTCCTGAGCCCAAAGGGCTACTTCCTGGATGACAATCTCTGGTTGCTTAAAAACAAAAAGCGGAAGTAATCATCTGGATCAACGCTGGAATTTTAAGTTTCACATTCACCAAAGGGGTAAGAGTTTCTTTTAAGTGTTGCTTACCTTAACATGCCTTTGTTATCCGCGTTGATGTTTTTACGGTCTTTTAAGGCCTTTATTAGCCTTTTTCTCTCCTTTGCCAT
>Ga0105163_1000020_pt1 | contig 103569 bp, 118 predicted proteins | sample JNZ110809AmetaG_FD_81531 | JGI IMG/M metagenome (GOLD analysis project Ga0105163, IMG submission 81531) | Hot spring microbial communities from Jinze hot spring, China to study Microbial Dark Matter (Phase II) - JNZ 110809A | ecosystem: Environmental > Aquatic > Thermal springs > Hot (42-90C)... | reverse complement strand
CATTGCTCGGGATACGTTCAACGTCACTTATACTTTTACTGGCAACAACCCGACACCATTGTTATAGAGCGAAGTAACATAATCCTTGACGGAGCTGGGTTCACGCTTCAAGCGGCAAGTGTTGATGGGATACGCATCCAATATCAAAGCAACATAACAATAAAAAATTTGAAAGTGGACGCTGGACCAAGCTCGTTTGGCATATACGCCTACTATTCTCAAAACATAACCATATTTGGCTGTAGGGTTTACTCTTCAGGCACTGGCGTAAGCATTTACTACACATCATACTGCCAAATATATGAAAACATTATTGAACGCAGCGGCATAGGCATAAGCATAACAGGTTCAGAGGTTGAGAGCACAGGCCATCACAATTTGATACGTAACAACACTGTAACATCCAACAGCAATTATGGAATATACTTAGGTGGTTATCGCAACAGCGTTTACCAAAACAACGTAACGGGAAATGACCGCGGAATTAATGTTGGAATCGATTTCAGCAACGTTTGCGAAAACATTATCACGCGAAACAAATATCCAAATGGAGATGGAATCTCCATGGGCACGGGGATTGATGGATGCAACGTTTCCTATAATTATGTTGCAGAAAACAGTTGGGGCCTCATACTTGGAGGAGGACTCGGATACTGCAGCAGCCACATACCCAACACCTTGAAAGGCAACGTCATTGTAAACAATGGTTTGTTAAACTTTGTATTAAGTGCTACAGGACTGAACTACCATGCTTGTACGATGAGGTGGATGTTTCAAACACGGTTAACGGCAAGCCAATTTATTATTGGTTTAAAAGGGAGAACGATACTATTCCGTTAAACGCTGGGTTTGTGGCCTTAATCAGCTGTAGAAACATAACTGTGGCGAACTTGACCCTAGAGAAAAATCTTGAGGGTATAGTGCTCGCTTACTCCAACAACTGCACAATTTATGGAAACAGTCTCATCGATAACGGCGATGTTGGATATGGATACGGCAGCATAGTCCTCTACCAGTCGTCAAACAACACTATACACAACAATACGGTGGCCACAAACGATTGGACGGGCATGGGAATATTGATTGATCAAGGATCCAACCATAACATAGTTTCAGAAAACAAGATCGTAAAAACCAGCGACGGCATTAGAATACCAAGCACAGCATCTCACAACGAAATTTTCGGAAATCATCTAGAATACAACACACGGGGCATTGGAATCGAATCCAGCGCAAGCTATAACGTCATACGCAACAACTATGTGGCGGGTTCTGGTCAAAACGGCATGGCGGTCAACGGGCAGTATAACAGCATTTTAGAAAACGACGTGATCGCATGCAAATATGGCATCAGCATCGGAGGACAACACAACGTTATTGTCGGAAACAACATTGCAGAAAACTATGAAAGAGGGATATTTGCAGGCGGCACATACAACAATATCTCCGACAACACCATCATAAACAACAATGAGGGAGTCTACATTTCCAGCGGCTGCCAGAACAACTGCATCTATCACAATAACTTCGTAGACAACATGAAACATGTAACTTATTATTGGTCCGGCGATGGTAACTTCTGGAACAGCAGCTATCCCACTGGCGGAAACTACTGGAGCGGATATGAGAATAAATATCCCAACGCTACAGAACTTGACGGTTCAGGCTTATGGAACACACACCCTACGTTATAAACGCTAAAAACATTGATTACTGCCCGCTCATGGCGCCGACGAAGCCTGTAACAAGAAAGTTCATAGCCTATAACAGCGTGAAAGTGGAAGTGTACAGCAACTCTTCTGTTTCGCAATTCCAATTTAACATAAACATCAAATCGATAAGCTTCAACATAACCGGACCAGCGGGAACAAAAGGCTTCTGCGACATAACCATCCCATTAAGCATCCTTTGGGGAGGCTTCACTCTATACATGGATGACGTCCAACTTGAAGAGGGCGTCAACTACACGAAGACATGTAATGACGTTCAATGCATTTTTCATATAACATACGCCCATAGCAAGCATAGGCTTGAAATATTCGGAACACAAGTCATCCGGAACTTCCAAGCTTGGCTGCAGCGTTGCTGCTTGTTGCGATTGCGGGTATACCTGCAATAAGAACAAGGAAAGCCGCCAACGAATCAGAAGGTTAAATTTTTAATCCTTTAGCCCTCTTTTTTTGCGCTCCTTTCTTGTTTTTTCCACCATGAGTTCAACTTGCTGCATAGCAGTTCCAAGATAGTTTCGCGGATTTAATGCATCGTCGATTTCTTTTTCGCTTAGTTTTCCCCTTACAACCTCGTTTTCCAATAAGACTTTTTTGAATGGAACTTTTTCTACTTCGCTTTTTATTGTTAGCTTTCTTAGCAGTTCATGGGCTTCCTGTCGGCTTAAGCCCTTCCTTGTTAGGGCTATCATGACGGCTTCTGACATGGCTCTTCCCTGGGTTAACTCTATGTTTTGGCGCATGCGCTCCTCATTCACGTAAATGTTTGCCACCACGTTTGTCATTAGGAGGAGCATGTAATCCACGAGGATGCAGGCTTCTGGAATAATGAAGCGCTCCGCAGAGGATTGAGTTAAGTCGCGTTCATGCCACGTCACCACGTTCTCCAAAGCCGGGATTACAAGGCTTCTGACTATGCGGGCTAATCCGCAAATGCGCTCGCAGGTCTCTGGGTTCTTCTTGTGGGGCATGGTGGAGCTCCCTACCTGTTTTTCCGCTTCGAATGGTTCAGCCAACTCACCTATCTCGGGCCGTTGGAGTTCACGTATTTCCGTGGCGAAGTTCTCTAGGCTTGCGGCAACCAAAGCCAGTAGGCATATTAATTCGGCGTGGCGATCTCTCTGTACGATTTGCGTGGAGATGTCTGCCGGTTTTAAGCCGAGCCTTTTCATTACAAGTTCTTGGATTTTCATAGCCTGTTCGCCTAAACCCGCCTGCGTGCCCACTGCGCCGCTCATCTTTCCCACAAGCACTCGTTCGCGGCACTCTCTAAGCCTTTGAATGTGGCGGGAGATTTCCCTCATCCAAACAGCAAACTTGAAGCCCAAGGTAATGGGCAGGGCATGCTGTCCATGGGTTCGTCCCATCATCAACGTTTCCTTGTAGCGTAGGGCTTTCTCCATCAAAACTTTCTCGAAATCGTTCAGCCGCTTCTCTATAATGTCCAAGGCTTCCTTCAATTGGAGGGCTGTGGCCGTATCAACAATATCATAGCTTGTGGCGCCGAGGTGCACGTAAGCCCCGCTTGGTCCGCAAGCCTCCGCCAGCGCCTTGACAAGCGCCATAACATCATGTTTGATTTCTCGTTCAATCTCTTTTATGCGGGTAAGCCTCACGTGTTCAAGCGACGCAGCAGCCATTATCCTTTCAGCGTCTTCCTGCGGTATATTGCCAACCTCAGCGTGCGCCCATGCCAGGGCAGCTTCAACATCCAACATTTTTTGGATGCGGTTTTCCTCCTCGAAGATTCTCCTCATTTCAGGTGTGCCATAACGCCCAGTGTCGATGGGAAGGATTGGCAAACGTTTTCCCTCCTAGAAGATAGGATGGTTTGGGATTAATGCTTTTCCAGTTCTTGAACCACCTGCTTCAGAAGACTAATATTCGGGATTATATAGGCGTTCCAGCTTGAAAGCTTAACAACATGGTCCACATTCTTATCAATCAGAACGGCGTTCATCTGGGCGAGCACGGCGCCAACAAGATCCTCGAAGAGGCTGTCGCCCACGTGGAGGGCCTCATGGGGCTCAACATTAAACCTTGAAAGGGCTTTTGCAAAGATTTCCGGTTTAGGTTTTGAAACTCCAACTTCGTCAGCGTAAAACTGTTCATCTATAAATCTTGCCAAACCTGCCTTTTCAAGCAGGATCCTATTGACTTTCCCAGGCCAGAAAACCACATTGCCGACAACTATAACCGTGAACCCCAACCGTTTCATGTGGCAGACTGACTCCAATACACCGTCCATCAAGTAATGTCCAGGCAAGCCTTTCTCTGCAACATCCAAAATTGCTCTCTCAATGGTTTCAGTTTTTACGCTAAGAAAGTCCGCTATAATTTTTAGGGCTGCCGGAACTATGCTGGAATCGCTGAATCCACCCGCCCTTCTAATGGCCCTGACTTTTCTATAACCCTCCATGAGCTTGTCTTCGAGGACTGTTGGCTCTCCAAGAGCTTTTGAAAGCTCCAAGGCTATGTCTCGATAAAAAGCCCTAACAGAAAGCAAAGTATCCCAAACATCAAAGCTGACGAGCTTAAGTCCTCCCATTGAGGCTCCTCCAGCTTGGGTTTAGTTTAAATGGTTTAAACTGCAAAAATATGTTATGGCGTTATTTAAAAGGCGGTTACATGAAGGCAATTGCGGCGGTTTTAGACAAGAAGGGAGAAAACGCTGTTTCCAAACTGTTCCCAATGCTCAAAATTCTTGGATGCAGGGGTGCCGATGTATACTGCATAGGAACACCGAGGGACGTGATTACGGGGACATCTTTGGAAACACTTTTAACCCAAGAGTTTAGGGGTCGAATGGCTTTGGGACACGTTTTCTTAAGGGTGTTAGCCACAGATAAACCTCAAATGGCAAATTTTGGAAACTCAACTTTCTTATTTGATGGTAGAATCTACAATCCTCCAATGGAATGCCTCGACGCCTTCGTCGCGAATAGGCTTCAAGTAGGCGCTTGTGCCTTTGCTGAAGCTTTAATCAAAGAGTTTGATGGATGTTTTTCCTTCGCCTTCATTGAGAACGGAAAACTGGTGGCTGGCAGAGATGCATTAGGCTTGTATCCTCTCTATTATGGGGAGAACAGCGACCTCTTAGCCGTTGCCTCCGAACGTAAAGCCCTCTGGAAGATAGGCGTGAACGAGGCGAAACCCGTTCCGCCAGGGCACATACTAATTGCGGATGAGGGCAGCGTCCAAATAAGGCACGTTAAGTCTCCCGTGGGCGGCGTTCAACCAAGGTCTCTAGAAGAGGCTGCTGACAGCCTTCAAGAGTCACTGTTGTGCTCAACCCTTGAAAGGACGGTGGGCGTGGATAAAGTGGCGGTAGCCTTCTCTGGAGGATTGGACAGCAGCTTAATCGCCCTCCTAGCCCAGAGGACCGGGGTTGAAGCGCACTTGATCCACGTGAGCCTTGAGAATCAGCCTGAAACATTACAGGCTGAGGAGGCTGCCTATCTGCTGGATATGCCCTTCCACAAGTTCCTTTATAGCGACGAGGATGTGGAACGGGTTCTTCCCGAAGTTTTATGGTGTGTTGAGAGTCCGAATCCGCTCAAAGCAAGCATAGCCATACCTCTTTTCTGGGCAGCTGAAAACGCCGCCAAACTTGGCTTTAAGGTTCTGTTGTCCGGTCAAGGGGCAGACGAGCTTTTTGGAGGTTACAGGCGTTATTTAACCCTCTATGCACGATTTGGCGAGGAAGTTGCCCAGAAAGCCATAACCTCTGACATTTTGAGGATGCATGAGGATAACTTTGAGAGGGACTTCAAGGTCTGTGTCTTCCACAATGTGGAACTGCGTCTGCCCTTTGTTTCTCTCCCCATTGCGGAATTCGCCCTCACTTTGCCGCTGAATCTGAAAATAGCCCTTGAGAAGAATGCCCTCCGAAAGCTTGTGCTTAGAAAAACCGCGGAGAGACTTGGATTGCCCAGACAGATAGTTTGTAGACCTAAAAAGGCGGTGCAGTATGCCACCGGAGTGGACAAAGCCCTTAGAAAGTTGGCGAAAAAGCAGGGTTTTTCTCTGCAACAGTATTTACTGAGGATTTTCAAGGCTTATGGTGACTTAGAGAATAAGAAGGAAGGGGTGTAGGGCTTACTCGATCACTTGTATGGCTCCTTCTGGGCATTGGGCTTCGCATGCTCTGCAAACGAGGCACTCTTCCACTTTAACTGGGACGGATTTTCCCTCCCTTATTTCGTAGACGCCTACTGGGCATGTGTCAACGCATGTTCCGCATCCGGTGCACTTGTGGTTGTCAACTACAATTTTTACCAATTTTCCTCCTCCCTTTTTCAGCTAGATTTCATTCAAGTCAAGCGGGTTAAATAAAAACCTTTAGGTTTGCTAGTGGGCTTCTTCACGTAGCCTTAACAGAATTCCGTTTATTGTTGCCTCTGCCTTCTCCCTCCTGCGTTGATAGTCGGCAAGAAGCCTTCTGTAAGCCTCTAGAGTTAATTCGCCTCTTTTGTGGCGGTTTTCAATGCTCCGGATATCCTCTTCAACCTCGTTAACCTCGGTTTCCGCCACCTCCAGCTGGTGCATCAAATCCGCATAACGTCCACCGGCGGATCGAATCTTCAGCTTAAGCTCGCTAAGGTTTCGTTCAAGCGTTGCAAGGCGAGTCTCTAAAGTCTTCTTCTGAACTTTATATCTCCGCCTCGGGATTCTCCCCCTGCTCACGGCAACCTCAATGGACTTCATTTCCGCCAGAATCTTCTTTTTCTCCTCATAGGAATTAACGAAAGACCTCAATGTTTCAGCGGTCAACCTCACGGCTACCGTTGGAACGGCAACTGTTACGGGAGCCGCTGGGGCTCTGAGTTTGTTCCAGATGGCTATGACTGCACATGCGAATGTGGCTAGAGCCCAAGTCCATAGGGTTGGACGGAAAGAAAGCCACAGAAAACTGTACATGTATGAGACTTTAACAGTCAAATTATCTAATAAAAGTACGCCTTGTGTCTGCAGCGTAACTCTTTCTTGGAATATCTCCCTAGTGGTTCCATAAGTCATGGGGGTTGAGGCGCCTTCGCAGTTGAGACCAGTTATTTTTGCGCCTTCTGGGAAAGTGAAGGTTATCCAAGCTTCTTTAATGTAGTATCTGACATTCTGAAACATTTGGAGGCTAAGTTGACCGCTTTCTCCGCTTTTCACAATGAAGCTGCTTGGAACCTTATATTTCACGATGAACCTTGCAGCTTCCCCGCTTTTCAAGGATATGGTTCGACCAGCAAACGTCAGCTTCACCTTGTAAAATCTACCGATAAGTCTTTCCATTATCGCGGGCTTTTCGCCCTTCCTTCCAAACTCATCCTCCACGGTTACGTCGGAGGCGTTTGGTAGGAGGGCAACTTCTATAGATGATATTTCTTTCGGCGACTGGTTCCTAATGTAGTAGCTGTCTGAAACCGTTATTTCCCCATTTGCGGCTACAGCAATTTCCCGTTTAAACTCCTCCACCGTGAAAAGCTGTATATCCTCCGTGACTAAAAGGAAAGTTACGTTTGCCTTTTCGTAAGTGAATGGCTGCAAGTTCACGTTAACCGCATAATTAAACGATGGCACAGTGCCAGAAACATATTTTGCGTCTACAGGAAGGGCTAGCGAGGCGTTACATGAGGAAGCCTGCACGGCTAGACTGGGGAAGGCGGGGAAATCCAAAGTGAAAAGGCTCGTGTTCGCCGTGTTCTGCCTAAGGAAACTCTGCGAAAGCACAAAGTAGACGCTGAATACTCCATTTTGAGGTGGCGGGTTAAGATCCACGTTCACCCCATAAAAGCCCATCCGCCCCTCCAGCGACACACCAGTCTCAACGGTGTATCTCTGCAAGGGGTTAGCTGGAGGGTAAGCCACGCATTTAAGAACGTGGGAGCCGTACTCGTATGGCAAGCCTATCAAAAAACTGTTGGGGGGTGTGCCTCCTACCTTAATTGTGTCGTTTATTAGGATGTAGCCGTTGTGGAGAATCTCCACTCTATGATTTATCCATTCCACAGTGTATGAGCTTTCAGCTTTAACGTTTCCCACGTGAAAAATGTTTAAAGCCAAAATCAAGGATGCGGTAATCCAAAGGGCAAGCGTTAAAGATCTCCTCTTCAATGGTTTTCCTCCGTTGGATCTGCGTCTGGCTTCTAAAATATTCAAAGACCTATTTATTTGCTTTTACAATTTCGAAAGACTTGTTGGTGTTTCAAGCGGCAGCAGGGCAGAATCCGAAATCTTCCTGAGCTTAAAAATGAAGACTGTCCGTTCTTTTCCCTCTATATCGGGTTGCCGCTCTGTCTGCATGGATTCAACTTTAAATCCTCCGAGGAACATGTATCTTCCAGGAGACTTTTTCTCGAAAACAAAGATTGGAAAGCCCTTTTCCATCTGCATTTTTAGGACAAGGTTTCCTCTATGCATTTGCTGGTTTCCAACGCGCCCTTCCCCAGTGTATAGGAGGATTTCGCCCTCAAACCTGTCATTATAAGGGTTTTCAAGGCTTTCCTCTGGGGTTTTATTCAAAACAGTCGTTAAAACCACATGTCTAATGCCTGATTTCAAGTTTCCACTGTACCTTATCCCCCTCCTCGTGCAGACGTTAAAAAGCCTTGAAATTTCCATGTTGCTAAGAACGTCTCCAGCTTTAATGAGCATGCCCTTCAGTCCATGTGATGCATATTTAAGCGACAATTTAAAACCATCGCTGCGCAAATTAGGCATAAAGACCCACTTAAGGAAAGGTCCACTTTGCCCTATGACCCAATCGAGAGACACCTTGCCATAGAAAAACTCGTCACTCGTCTAGGTCCCGAGGGACTGGAAAGAAAATACTACCGCATTAGACCTGCGAGGTGGTATGGTGGGATAGTCACTGCGGATTGTGTTGGATGCGGCTTGGTTTGCCGTTTCTGCTGGGTTTCAGACATGGTCTCAAATCGCCCGGCAGATGTAGGCACTTTTTATACGCCGAGGCGAGTTGCCGAGAGCTTGGTCTCCCTTGCAAGAAAATGCCATCTAAATTTGCTTAGGATAAGTGGCGGCGAACCAACTATTGGAAAGGAGCATCTGCTGGCGGTTCTTGAAAGCCTAAAAGGAGCGGGGTTTAGGTTCATTCTCGAAACAAACGGCGTACCCATGGCCTACGACAAGGGCTATGCCAAAGACCTTGCAAAGTACGATTTTGTCCACGTGAGGGTTTCGCTTAAAGGATGCAGTGAAGAGGAATTTGCTGCTCTCACAGGCGCAAAGCCGGAAGGGTTCAGGCTTCAGCTTGAAGCCCTTCAAAAGCTTGTAGATGCGGGGGTGAGCTGCCACCCGTCGGTTATGGCTTCCTTTTCGACGAAGAAGAGCCTCCAGTCGCTTTTGCAGAGGCTAAGCCAGATAAGCCCTAAACTGGCGGAAGAAATCGAAATTGAGGAGCTTATATTATACCCGCATGTGGTTCGAAGGCTACGAAAATATGGTTTGAAGTATTATACTGGCTATGCTCCGGAAAACGTGCCTCCAGAGCAGATTTAGATTAGCCCCGCCTTCTTTAGGTAATAGTTTTCCTCTTTCTTGGGGCCGAAGCTTCTTACCCCTTTCTCCTTGAGTTGCTTTCTAAGTTGGGCGGCGTATTCGCTGCTTATTTCGCCTCTTTTCTCCATGTAAGCTATTATTTCTTCAGCTTGCTCCTCTGTGTCGCAGCGGCGTATAAAGTCTATGACATCTGGGTCATAGTTTGCGAAGGGGTCAACCCAGCTTCTTTTTTTCCCAGAAGCCACCCTTTCCCCTTCTTCTGTGTCCATGCGTATGGAGTTTATTGAAACTTTGTTTTCGTCCAGCTCCATCTCTCTGGCTAGGTTTGGGAAAAGCTTTTTGAAGGTTTCCTTGTCGAATTCCACGTGGCTACCTTCTAATCCTTTGAATGGAGTTTCTCCTATTTAAATGTCTAGTAGCGCTTAGCATTAGAAGGGGACAAATCTTTGGGTTGGATTTTTTGAAAGCACTTTCTCGAGTTCGTGGATGTTGAGTCCAGAAACAGCGTCTCCATAGACTTCACAGTGTTCTTTGGCCTCTCGCTCCGCCGGGCTTCTAATGATTATTTCTGCTTCGAAGTTTGAGGGTAAACTTGCAAGTATGCGGTAAGCCCTCTTCCATACGCCACCCTTTGTCATGGTTATCCAGCCTTTCTCTAGTATCTTGATGCCAGCCTCCTCAAGCATAGCCAAAATTTCCTTAGGGTTATAATAATAGACGTTTATGTCTATGTCGCTTTTATGGTGGATGGTGCCCCGCCACACGCTTCCAACAAGCACCGGATCATATTCTTCTAGAATTTTCATCAGTTTTAGGGCTTCCTGTCTCATTTGGACGAGGCGTTCCCAGCGTGTGGCACCTTCATTTTCCTCGGCTATTTTGTCAAGCTCCATGGCTACTTCCAGGTTTGTGGGTAAAACATTTATGCCGAGAACTTCAGCAGCCCTTAGTTTTGCCTGCTTATACTCTTTCTCAATTCCATGGTAGAGAAGGTTGGCGGCTTCCCTTGCGATTTTCCTCCGGAGATCCACGTCGCCTCTGTTCATCTAGCGTTTTATCACCCGTTCATATAATGCGATGGTTTTTTCGGCTATCTTGTCCCATGTAAACTCGTTTAGAACTCGACGTCGCCCATTCATGCCAAGCCACTTCTTTTTTTCAGGGTTTTCTAGAGCGCTTATGATGCCCCACGCTATGTCCGCTGGATTATTGGGGTTTATGTGAAAGCCGCACTGCTCCTCACCGCATGGAATGACTATTTCCCGCATCCCGCTTACGCCGGCGGCGCCCACGACCACTGGGCGTTCCATGCTCATGGCTTCTAGTGCAACTATCCCAAATGGTTCGTAGAGGCTTGGAAAAACCGCCACGTCGCAGGCTGCATAGTGGAGGATGCGCTCTTCCTCTGACAGAAATTGGAAGTTAAATTTTACAGAGTCTTGAAGCTTCATCATTTTTACGAGATTGACGAGGTAGTCTTGTAAGTCGCCAACGCCAACAATGACGAGTTTGGCGTTTGGAATCTTCTGCAGCACATAAGGCATGGCCATTACAAGCTTGTCAACGCCTTTGACGCCTACCAGTCTGCCGATGAACAGGATCATTGGGTCTTCGGGCTTTATCCCATAAAAATCCCTGATCTTGGCTATTTGCTCTTGGCTCACTGTTTGGGGATCATATTTCTCGGGGTCAACGCCGTTATAGCAGACTTCTATCTTGTCTTTTGGAAAGCCAAGTTTTATCAGCTCGTCCTTCATGGCATACGAAACCGTGATGATCATGTCGGCAACCTGGGCTCCGCGGAGTTCAATGTTGCTGACAACTTCTGAGCCGTTTCCAAGGGTTCTTCCCTTTTCCGTCGAGTGAACATGGAAAACCAGCGGCAACCCTGTCTCCTTTTTAATGGTTATACCCGCTATCACTGAAAGCCAATCATGGGCTATTACAATGTCAAATTTGAAGCCTTCCTTGGCTATTAACTCGTTGACTAGCTTTGCAGCGCTCAAGTAATTATAAACTAGGATTTTGGAGAAGAGCTGAATGCCTCTGCCCCACTTTTTAACGTCTTCAGCTACCACATCTGGCAGTGAATCCGAAATATCAATGTGCAGCGGCCTGTGAATCTCTATGCCACGCCAAATTTCCCTCGTTGGGAGGCTTCCCTCGTCATCGTTCATTGTGAAAACGGTTACGTCATGATCCATTAGGACGAATCTCCGAGTGATTTCAGCGGCGTAAGTGCCTAAACCACCTACTATTTTTGGCGGAAACTCGTAGACAAGCACAGCCATCTTCATGTTGATTCCCAAAGTTGAAGGCTTCTGTAGGCTTATGCACCGCTTCCTATTTACGTTTTCGGAGATCCACTAGGACCTTTTAAGCCAATCGATTATCTGTTGGTCAAGACTTTTCCTTTTTCGCTTCTTACCGGCTGGGGACGCTGGGTAGCTACCCACAATTTCGTAGGTTTTTAGGGCTAGTTCATCAGCCTCTCCCTCTCTAAACTCCCGCCACTTTGGATTATGCCTAAAACTGTTGGGCTGAATCCATTCCGGGGAGAATTCGTCAAGCTCGTTTGGCTTTAAACAAACGCACACAACATCCAATTCGCGGTGCAAACTTAGCGGGCACGTGAAAACCCTTCCAGCATCCATTCTGTTCTCGACACGTATATCTTCAACATTTAATTCTCCGGAAAATTTTGGCAGAACGTTAAGGTTCACGTACTCTACAATGGCGTAGGCTAAATCCAACGGGTGCGCCTTACCCAACACGCTTTCTGAAAAAGCCCCTTCATGAATGTGGATGTGGCAGCCGTTTCCGGACCACTTCACGTAGACAGATTCCCTTACGCTTTCACTTTCGAGAAAGGCGATTATCTGCTTTGCAACGGCTACGGTTTTCTGCCAGTCTCGGAGGGCGCTGTCCACGTCCCATGTCGGTGTGCAACGAATCACATTGGAAAGCGTCTGCACATCTTTGGCGCTGTTTACTGAGCGATACTTGTTGGCTGAGGCGTAAAACGTTCTTACTCGAAAGTTCATCTTTTCCAGAAGCTTCTGCAGATTGTCTAGGCTGTCAACTGCTAGTGGTTTACCCTTGAAGTATCTTCTGAAAATAAGCTCGCCCTTCTCGTTTGTGCAGTGGGCGGCAACCCACCTTCCAGAGCAGAAGTCCACTATTTCCCTTTGAACCTCAAGCCTTGAATAGTGTTCACGAGCTAAGCTCAGGCTGCTCAAGTTCCCTCTTCTCCGCCGCCTTTTGGATTTTCTCCATAACCTTTCTTGGCAGGGCTATGTCCTCTCTGCGTTCCTCCACCGGTCCAAGGATTACGAGCCCTTTTCCATGTTCGATGGTTATTTCATGCATTTGGAGGCTGTGGGGTGTCTGCCGCATCTTCTCCACGAGCAGATAACGCCTCAAAACACCGTTTCGGACGAAGCGCCTAAACCTTATTATGCCGTCTGCAATGTGTTCAATGCCCCAGCCGAAAGCCTCTGAGGTGGTTATGGCATACTGAGAAGTTGCAAGAATTGTGAAGTCCCACTTCGCCAGAACTTTCTTAACGAAGTAGGAGTGCCGCCGTGCCATGGCAGGTTTGTCGAGCCAAAAAGCTGAAAGAGAATCAATCACCAAGCGGGCTCTTCCATAACCCAAAGCCTTTTTTGCCTCAATAACCTTGTTCACAAGCTCCTCAACGGTTAACGCCTTAATAGTCCACTGATCCTCCGTCCCCATCAAGGCGTCGATCAAAACAAGCCTGCCCTCCCTTATGGCACCGGCAAAGTCAAAGCCAAACTGTCCAGCCTGCGTTATTATGGATTCCCGGCTTTCCTCCGTTGTCACATAGATACATCTGTCTCCATCAGCAATGCCCTGTGCTATAAAATGGATGCATAAAATGGTTTTTCCAGTGCCGGGTTCGCCTGTTACAGCCACACAAAATCCTCTGGGAATACCGCCTGCAAGCATCTTGTCGATGGCGGGTACCCCCGTTGAAAGCCTTTCCACGGGCAAGCTTTGACCCTTCAAAGTGTATTTAGGGCTACCCTTCTATAAGGTGTTTGGAGCTGTTAAAATTTAGTTTGACATTAGATTCAACTCTGCCTGCAATTGTAGAAGGCGAAAGCTTGAAAAGCCTCGAAGCCAAAGATAAAGCCTCTTGAGGATGTTAAGGTGAGTCTATCTCCAGTCAAAAAGCTTGTTCTCGAAACTGTTTGGATGTTCGGTAAGCCAGCCAAACCCATGGAAGTAGCCTCAGAAATAGGCTTAAGCTTCCCCACAGTGATGATGCACATGATAGGCTTAACGAAAATGGGCTACTTGGAAACCTTTGGGAAGGGATACTACACCATAACAAGGAAGGGCCGGGAAGCCCTAGGCTTGCCGGAAATCAACGGCGAAAAAGCCGAACAGGTACTGGCAACTCTGCCCATGGAAAAGGCTTTCCACTTCTACTTGGATATTGGAAAGCCCCTAAACGTCTCAGCCACAAGCCTTACAGACTTCTGCGAGAAAATCCAAAAAATCGACATTACTTCCATAAAGTTTCACCTTTACCGTGGAGACTTCGAAGCATGGTTTAATGGGATGGGCGATGCGGAACTGGCTAGGAAAATTGCCGTAATCAGGGAGCGAAAACTTTCAGATGAAGAGCTGCGGAAAAAGCTCTACGAAGTTGTGAAGAATCGATGTGAAGAGCTTGCCAAAATAAGGCGGGCTTCAGCCCAGCCTAGATGGGCGTGAACCTCTCTTTAAGCTTCTCAATGACCTGTGGCAGAGTTGTATATTCCATAGATTCAACGCTTAGGCGGGCTGGTTCAAACTCCCCCATACGCCTAAGCATGGCGGCAAGTTTCATAGCTTCCTTTCTTGCTGGTTCAAAGGCTGGGTCCTCAAATAGGTCTGCTATCAAGGGTTTGCCTTCATCATCGCTTGCTATAGCTCCATCTGAAACCTGGAAACCCAAAGCTACAAGCCTTGGAGGACCATCAAAGAGCGTGCACCGGGCATCCTTTAATCCAACGGGCATTATTGGACCCCAGTGGCTTCCCCGCATCCAACCTGCCACAAGATAGGTGTGCATGAAAGGCGCTAGAATTTCGCCAACGGCCGGCAAGCCATGCTGAGCCCGAACAATCATGACAGGGTCGTCTTTTCCAACATATTTCCCCGCTATAAGCGAAAGCTTTGTCACACTGCTGGAGGCGCATATTAAGTCGTCTCTCGCTCGCCAAACCCTTGAGATTATATAGCGTTCAACAGTGCCGATTAACGCCACAAGCTCATACATTTCCTCTGGGCATTTAAGGACAACCTTCTTTCCCTCTTGGGCGTCCACAACCTCAAACTTGAATCCCCCAGCCATGTTGGGGTCTATCACGAGCCCCGCTGTGTTCATCGGGTCTGCGAAGATGCGGAAAAGCGGCAAATTAAAGCTTCCCGCCGAAGTTTTATCCGCTGCAAAAACCACTATAGGATCTGATTTTCGCTCCTCAATTTCCATTTCCGCCACGCCTGGTCCGAGACCTCGAACGGTTCCGCTGAAAGCGTTTTTAAGTAAGTCTTGTCCAGCTCCATAAAGCTTAAGCCTCAAAGCCTTTTGGGCGGCTTCTTGGAAGGTGTCCCATGCAAGCTGATGGATCTCTGGGTTTGATTCACCTCTCCCATGAACCATTAAAAGTTGCATGTCATCTCCAACATTGAAAACGTAATAGCTATTTATCAAGCCCTCTTCCTTGGCCCTTTTAAGGTTTTTATTCGCTATGTCCAGCAGGGGTTTCGGAACAACATGGTGTCCTGCTAAAGAGCCCACATCACATTTTATTATGGAAATCGTGGTTTTCTTGGTCATGAAATACCACTTTAATTCAAGCGGATTACGGGTAAAGGGTTAGAAACCCTTAGCTTTTAAAAAGTTTCCTAAAGAAATAGAAAGCAGTTAACATTAATCTGAGCAGGCGACAGTGTTATGAACGAATTGAGGATTATATCCGTCAAAATTCCAGAGGAGGTTTATCAAGAACTCGCCTTAAGGGTCCCGGAGGGTGAGAGAAGTAATTTCATAAGGGACGCCATAATTGAAAAGCTTCAAAGAACACCTAAACCGGACAAGATTCTCGAAATCGAGAAAAGGCTGGAAAGACTTGAAGTGGAATTCTCCCAAATAAAGAGGTATCTTGCAGACTTGGAGCTTCTCACATATGAAAGGGGCAAAGTAAATCCTCATGCCTTCTGCCTTGACGAATTAGACCACAAAATAGTGGACTACCTCATCCACTACAAGGGCGCCACAACTCCGGAACTGGCTGAATATCTGAAAACCAACCGCTGGCTTGTTTTAAACAGGCTGAAACGGATAATGAAAAACTCTCGAGAACAGCTTGGCCAGCCAATAATAGAGTACTATCCAGGCGAAAAGTCTGGTAAGAAAAAAGCGTGGTGGATAAACGAGGAACTTATAGAACTCTAACCGCCAAACCCCGATAACAATTAATTCAGCAATGCAAAATATCACTGGGTGGGCCCGTAGCCCAGCACGGACTAAGGCGCCGAACATCCATGAAGAGAATGGATGTGCGCAAGCCTCCGGAGCCGGAGAACCGGGGTTCAAATCCCCGCGGGCCCGCTATTCGGCCTTGAAACGGTGTTTGTGGCAAAAGTGAGTTTGGTAGCCCGGGGGAGATTCGAACTCCCGTCAGCGGGTCCAAAGCCCGCTATGCTTGTCCGCTACACCACCGGGCTTCCTGTTGGATACTGTTATATCTTGTCAATTTGGAAGTTTATTTAGATTTTTTACAGACTATGCTGATCACGATGCTCATGCCTGTTATTAACGCCCCTAATGTTATATAGGTGTATTTAGATGGTGGACTTGCTGTTTCATATTGTTCTGGTCCGTTGTTTAAGACCACGGTGAAATAGACTGTTTGAATGAGCGATTGTATCCAAAGAAGGGAAGCGTTCGGCTTTGCAAAGGCTTTGCTCCATTGCGCATTCCCGAGGGAATCAGTCTTTATAAAATTGAAAGCGTCACCGTTGTTTGACCAGCTAACGCGTATCCTCCGTCGCTAGTTTGTATAATGCAATGTGCACATGCATATTCAACACCGTCTCCATATGTTCTGTTCTATTGGAGTTCGCCGGATGAATCAGTTTTGAGAAGCAGGAACTTTTTGCCACTCGTATCCGCTATTGCATATCCACCGTCTGTATGACGCGCATCCCTCTCCGGGAAGGTAGGTTTTGCTCCATAATGTCGATGGTGTTTGAGCCTTTATGAGAAAAGTGGATAAAATAATGAATGGAATAATCATGGCGCAGACAAAAAATATTATGAAACTTTTATGAAGATACGCCATTTTTATCATTAAAAAGGTTAAGCCGTGCTAAAATTTAGGTTTTCTGTTGTCTTAGGGGCGCTATGTATTATTTCTTATGCTTCTTGTTTTGCATTAACTCTTAAGTATGTGGGTTTTGATTAAATGTTTCTTCTCTTTCCGCAGCCTAACCATGTCTTTCTTTGCTCTTTCAACAATTATATGCGCCCTTGTCTTGTCAATGTTGGCTAGTCCAAGCAGTTTCGCTGTGTCTTGGTGGATTTTTGGATTTGCCCTTTCAAGGGTTTCTATGGAATGCACTAAGGTTGTATAGTCTATGGGCTGTTTTTCTATTGAGGACTTTAGCCATGCATAATTTTCAAGCATGGTAATGAATGTGCTTTCTAAGTAGTGGACGGCCTCCGCATAGTTTTCGGCGTTTATAATGGATGTGGTCCTTAATATGACGCCTTGCATGAAAGCTGGATTAAAATAGTATTTTAATCTGGTTTTCGCCATAAAATGGGCTTTTTCAACTGTTTGGCTGTTCTGTTTGACCGTAATATACATTTCATCCCACAATGACTTGAAAAGCCTCATCTTCTCTTCCGCTAACGACTTGTTAGCAGCATAGAGTCCTGTTGTTTCCATGTAGTCCGCAAACACTTCTCTTAATCCGAGCTTTTCTGTTGCTGCTTCAGCTTTCTCTATGAAGTGGCTGCTTGAAATTGGCTGAAGCGCTATCTCCAACAGTATTTTTAGAACGTTTTCTAGGGCTGTGGAGGCGAAGAGCCACGCGCTTAGATTATCTCCTTTAGATAGGGCTGAAGTGGCTCTGCTTAGATGAATGTCTGCTTCCACTGCATGGGCGTTTGTTCGAATGTCCACCCTTTCAGGCGAACTGTAGGTTTTCACCATCAACATCTTGATGTTTGTCAGCGTCCAATCTCTGTCATAGAGAATTTGGGCTTCAAAGAGTTTCTGGTCCAACTCCGACGGTAATGGACCTTGAACCCATTTCATGGGGATAAAATTCAAGTCTATCATTAGGCCATCCGCCACAATCCTTTCCACATATTCTTCTGGAATGTCGCTTTTTGTTAAAATGAGGAGGTCAACATCGCTTGTAGCCGCTGCGTCTCCTCTACTCCAGCTTCCAAACAATCCTAAGCCGTAAACATCCTCTCTGGCCGTCAGCTCCCTAACTATCTTTTCAAGGGCTCTCCTGACTTTTTCTGGGAGTCTTACCGTAATATTTGCCGCTGCCACTGCTGCTTCACATTAAATCAATAGCCTATATTAGTATTCAAAATTTGTGAGAGTGATATTCTGGTTTGAACCGTAAAATTTATATATCAAAACATTTCATCTGAGTTAGCACGCGGGCCGGATGGCTGTCTTCTAATCCGATTTGATGAGGAAAATGAGGGGACGACGGTTCTGCCGCGGCATAGAGGTGGTGAGAAATGAGCGAACAAGAAGCCAAAACCCATCCACGTTTGGCCGACAAGTGCCCAGAATGTGGTAGCCCAAACCTTATTCACGACTATGATACTGGAGAGACTGTTTGCGGAGAATGTGGACTCGTCCTACACGAGCAGATGATGGACAAGGGGCCGGAGTGGCGGGCTTTCACACAAGAGGAGAAGGCTTCAAGAAGCCGTGTGGGTGTTCCAACATCCTACTCTGTTCACGACAAGGGGCTTTCAACAGCTATAAGCCAGGTGGACCGCGACGCCTTTGGAAGGAAGCTTCCTCTTTCGACGCGTTTGCAGATGTGGCGTTTGAGGAAGTGGCAAATACGCTCAAGAGTACACTCCTCAATAGACCGCAACCTGGCGCAGGCCATGGCTGAGCTTGACCGTCTATCCGACAAGGTTTATGTTCCACCAGCTGTTAAGGAGAAGGCGGCAGTCATATACCGTAAAGCCCTTGACAAAGGTCTCGTGAGAGGCCGGTCAATAGCCGCCATAGCTGCAGCCGCCCTGTATGCGGCTTGCCGTGGAAGTGGGACTCCGCGAACACTGCGGGAAATAGCTGAAGCCAGCCTCGTGGACAAAAAGGATGTTGCCCGATGCTATAGGCTTCTGCTCCGCGAGTTGGATGTGCAAATGCCCATAGCCGACCCACTAACATACGTTTCTAAAATCGCCGAGAAAACAGGGATCTCCGGCAAGACTCAAGGGCTTGCCATACAAATCCTTAGGGAGGCTAAACAGCGGAGGGCTGCAGCTGGCAAAGACCCCATGGGTTTAGCTGCCGCAGCGCTTTACATTGCGTGCCTAATGAACAACGAAAAGAAAACCCAAAAGGATATTGCAGAGGCTGCTGGTGTCACCGAGGTTACAGTGCGCAACCGCTACAAGACCTTAAAGAAACAGTTGAACCTTGAGCTGCCAGACTAGCCTTTTTCAACCGGCTCCTTGTTTTCTTCAAGTTCCATAACTATTGGTCCAGTGTAGCCGCAGTCCTCGCAAAAATATTTTTTGGGTGTAAGCCAATAATTTAGGCTGCTGAATAAACGTATTTTTGGGCTGCCACATCGTGGACAATAAATTTTGGATGGCCCACGGTGCTTTAAAGTCTTGAATACTTCAAGCATGTTTTGTAGGATTCCCATGAATTGCCATCTCTGATGTTTTACTGGACTTCTATGTTTTCCTCTGGATATCCAAGCTTAATGAGGTATTGTCGAACTTTTTCTCGATGATCACCTTGGAGAATTATTTGCCCATTTTTGGCTGTTCCACCACAGGCGCAAAAGCTTTTAAGTTTTTGCGCCAAGCTCCCGAGATCCGTCTCTTTGTCGTTTATGCCCTCCACTATAGTTGTTGGTCTGCCAAACTTTCTTGTTTCAAATCTTATACGGATTCGCTGTTGCTCTTTCTCTATCTCACCGCAGACGCATAAGTCCCTAGGAAGCCCACATATTGGACAGATATCCGCCATGACGCTCAACACTACAATGACAACGGCCATATATAAAATTTTCAAATTCCGAATCCATAATCATGGGCTTCGGAAAAGCTTTAATGACTTCGGAGAGGGTTTCTGATTTATGCGAGTGCTTCTGATTGGCTGCGGTAGGATGGGTTCAGCAGCGGCGGAAGACCTTGCACGCACGTTAAGCGATGCGGACATTGTTGTCGCTGACTCAAACCCTGTGGCTGCCGAGCGGATCGTGGAGAAAATTGGAAAGGCAAATCTCTCATGGATAAAATTGGACGTTGCGGAGCGAAGCAAGCTTGTGGAAACGTTGAGGGATTTTGATTTAGCCTTAGGCTTTCTTCCACCTAGGTTTGGCTTCCACCTTATGGAGGCATGCATCCAAGCCCGTAAAAACCTAGTGGATGTCTCCTACATGCCTGAAAATCCATTAACCCTCCATGAAGAAGCTTTAAAGGTGAATGTAACCATAATTCCCCATTGCGGTTTAGCGCCCGGCATAAGTAACCTTCTCGTTGGGCGAGCTGCCGCGGAACTCGACGCCGTAGAGAAGGTTCACATTTTTGTGGGAGGTCTTCCGGATAAACCCATACCGCCCCTAGGCTATGTCATCACTTGGTCGCCTGAAAGCCTCATAGAAGAATACACTTCAAACGCTAAAATTGTTGAAAACGGCGAAGTAATCGAGGTTGAAGCTTTAAGCGGCCTCGAAACAGTGGATTTTCCCGGAATAGGGAAACTGGAAGCCTTCTACACAGACGGCCTTAGAACATTGCTTTATACCATACGAGATGTTAAGGAAATGTGGGAGAAGACGCTGCGCTACCTCGGGCATGCCGAAAAAGTAAGGTTGCTGAAGGAGCTGGGCTTTTTCAGCTCTGAGGAAGTTGATGTGAATGGAGTCAGCCTGCAACCCAAAAAGCTTACGGCAAAGCTTTTGGAGAGAAAACTCTGTAAACCTGATGTCAAGGATGTTGTGGCTTTAAGGGTTGATGTTCACGGCTTAAAGAAATCTGCAAGGGTGCGACATACCTACACCTTAGTCGACTTTTATGATGAGAAAAGCGGGGTAACGGCGATGGCTAGAACAACAGCATACACGGCATCAGCCGTTGCAAAACTGGTTTTAGAAGGGGTTATTCGCCTCAAGGGGGTGGTGCCCCCAGAGAGGCTCGGCATGGACAGAGAAATCTACCAGCGGATCGTGGCCGAATTAAACAGCAGGGGTGTTAAAATCAACGTTGAAACGGTTGTGGAATAGCGATACATCTATGAGACTATGCCCATTCTGTGGAGTTCCTCGCGGAGACTCTCCTTCACCTGTTTTAGGCTTTGCCTTTTCGCTACGTATTCGTCCCCGCTTATCTTTCCAGCCTTGAAGTCATCATCCAGCTGGGTGAGCTGACGGTCTATTTCCGCTATGCGAGCCCTTAACTGGTCTATGTAGGAAACAGCCCTTTCCTCAGCCATAACCTCCGAAGGCGTCAAAGCCATCTTTATCACTCCATCTTCAATTCGCAGTATGCGATCCGCCGCTCTTGCAACACTCGGATCGTGGGTCACCATGATCACAGTTTTACCCAGTTCTCTGCTGACTTTTGATAGATAGTTAACAACTATCTTCGCGTTAACGGTGTCCAATTCGCCTGTGGGCTCATCAGCCAGTATCAGTGGCGGGTCGTTTGCTAAGGCTGCGGCTATGGCTACTCGCTGTTGTTCCCCACCACTTAACTCGTCTGGCTTGTGGTTTGCTCTTTCGGTTAACCCAACTATCTCAAGGAGCTCCTTGACTCGCTGAGTTCTCTTGCTTCTTGGAACACCCAAGGCTATCATTGGAAGCTCCACGTTTTCCGCCGCCGTTAAAGTTGGTATCAAGTTTAGGGTTTGAAAAATGTGCCCCACAATTCGACGTCTGTATTCAACAAGCTGGGATGGATGCAGCGCCGTGACCACAATGTCGCCGACTTGCACGTAGCCTCCAGTGGCTTGGTCCAATCCCCCTATAATGTTCAGCAAGGTTGTTTTTCCGCTTCCGCTGGGGCCTATGACAGAAACCATTTCGCCCTCATTGACTTCCATGCTTAGCCCTCTGAGGGCTTGAACCTCCACGTTTCCAAGCCTATAGATCTTGATTAAGTCTTTGACTATCACCTTCATTCCCTTCAAATTCTCACGATCCTTTCAACCTTTGAAATGTATCTCCTCGTGAGCAGGATTGTGGGAATTACGGTTGAAGCGAACACCAAAATTAAGCATGAAACTAGGAGAATTGTTGCATCCATGGGAAAGACCATCCTGTACTTGACGAGAGTGTAAGTAAGCATAGCGTTAGAAGCTGCTATATTGCCATGCACCGCAATAAGCCCCACCATCGCGCCCAAAATAACGGCAAAAGTGACTATTGCCATATTCTCTGTAAGCAGCGTGACCAAAAGCTGTTTAAAGGATAATCCCCGCGCCCACATTATGGATGCCTCTTTCTTTCGCTCTTGAAGGCTTACAAGGGTTGCAAGGCCTACAGCAACAGAGGCCGCCAATATCGAAAAGACAACACCCAACCGTTGAATATGTAATGGTCCGACAAGCATAAGGTTGCTTTGAAGAGCTTCCAATTCCTCGGCCGCAGAGCGTACAGAGTTAACACCATTGATCTTTCGAATCTCAGAAGCCACCTTTCTTCCGTCGGCCTCAGCTCTCAACTTAACCAGAATGGTGGTTGTAGGAGACTGCCAACCCAAGTTAAGCGACTCATAAAGTTTCACCGGAATGTAGGATGGGAAAGCCCGCCATAAATATTCCGGTGGAAGTTCGCGTCCAAAGAACCCGACGACCTCCAACCTCAATGTTGTATACCCAATAGTGACGGTTACAGTGTCTCCAACCTTCTTTTTTAGACGCGACGCCACGTTCACCTCGAGAATGATTGTTTGATTTTTTGATTTCATTGCTTGTAGGGCTTCTGCTGCGCTTCTGCCGCTGAACCAGTCTTCCTCAAAATAGGCTGTTGCAGGCCATGTTTCCGGGTCTATGGCGATAATTGTCCCCGAGTATGTTTCTCCCGGGAACGATCCGCTGAGAGTGTATTGAACGGTTGTAGACATGACTTCCGGCATGTTTTTTATGGCTTTTAGGGCTTCTGTAAGGTTGGCTGTTTGGCTTAGTTGAACGTTTACGTCTGCACTCACGTCGGCTTTAATTCTGCGAATATTGTAGTCTTGGCTGCTGGCGACTCCTCCTATAACTTGGAAGCTGTAGCCAACGATTAAGGCGACGAGGAAAGCTATTGAAGCCGCCCTGACAGGGTTTCTTTGAACATTTTTCGTGGCTAAAGTTCCCAAATCACCCAAAAACTTCGCTGCGCGGGCTACAAGTTCTTGGAACTTCAGGGAGCCGCGGATGAATATTTTGGTGAAGCCCCAGAAGAAGAGTAATGGGCCAATGTAGATTAGAACAGCGTCTATGACCATCCATATACGCAGAAGGATCAGAAGAAATATGTTTGTGAAGGGCGGCTGCCTAATGACTGATTGGAGGGAGCCTATACCAAAAAGAAACATGACGATCTTATATAGTCCAAGGATGAAGGCGATCCATGGCAGACGCTGTTTGTAGGGTTTAACCTCCTCGATGTACGAGTATTCCCTTAAGGCTTCCACCACCGGGAGTTTTGCAGCCCTCCGGGATGGGCGAAAAGTGGAAAGAAGTGTTAGGGCTAAACTGAAAATCAACGTTATGGTTATGACTTCCGTGCTTAGGGTCATTGCAAATCCCTCGGTTTCCTCTACTGCACCGATGAAGAGGGGGCTTAGAAGGGAGCCAAGTCCAATGCCCACAAGTCCACCAATAACTCCTATCATGATGGATTCCATTAGAAACAGTCTAAAAATTTGGGAGTCTGAGAAGCCCTTGGTTAAGAGCAAGCCGATCTCGCGTCTCCGCAGATTGTATGAGACGTCCGAAACGGTTGTTCCTACATACCAAGCAACAAAAAAGACTGGAATTGCCACAACGATAAACATGAAACGCATAGCCATGCTGGTAAACTGGTACAACACGAGGACCGATCCCAAATTGTTGTTTGCGTACATGCCGTAGCCGGCGATGGCTTCGTTCACTTGCCTGGTTACTCCTGCAACAGCCTCCATGGAGGCTTGAACATCCCATGGATTAACGAGTTTATCCCTATCTATATAGACGAGGATTTGCGTTGAAATAGAGTAAACGCTTTCACCTCTAGGAATGCTGTCCAAAACTTTTGCAAACGTTTTTTCCCAGCTGGTGATAAGGAGAAGATCTTCGGAGAAGGTAGCGTCGGTTTCTCCTATGATGATCTGCATTATCTTTATGGTGTCCCAGGCGCCTACGGCCACGGAATACGCTTTATCGCTGAGTTCCACGAAACCCACAACTTTGAGGGGCAGGACGGCGAAGCTTTTTTCCTCGGGTTCCCGCGGGTACTGGTATGAAAGGTATGTAAAGTTCAAGGTTATTACGTCGTTTAGTGCCACTTTATCGGCGGCTTTGGAGCCAACCCAAACATAGGTTTCATTTGTTCCAAGTATGTCGATGCCTCTCACCACAGTTAATTCATCGTAAATCATTGACGTATTGGAGATGGCAGCAACCTTTATTGTGATATAGTTCTCGTCAACAATACTCCTCAATACTGCTCTTGAAATAACTTCGACCCCCACTATCTCCACGATTTTTCTAATGGATTTCGCCGCACCTTCCCAAACTTCGGAACCTACCGTGGAGGGGCTGTACACTGTTATATCGACAGGGACACGTTTTAACTGTTGGCGGAGGGTAGCCGCCGCCGTTGCATCTGCACCTATGTTTATGCCCGCAAAGAATGCGGTGGCAAGTGCCACGCCTAGAAATAATGCAGCGAAGAGCCCAAATGAGCGCAGCACCCGTTTCACGGCGTATGAAATCATTCATTAGCCTTCTGGCTTGTTTGCTATAAAATCAGTGATGCTGCGGTTATTTAATACTATGCGTTAGAACATGCTTTATATTCTAAAGGGTTCCCTTTTCTATTGAAAGGCTATGCCAATAACCAAAATTAGGAAAAGAGACGGCCGTATAGTTGACTTTAACCCTGAGAGGATCAGAAACGCCATTCACCGGGCTTTTGTGGCTGTGAAGCTTGAAAACGGGAAAAAAGCTGAAAAGCTAACCCGGGAAGTTGTAAGCCTTCTTGAGGAGAGATTTAGGGCGCAGATTCCATCCGTTGAGGACGCGCAGGACGCCGTTATAGAGGTTTTGAAGCGAAACGGCTTCGAAGAAGTGGCGGCTGAGTATCAGGCTTATAGGGAGAGGAAGGCGGAGATAAGGCGGCTTAAGTCTCAGCTTGGAATTGAAGAGCCGAAGTTGACGGTGAACGCCCTTGAAGTCTTGAAGAGACGCTACTTATTGAAGGATGAAAATGAACGTATTATCGAGACTCCGGCGCAGATGTTCCGCAGAGTTGCTAGGGCAATAGCGAGGGTTGACAGAAAATATGGTGAAGATCCTAGGGAAAGCGAGGAAGTCTTTTATAGGATGATGGCAAGGCTTGAATTTCTGCCGAATTCGCCGACGCTTTTTAATGCTGGGACAAAGCTTGGACAACTGTCTGCATGTTTTGTGCTGCCGGTGGAAGACTCTCTGGACAGTATTTTCACTGCTGTGAAGAATATGGCTTTAATCGAGAAAAGCGGCGGCGGGGTGGGCTTCGACTTTTCAAGGCTTAGGCCTAAAGGAGACATAGTTATGTCCACGAAGGGCGTGGCATCCGGCCCCGTAAGCTTCATGAGGGTTTTTGACGTCGCCACGGAGGTCATAAAGGCTGGTGGGAGGCGAAGGGGTGCTATGATGGGGGTTCTGCGTGTTGACCACCCGGACATTTTAGAGTTTATTACGGCCAAGCTTCAGCCGGGTTTCCTGCAGAACTTTAACATTTCAGTGGCTGTGACTGATGATTTTATGAAGGCAGTTGAGGAGGATGGTGAATACTGGCTTATCAACCCCAGAAACAGGGAGAGGACTCGCAAGCTTAAAGCCCGGGAAGTTTGGGATTTAGTGGCGCGGTCTGCTTGGGCAAGCGGCGATCCCGGCGTCTTGTTTATTGACGAGATTAATAGGCATAATCCAACACCGGAGCTTGGACGGATAGAAGCGACAAACCCGTGTGGTGAGCAGCCCCTTCTGCCCTATGAGTCGTGTAATCTTGGCTCAATAAATCTTTCCCGCATGGTTGAAGATGGGAAGATCAATTGGGAAAAGCTTAGGGAGACGGTGCGGAACGCTGTCCACTTTTTGGATAATGTCATTGACGCTAACAAGTATCCGCTTAGAGAGATTGAGCGGATGACTAAGGCAAATCGGAAGATAGGCTTAGGCGTTATGGGTTTTGCAGACATGCTAATAAAACTTGGAATACCCTATAATTCCGAGCAGGCATTGGAGCTTGCTGAAAAGGTTATGCGCTTCATAGACAAGGAGGCTCATAAGAAGTCGGAGGAGATTGCGGAGAAACGCGGCTCGTTTCCGAACTTTGACAAGAGCATCTGGAAGGACAAGTATAGGGCTATGCGAAACGCCACCGTAACCACTATTGCGCCAACCGGCAGCATAAGCATCATCGCCGGCTGCTCTTCCGGCATCGAGCCGCTGTTCGCCATATCCTTCATAAGGAAGGTTCTAGATGGCACAAGGCTTTTTGAGACTAATCCGCTGTTCGAAATGGTCGCCAAGGAAAGGGGGTTCTATGATGCTAAGCTTCTTGAGGAAATAGCCAAAACGGGCTCTGTGCAGAAAATTGACAGAGTTCCGGAGGACGTGAAGAAGGTTTTTGTCACGGCTTTGGACATTGCTCCCGAGTGGCATGTGCGCATGCAGGCTGCCTTCCAGAAATATACGGATAACGCCGTTTCAAAGACTGTGAACATGCCTTTTGAGGCAACCGTTGAAGATGTTCGGAAAGTGTTTGAGCTTGCTTGGCGGTTAAAGTGTAAAGGCATAACCGTGTTCCGGTATGGAAGCAGACCGGAGCAAGTGCTCTACATTGGCGAGGTGAAAACTCCGGAGAAAACCTTTGTGGCGGCAGAATCCGAATACGCTGGAGGCTGCCCAACCAAGACATGTCCATTCCCGGGTTAGGGGAAGGAATAATAATTAGGCCGTTGCATGGTGAAAGCCTATGAGGGGCATGTTGGGCTTTGTGGATGAGGAGAACATGAGCATGCTCACAGACCTATATGAACTCACCATGTGCGCCAGCTATTTCGACCACAAAAAGTTTGAGCCAGCCACCTTTGACCTCTTCATTAGGCGTCTGCCGCCGAATCGCTCATACTTCCTCTTTGCCGGCTTGGAGCAAGCTCTGCTATTTCTCGAAAAAATGCATTTCACTGAGGAACACATAAAATACCTTAAAAGTTTGGGGTTTAAAGACGCGTTTCTTGACTATTTAAGAAATTTTCGCTTCAGCGGGGACGTCTGGGCTATCCCGGAGGGCACCGTTGTTTTTCCGAATGAGCCACTAATTAGGGTTACAGCTCCAATAATCGAGGCGCAATTAATAGAAACTTTCCTATTAAATACTATTAACTTGCAGACGACTATCGCCACCAAGGCTTCTAGGGTTGTTTACGCTGCTAAGGGAAGACCTGTTATCGAGTTTGGCTTAAGACGGGAGCACGGAACCGACGCTGGCATGAAGGTTGCAAGGGCAAGCTACATAGCCGGATGCAGCGGCACCTCAAATGTTCTCGCAGGCATGGTTTATGGCATACCCGTTTTTGGGACCATGGCGCACTCCTTCGTCATGTTTTTCAGCAACGAACTTGAGTCTTTCAGGGCGTTTGCCAGAACATTCCCAGACAAATCCACACTGCTCATAGACACTTTCGACAACATCAAAGGCGCATTAAACGCCATAAAAGTCGCAAAGGAACTTGAAAGGCAGGGCTTTAGGCTTCGAGGCGTGCGGATTGACAGCGGCGACCTGGTGGCGATAAGCCGTGAAGTTAGAAGGCTGCTGGATGAAAATGGGCTTGATTACGTGCAAATCTTCGCCAGCGGAGACCTAGACGAATACCGTATAGAGGAGCTTTTAAACAAGGGGGCGAAGATTGACGCTTTCGGAGTCGGCACCAAGATGGGGACCTCAGCCGACAGACCCTACGTGGATATAATCTACAAGCTTTGTGAAAAAGCCAACGAAAAAGGCGAATTCGTTCCCATAATGAAGCTCAGCGAGGGAAAAGCCACACTGCCCGGAAGAAAACAAGTCTACAGGTTCACTGACGAAAAAGGCAACTTTGTGAAGGATGTCATAGCCCTCGAAGGCGAGGATGTTGCTGGTGAACCGCTACTGGTTAAGGTTATGGAAAAAGGCAAAATCGTCTATGACTTGCCCTCCCTTGAGGAAATTCGAAAAAGGGCTTTAGATAATCTTGCTAGGCTTCCGGACAAATACAAGCGTCTCCGAGGTGTTGCCAAATACCCGGTTAGACTAAGTCCTAAACTTAGAAGGTTGATAAGAGAGTTGAGCATTGAACTGCGGGAAACTGAGGGTGCGGTTGCTGTTTCAAGCTGACATCTTTAAAACTATGATTAAGGCGTTTATGAAGGCTACCTCTAGCAGGGCAGCAACTAAGAAAATGCCGTAAATGGTGATTAAATCTTTTGTCGCGAGTGTTTGGCTAAGCGTCTTCTTTATTGTTATGTAGATGCCGTAGCCTTCCACTAATCCGACGGGCGTGCTTATAAGCAGAATTGTTGGTAATGTTTCAAGGCTAACTCCGCCATAAATCGAGATGCAACCCCGCAGTATGCTCAAGAAAACAATTACTCCCGTGAAAATTAGGGCAAAGGTTCCCGGATGTTCCAAAACAATGTTAGCGTATCTTCCCTCTCTTTCAAAAAATCCCGCCCTAACAAGGCTGACATAAAAGTTCATTCCCAAAAGGATTATAGAAACAACAAGGACATTATGTAGAAAAAGCATTCCAACAGCCAGAAACTGGTTTCTTAGAATTCTACCTAGCAAGAGGTTAAAGAAGATGGTGTTTTCAAAGGATGAAAGAAGTAATAAAGCCAGGAAGGCTAAACCAAGCAAAAATGTACGTTTCTTGGTTTCCTGCAATTATTGAACCTCGTCGTCGCTCTAAAGCGGTATAGTAAAAACCCTGATTATCCAGCCGAGAAGTCCCGCAACAAAGGCCACTAGTATGAGGATTGCCAAGTAAATTATTATGGCAAGTATGCCCACGGCGATGGCGCCGAGCCAACCGGTTTCAAACAGCCTTTTTATCAGTATCAGCCATGTGATGGCAATGAGCAGAAGCGTTATCAATCCTGGAAGCGGGAGGATTACGAAGAGTGTTGAGAGCACGGTTCCAAGAAGCGCTATTATGAAGGCGTCCGAGAAAAGTGCACGTTTTCTGCCTACTACAACTAAACCTGCAAGGTAGAGCAAAACCGCCAGCACGACAAGTTCGATGAGGAATAAGGCGATGGCGAAAAGTAGGGTTAAGCCCTCCCGTATTCCCCAACTCCAGTCCGGCCTAGCGCTGATCAAAAGCAACTGCATAAAGAGTCTAATAAGGTACGGCCATGACATCCTCCATCACTCAGTGTCAAGCATGTTGTGTTTTGAGAAATAAAAGGGTTGTTGCTTGAAAATCCACGTGAGCATTTCTATCGTTTATTCGGCTATTTCCTCAACTTCTTTTCGGCCCTTTTCCAGTTCTTGAACTTGTTCCCTATCCTCTTCCAAGAGCAGTGCTTGAAACTCGCCGACGTGGGTTTTCTCTTCTCTGGCAACTTCCAAAAGCACCTTTTTGATTTTCTCGTTATCCGTGGCTGCTGCCAGCTGTTCGTAGAGGTTTATGGCGTCCAATTCGGCGATTATGGCAACCCTCAAAATTTCACAGTTCAGCAGCTTCTTTGAAACTTTCTCGGTTTTGATGGGAATCTGGGACAACACGCGCTTGTTCACCTTTTATGCGGAATAATCTTTTGCACTCATTAAGCTTTCGCATAGAAACTGGCAACAGTCATAGTTTATTTTCGCTACCCTTCCCCTCTAGCTAGCTGGTGTTGGAACTGCATCCAAAACATTAAAAGAGTGGTGGAAGGGGCGGGTTTGCGGTTTACGGTTATAGTTCTTCTGCCAGCGTCGTGAATAGGTCGTGGTGTTCCTCCTCGTCCTCCAGGATTTCCTCGAAGAGGTGGGCTGTTGTTATGTCACCCTCTTTCTGGGCTTGGGCAATTATTTCCTTGTAAAGGTTTATGGCATTCTCCTCGTCCTTCATGTCGCGTTCAATCATTTCCTTGAGGGTTTTTCCAACAAAAATTTCGGTAGGCTTTGTTGTAGGTGTCCCGCCCAAATAGACAAGTCTCTCGGCTATGGCTTCCGCATGCTTCATCTCAGTTATGGCTACTTTCTTGAGTTCCTCTTGAATTGCGAAGCCTTTAACTCCGCTCCACTGGACGTGCTGCCACATGTACTGGATTGAAACCTGCAGTTCTCTGGCTACGGCATCGTTTAACATTTCCAACAACTTTTTAGAAACCAATCAAGTTCACCTCCTTTTTTAGTTTCTTTTATGCTTCATTTAAAACTTTCATGTAAAGAAAAATGGAGGTTGGAAGAGGTTATCCGCCAGGTGCACCATGGAAGGGCACGTTTTTCCAAAGAACATCCCACCAATCCTCTTCAGTTATTGTTTCGCCCCTGACGATTATCTCCAAGACCTCATTTAGGAGTTCATGATGTCTCTTTTCGTCAGCTAATATAGCCGTTAAAAGGAGTTTAACTTTCTTGTTTTCAACGGTTGGCAGTATATCGCTTATCTTCTTAATCAATTCAGCTTCGATGCAGATGTGTCTCTCCACAAGACTTCGTTGCTTGTCAAGATGTTCTTGAGCAAGCGCCTGCTGGGTTGTGGTTAAAAGCTTCAGAGCTGCGTCGTACATTTCTGCATGCTTTAAAGAGTCAAGCGAAATCCCCTTTAAAACACCTCTAACCGACGGGTTGCCGATGTTTTTCAAGGCCTCGTTAAGCGAATCGACAATTTCGTTTTCCACTTCTATCTGTCTTCTAATGAATTTTAAAAGCTCATCCTTCGAGGTCATGGTTCTTACTCCACATAAATATGCCACATCAACTTATTTATGAGTGAGCCTTTCAGCAATTCTTCGCCCAAATTCTCGGCATTTTTCAAGCATCGCTTGGTCAGGCGCGTACTTTGCTAGGAGAGGGGGTTCCACCACGTCCATGCCAAAACGGTTCTTCATAATCTCGAGAATAAGCCTTGGTGCCTCACCGCTCCAACCGTAAGACCCAAAAGCTGCACCCACTTTGCCTTTTAAGTCTATGTTTTTTGTGGCTGCATCTTCAAACAACCTTTTAATGTCAATGGTTGTGTCGTGGTGATATGTGGGTGTCCCAACGATTATAGCGTCAAAATCCTTTAACTGTTCCGCTGTCACGTGGTAGGTTAATTCCACTTCGATGCCTTGCACTGTCTTTGCGCCCTCAGCTACAGCCTTAGCCATTTTTTCAGTGTTGCCGGTCTTGCTGTAATAGAGAATTAAAATTTTCGACACCGTTTTCCCTCAGCCTAATTTTAGGGCTTCTTCTAGGCGTCTGCCAACTTCATCCCAGTTGATGATGTTCCAGAAAGCCTCGACAAACTTGGCTCTGTCGTTTTTGTAGTCTATGTAGTAGGCGTGTTCGAAAACGTCCAGAACCATTAGGATGCGGAACATTGGATAGACGTTTACGTTGTGCTTTTCCACCTGCATCAGCATTAGGCGACCTGTCTGCCTACACAAAGTTAGGGCTGCCCACCCGGAGCCTTCAACACTTATGGCTGCCTGCGAAAACTCTTTCTTGAAACGATCAAAGTTTCCAAATTCTTCGGCGATTTTGTCGGCGAGTTTGCCGCTTGGTTTCCCGCCGCCCTTGCTTGGCGGGGCTAGGTTGCCCCAAAACAGCGAATGCAACAGATGTCCAGCCACATTCCATGAAAGTTCCTTAAGCGTGGCTTTAACGTCTATATCTAGGTTTTCTTTGCGGGTTTTATCCAATCTTTGGAGGATGGCGTTCGCTCCGTTAACGTAAGCTTGATGGTGTTTGGCATGATGTATTCGCAGCTGCTCCTCAGACATGTAGGGCTGCAAATCTCCATAGCTGTAAGGCAACGGCGGCAAAACATACAGTTTAGCCTGCTCCAAAACAACACCTCCACCAAACTACTCTTTCTTGACAAATTGGTCTTTTGGCGCCCCGCAAATTGGGCAGATCCAGTTTTCGGGTAAAGCCTCAAAGGGCGTTCCAGGTTTTAAGCCGTGCTCCGGATCTCCAACTGCTGGATCGTAGATGTACCCGCAAATAAAACATTCCCACTTTACCAAAATACACCACTCGCCCTTATTTTTCCATTTTGATGTTGTAGCTGACTTTGACGCCAGCCTTTTCGAAGAGCTTGCCAACCGGGCAGTTTTCCACCGTTAACTTAAAGATTCTCTGGACAGTCTCCTCTGGAGCGTCAGTCTTCACCAGAATATTGAAGGCTGCCTCCGTCACTGTTCCAGCTTCGTCGGATTTTACGGCTTCAAGTTTAACTTCCAGGTCTTTTAATGGAACATGCATCTTTTTAGCCATTAACGCGAAAATTGTTGTAAAGCAGCCCGCGTAGCTCATTACACATAGCTCAAGAGCTGTGGGTCCCATATTTGTTCCAAGTTCGGGTGGCAGGTCAAGCAAAACACTGTGAGCCCTACTGTTGTCAACAGCTATCTGCATGCCCTTGACAAGTTTGGCTGTGGAATTAAGTTTCTGCACCAACACGCTCACCCCTATGGAAGCTTTTTCCTGCATAGGAACCAGTCAACACACTCGTAGCCTTGTTGGGCGGCTTCCTGCAAACGTTTTTCAGCATCCTCTTGAGTTGTGGGTGGCGGCACTATCACTGGATCGCCGGGTCTCCAGTTGGCTGGCAAAGCCACCTTATACTTGTCAGCCGTCTGCAAAGCATCGATTAGCCTCAAAATCTCATCCATGTTTCTTCCAACATTCAACGGATAATATATCATTGCCCGAAGCTTCATTTCCGGGTCTATTACGAAGACACAGCGAACCGCCGCTGTTGTGCTCTGCTTTGGGTGTATCATACCAAACAAGTTGGCAACCTTCATGTCTAAGTCAGCGATCACCGGGAATGGTATTGTTATGCCAAACTTTTCCTTGATGGTTCTAACCCATGCGATGTGAGAGTAGATGCTGTCAATGCTCAAACCTATAAGCTGGACGTTGCGTTTAGCAAGTTCCGGATAGATTTGAGCGAAAGCCACAAACTCCGTTGTGCAGACAGGTGTGAAGTCAGCTGGATGCGAGAAAAGTATGACCCATTTTCCCTTGAAGTCTGAAAGCCTAATCTTGCCGTGAGTTGTCACCGCCTCGAAGTCTGGAACCACCTCACCGAGGCTTAAGAGCGGCTTTTTCTCCTCTTCAATTTTTTCCATTTCCTACATTCCTCCTCGATTTTCGCACACCATAATCTTTTTATCTTCCAAAGCATATATACTTTTCGTGCAAAATTCGGCTAAAATCGTATAAAATGGTGCGAAAAATGATAAAGAAAAATGCGGAAATAGACGAAATAGACCAGAAAATCCTAAAGCTTCTGCAAGAGGATGGAAGACTTCCATTCCTGGAGATAGCCCAAAAGCTTAGGCTAAGCGAGTCAACAGTCCGTAAGAGGGTTCAAGCCCTAAAAGAAAAGGGTGTGATAAAAAGGTTCACAGTCGAGATAGATCCGGCGAAAATAGGCTTAAACACCGTTGCGATTGTTGGCATAGATGTGGATCCGTCAAAGCTTTTGGAGGTTGCCCAAAAACTCTGCGAGTTCAAGGAAATCCGCTGTGTGGCCACATCCACCGGTGACCACATGATAATGACGGAAATCTGGACCAAAGACGGCCGGGAGCTAACGAGGCTCATATCCGAAAAAATTGGGCCAATAGAGGGTATTAAGAAAATCTGCCCGGCAATAATCCTTGAGAGGCTTAAAGGCTAAAGAGGGTGAAAGTCTGTCTGATAATCATCACAAGCACCACGCCCACCATGTTCGGGAGTTTAAACGAAGGTTTTTGGTTTCGCTGGCTTTAACGGTGCCCATTCTGCTTTTGTCCGAAATGATTCAGATGTGGTTTGGCCTTGAATGGCTTAAAATTCCCTTCCAAAAGGAAATTCTCTCATTGTTATCTCTGATGGTCTATGTTTATGGCGGCTGGCCCTTCCTTAAGGGCTTGGCAGGTGAAGTTAAAGCTAAGCAACCTGGTATGATGACGCTTATCGGCATGGCTATTTCCGTAGCCATGTTCTACTCGCTTGGAACAGTCTTCGCCTTCAGCGGGAAAGACTTCTACTGGGAGCTTGCAACCCTAATTGATGTTATGCTATTGGGCCATTGGGTTGAAGCCAAAAGCGTTATGGGTGCCTCTATGGCGCTGGAGGAGCTTGTCCGTATAATGCCCACCACAGCCCATCTAATCAAAAATGGCGAAATCATAGATGTGCCTACGGATCAACTGCAGAAGGGTGATGTTGTGCTTGTTCGCCCCGGCGAGAAGATTCCATCAGACGGCGTTGTCATTGAGGGTGAATCCTCCGTTAATGAGGCTTTGCTGACGGGGGAGTCGAAACCCATAGGCAAAACAGTCGGCGACAGAGTGGTGGGCGGAGCCATAAACGGCGAGGGCATGCTAAAAGTGCGGATTGAGCGGACAGGCGAAGAAACCTATCTGTCGCAAGTCATAAAGCTTGTTAAACAAGCCCAGGAAAGCCGCTCAAGAACGCAGGACTTAGCGAACAGGGCTGCAGCCATGCTCTTCTACGTGGCGCTTGCAGCTGGAATAACCTCCTTCATAGCATGGAGTTTCCTCGCTGGTTCGGACGTGGCTCTCGAAAGGTCTGTTACAGTGCTTGTTATTGCATGTCCTCACGCGCTTGGCTTGGCGATACCGCTTGTCGTGGCAATTTCCACTTCAATAACCGCAAGTAGCGGCATCCTCATAAGGGATAGACGCGCCTTTGAGATGGTTAAAGATGTAGACGTGGTGATTTTCGATAAAACTGGCACTTTAACGGTGGGCAGGTTCGGCGTAACCGACATTGTTGCATATTTGCCCGAACATAGGCTTCTGGGTTTAGCCGCCGCCGTTGAACTCAATTCAGAGCATGTTATTGCAAAGGCCATAGTGGAGCATGCCAAAAACAAGGGTGTCAAAATTCCCCAAGCCAAGGAATTCAAAGCCCTACCTGGACGGGGCGCCCACAGCAGGGTTGGGAAGAACGAAGTTTATGTTGGAGGCGTAAACCTTCTAGATGAACTGGGGGTAAGCGTCAGCGACCCAAAAATAGCGGAGCTGCAAAGGCAAGGTAAAACCGTTGTTTTTGTGGTTGTGGATGGCAAGCTTGCCGGTGCATTGGCGTTGGCTGACATGATTAAGGCCGAGTCCTACGAGGCTGTTAGGGAACTCAAGAAGAGAGGCGTGAAGGTTTACATGCTTACCGGCGACTCGGAAGAGGTTGCCAGCTGGGTTGCCAAAGAACTCGGCATAGACAACTTTTTCGCCAAAGCTTCGCCCGACAAAAAGGCGGAGAAAATAAGGCTGTTGAGAGAAGAGGGCTACCGCGTCGCCATGGTAGGCGACGGCATTAACGACGCCCCGGCGCTTGTTACCGCAGATGTTGGCATAGCCATAGGCGCCGGAACAGATGTGGCGATGGAAAGCGCCGACATAATCCTTGTCCGAAACGACCCCCGCGACGTGGTTAAAACCATAGACATTTCCAGAAAAACCTACGCCAAAATGGTTCAAAACTTATGGTGGGCAACCGGCTACAATATGGTGGCAATACCGCTGGCAGCCGGGGTGCTGGCAGGTTATGGCATAAGCCCGCCGCCAGCTGTCGGCGCAATAATAATGTCCCTAAGCACTATTATAGTTGCCCTAAACAGCCAAACTTTAAGGAAATATGAGCCAGAGGGAATGGAGTTGAGGGAAAAACGCTTGGTTAAGGATCCAGTTTGCGGCATGAAAATAGACCCAGAAACTGCCTACAGCAAAGTCGAATATGAAGGGCATGTGGTTTACTTCTGTTCACGGATGTGCGAGGAAGAGTTTAGAAGAAACCCCAAGAAATACATGAAATAAAGACTTCAATGGAAAACTTTAACTCTCAATTCCGCCACTGCAGTCCTATCGGGTGCTGGTGAACCTTTGGGAAGGCTGGCTGAGCTTAAGCTTGCCATGGGCACATCCATATTTCTAGCAGCTTTCATATTCGCCCTCTTCTTATCAGCAATCATGTTCATCTTCCAGCTTAGCCTTGTTTACGCGATTATAGGCACAATACTATTCATACTCATCCAATACCTAGTAGGCCCGGCGATAGTGGCTAGCTCCACGCGGCTCCGCTACTTAAATAAGGGCGAGAATCCATGGCTTGAGGAAACCGTGAAGGAGCTGGCCGAAAAGTCCGGGTTGCCCATGCCTAAGCTAGCCATAGTGCCGGACGAGACGCCCAATGCCTTCGTGTTTGGCAGAACAGCCAAAGACGCGACCCTAGCTGTTCACGAAGGCCTATTGAAGAAACTCAACAAGGACGAGATTAGAGGCGTCATAGGCCACGAGCTTGGCCACATAAAACACAGAGACTTCATTGTCATGACAGTGCTTTCCGCATTGCCGCTCATTGCCTACATAATTGCGCGGGCAACTTGGGAGGCTGGAAGGTGGGTGCCTGCATCAAGAAAACGAGAAGAGGGAAGCAGCATTAAAGCAGCCTTTTTCGCCGCAGCAATAATCTCCTACATAGTCTACATTGTCTCGCTTTTGTGTGTTAGGGGGTTAAGCCGCCTCCGCGAGCATTATGCAGACGCCTATTCCGCCTACTTGACCGGTTCGCCTCGGAGCCTTCAAAGTGCTTTAGCGAAAATCACCTATGGCTTGTCGCTTTCGCCCAAGCCACCATCCGGAGCTCGACCCTTCTACATAGGCGATCCGGCGATGGCGAAGCTTGAAGTCTCCGCAATAATGGAGAAGAAGGCTGAGTATGACTTGGACAAGGACGGCGTTTTAGACGAGCGGGAGCTTGAGCTAGCCATGGAAAGGGAAGCCAAATCTACATGGACGAAAATAAACACGTTGTTCTCCACTCATCCGCCAACATTCAAGCGTATACTGCTGTTGCGCGAAATCGAAATGGAGATGGAAAGCGGAAGATACACTGCCAACCGCATATACGAGAAAATCTAGCAAATTGAGAGCCACTTGGCAATAGAGTCAAGGAAAAGCCCAGCTTCACTGTTTTGCAGATTGAACTGGAATATCCCATCCACCCAGTTCTCAGCCAACCTCAATAGGCTGTCATCCAATTCCCTCTTAACATAGACAACTGCACACTTGACCCATGGTTTCCACTGCTTCAGCATCACAAACGAAGCGATTGCAGTTTTAAGCCTCGAAGAATCCAGTTCCACCTTGGCATCTAAAACCACCTTCGGATCCACAAACTTGCCTTTCTTGACGCCTATCAGAACGTCAAATTCCATGGCATAGTTCACGTCTTCCCCGCGCCAAACTAGGCACTTTTCAGCCCAAAAGATTTCTAGAGGCTTTTTAAAGTGGATTTTCGCCTTTAAGAGGCGGTAAACGTATTCTTCGAAGGCATAAGCCCTAAACTTTCCGAAAAACTGAGCTGCACCAATTTCCGTCTTGTTCGCCATTATGGTTTCATTAAACTTCAAGAAATCCTCCAAGGCAAGGGTTTTCATCCACCTTTCATACTGGGCTTTGAGGGTTTCTCCAAGCGTTCGCCGCCTTTCGCTCTTGCTTGTGCAGAGCTCGTTTATGTAGTCTATGGCTTTCCTTTTCCTCGCCATGAACGCATCCAAAAGCGTTTTATCATGAGCCCGATTTATTTCCTTCGGGTTTAAGCGCAAAACGGGTGTTCAAATTGAAGGTTAAGCTTCTCCGCTATACTGCTGACCCGGAGCTTCTCTGTGGAACAGCCGCCCTAACATCATCCCAGAGTGGATACCCCTCCGAAATGCTTGAAAAAATGAATTTGGAAAGGGCTAGGCAAATTGTTAAGCGAGTCACCGGCTATGGACACATGTCCATTATCGAGCATGCCTCCTTCACCTTTAGCATCGAGGACGTTTCTAGAGCTTTAACTCACCAGCTTGTGCGCCACCGCATAGCCTCCTACACCCAGCAGAGCCAACGCTACGTGAAATATGACACCTTAAAAAGCTACGTTATTCCGCCATCCATAGAAGCCAATCCAGAAGCCAAAAAACTATTCGACGAAACCCTAGAACGTATATCAGCAGCCTATAACAAGCTTCTGGAAATGGGAATCCCCAAAGAGGATGCCCGCTACATCCTGCCAAACGCTGCAAAAACCAACATCGTCGTAACCATGAACGCCCGGGAACTTCGCCACTTCTTCAACCTACGTTGTTGCAACCGCTCTCAATGGGAGCTTCGCGAAGTGGCAATGGAAATGCTTCGCCAAGTGAAAAAGGTTGCCCCATCCCTCTTCGAAAACGCTGGACCTGCATGCGTGGAGTTGGGCTACTGTCCAGAAGGCAAAATGAAGCCACCGGAATGCAACATTGAAGAAATTAAGAAGCGGTTTAAAAGCCTCTGAGCGTAAAACTTTGAAAACTGGTTTTAGGGTTTATGCAATAAAAACAAGGTATTGGCGACCGGGCGAAAACTACCTACAGGAGATAGTCAAGAGCGTTGCTGGAAAAATTTTGGACGGTGATTTTCTGGTTGTTTCAGAGAAAGCCATTTCAGTGGCCCTTGGCAACATCGTGGACGAAAGCAAAGTGAAGCCAAGCCTAAACGCAAAATTTATCGCCAAATTTTGGATGCCCCTTGTTTGGGGATACATTCTCGGTCCAATATGCCATTTACGGCCAAAACTAATACAACAGCTTCGCAACTATCCAAATGACGCTGGAAGCCGCCACAAGCAGGTCGCTCTTCAGCATGCCGGTTTAATGCAAGCTTTAATGTTCGGCTCCGAGGGAGGAATAGACGGAACAAACCTTCCATACGCGTATGTTTGTCTGCCGCTGAAAAACGCCAAGAAAATAGCCGAAGAAATCCACAGGGTGGTCTATGAGGCTTTGGGGCGAAAAGTTTGTGTAATAATAGCTGATACCGATAAAACGTTTTCTTTTAGAAATTTCCACTTCACGCCGAGACCAACCTCTTTCAAGGGAATTCACAGCATCGGCGGCTTCATCTCGTATGTTGTGGGGCGCATGCTGAAACTAAAAAGGAGGGCAACCCCACTAGCTGTGGCTGGATGCTCACTTTCCGTTGAAGAGGCTTTGACTATTGCAGAGCTTGCAAATCGTGCCAGAGGCTTCGGCGCCGGGAGAACCGTCTGGGAAATGGCTGAAAAATTTGGGGTTGGCCTAACAGAAGTCTGCTGGAAAATGCTGGAGGCAATAGACCATAAGCCTATAGTAATAGTACGCAAAATTATTTCGGCAAATGTTTTATAGGGCTTCATCCACTATTCCTTCGAGTTGTTGAAGTTTGGAATTCTGCAAAATAAAAGAAGTTGAATCCGAAGAAATCGATTCGCTGATAAACCTTTGCGTTCCACAGGAGCACCGCAATTATCCACCCATCATCGAAGGAATGAAAGCAAAACAAAATTGGGCGAGAAAATGCATTGAAATGTTCGGTGGAGTGGCAAAAATAGCCTACCTAAACGATTCTCCAGCGGGCCTAATCCAGTATCAGCCAAAACCCGAAGAGAAAATCTTGGAAATAACATGCATCTTTGTCCCAGACAGACGGAACCAGCACCGGGGATTAGGAAAAGCCCTCCTAAATGCCTTAATGAAAGATGTCAGCCAGCCCAAACCATACTTCGGCGATGCACCGCCCTTGGCTTTAGTTACATGGGCTTTCAGCATACCCGGCTACTTCCCCCAAAATATGTTCTACCTAAAGATGGGCTTCATAAAGGCCTTTGAAGAAAACCCATTCCTTCTATACTACCCCCTAAAGGAGGGCTATGTCTACCAGCCTAAGGAGAGGAAATTCACCCCACAGCCAGAAGACAAGGGCAGAGCGCTAATATTCTATGATCCCTCATGCCCCTTCTGCATGTACTTCACTGAACAGATAAAGTCAGCGATAAATGAGGCGGCGCCAAACCTGCCTACACGGATCATAAACATGTTCGAGGAACATGAAGAGGTGAAGAAGCGTGGGCAAGTGCCGCTGTGCGCCGTCAACGGGAAACCTATAACCGTCTTCTTCTTGAATAGGGAAAATTTCCAAGAAGAAGTTAGGGCGGCTCTGGCAGAGGAAAGCTGAAGGCGTATATGAACATCACGTCAACTGGGGCTTATACAGCCTCAAATAATCCGAGGTGGATGGAAAGAGAGCCTTAACTCTGTCAAAGCGTTTTCTAGCGTTTATGTTATGCTCGAGTATTGTGAAGCTGCGGGGTGTGCTGAACCTTTCAACTTCGCCGTTGGCTCGCCTCCTCTCAATTTTGATGCAATAATCTACTATGCAGTTTAGCACGCATGCGCCACAATAAATGCAGAGTTCCTTTGTTATACCCACTTCGCCGCTGCTCTTCCAGTAAAGGGCGTTTGTGGGGCAAGCCTTGATGCAAAGCTTACATTCTACGCCCCTACATGTTCGCTTATCGATTGTTATTTTTCCATCAACAAAAAATTCCTTAACGCCTAAAGGCGCCAGCAGTTCTTCCCGTCGTTTTCGCTTTTCCCTTTCGCTTGCCTCAACAAGTAAGCTAAAAATGTCCGCTGAAACGGCTTCACTGGGCTTGGCTCTCTGCTCCAACTCGCCTAGCCAACCGCTCAGAGCACTAAGGGTACTTTTGTCTCTTTAGAGGTTAATTAATCGTTACATGCCTAAAAAAGAGAATAGAGTCAACTATGTTAACGGTTTTTTGTTCGCTGCCTTTGAAGAGAGGTTTTTTATTGACTACTCGCCAAAGAGCTTTCTTAAGTGATAGTTGTTCTCGTTTTGCAGGTTGTTTGCGTTTTTCTCAAGCTGTGGAATGGCTGTAAAATTCGGAGGGGCACCGAGCCTCTGCTCTAAATCATTTATGCGGGCTTCAAGTTTCTCTACGCTTTCGGTTTTTATTCTAAGCCTTTGCTCCAGCTCTTTTATGGCAAGTTTTTCCTCCAACAGCCTAGCTCTTTCTTCGAGGGTTCTTTCCTTCTCTTCTAGGGAGCGGAGTTGATACTCTAATTCCGCCTTTTTCTTTTGAAGGTCTTCGATTTCATGCCATAGGGTCAAATGCAACACCAGCCAGTCTTTTGTTGGATTATAAAAGATAATAGGGTTATGAATTCTGAATCAGTATTGGTCTTCACATTACCGGAAGAATTATAGCCAGCAAAGCCCTCTGACTTGTTGGCGATCAGCATGTGCGAGTTTAAGGTCATCTTAAACGGGAAGGAAGTTTGGAATGACGTTGTCTATGCAAAGGTTGAAAATGGAAAAGTGATATTGAAGGATGTGGCTGGGCAGTCAAAGGAGTTTAGGGGCTGCAAAATAGTTGAGGTGGATGTGAACACAACGAGGCTGGTTTTGGCAAGCTCCTAAAACAGAGCGGCGAGGAAACCTAAAGCCAAGCCAAGAGAAATCGGAATCGGAAGACCTGGAAAAATACCCTTCTGTTCAAGCATTTTGAAGGCTAAAAAGCAGCCGAGCAAAACTCCGGCCGTAGAGGCTAGACATGACAAAAAGCCAAAATAAAGTAGCATGTGCCCCACAAGCATAGAGTAGAAGGTTAAGTCCCCTAGACCCATTTGGAGATCCTTAAAGGAAAAGCTTAATCCCCTAAGCTTTTCAAGGCCTGTGTGGGCTATTTTCCCTATGGGCCCACGGTAAACCGCAAACATGTCGTAGACTGCCAGAAAACATAGGATAAGTGTGGCGCTTAGTGTTTGGATGCTTGCTCCGAGAAGGGCTCCTAAGGCTCCTCCCAACATTAGCACAAGAAAATCGCCAGCTCTGCTTTTTGTTCCCAAAATAACATAGCCCACTGCTATGGTGATCGCCGCTGATATGCCAACTAAAACTTCAATGGATAAAGATGCGTAAACAAGGGAGAACGCATAAAAATATACCATTGAAAGGAGGAAGGTTGCCGATACTAAGGCGAAACCAGTGATCAACACGATAAGCCTATAACTTCTCCTTTTAAGGAGGAAAAATATGATTAGGGCGCCGAAGCCTACCAGAATGACGAAATACAATGCGTTTCCAAAGGAGCCGGTGGGGCTTTCTGGGAAGGGCGTTACGCGGTAAAGCTCCATGGATGATGCTAAAAGGAGGTAAGTGCAACCCGCGCCGAAAAGCAAGCTCAAAAGGATGGGGGCTAGGTGGATAAGCTCGGCTTTAAAACTTTGGCTCAACGTTTTCACCGTGCTTTAGCTGATGCTTGTCTGAACCTTCGAGTAGCACTTGTTGCAGAATAAGCTTTTCTTTCTATCCGTATCAAATATAGAATTGGAAAAGTACATAACGCAATAGGGGTTAGTGCAGTGTCCCAAACCCAAAGTGTGGCCAAGCTCGTGGACAGCCTCTTTGGTGGCTCTCTCCACGAAAACTTCAAAGTTTGATTTTTTCCCATAAAATTCCGGTTTAAGCCTCCATAGGGATATGAGGGCTGCCTTTCCGGGACATTCAGCCTCCCCAAAAACAAAGTTTAATCCGGGAACGTAAATGTCCACGTCGACTATGCCTAAAACCTTTTGGAAAGCCCTTGTTTTATATGCATAGTCTTTCACCAAGCTGAGGATTATGTCTGAGCGGTATTGTCCCCGAAGCTTGTCAAAGGCCTGAGGGGGCAAAGTCAGAATTTCGGCGATTATTTCGCATGTTGCATCTGGAAAAGTCATGTTTAGGTTTTCCCGAAGCCTATCAAGAACGTCTTGGGGAAGATCTCCCACCCGTAAAACTCCAATTTTCATTGCGTGCACTAAACCTCAAAAGCGTCTCCGGGTTTAGGCGCCACAGCCTCCAAGCCCATTTCCTTTTCCGCCCATTTTGCGAGAAGGTCGCAGTTTCCCTCGGCGCCGTGAATCACATAGATTTTCGCTTTACCCTTTATTCTTCGGATGGCCTCTTTAAGCTCCTTTGCGCCGCAGTGGGATGAGAAGTCGAAGTGTTTAACGGTTGCCTTAACTTTTCTGGGTTTGCCGTCAATAATGCAGACGCCTTTCTCCAAAAGCTCCCTTCCCGGCGTTCCTGGAATCTGATAGCTCACAAGGAAAATGGCGTTCTGTGGTTTCTTCGCAACTTTTGAAACGTAGAAGGCTGCAGGGCCACCCTTAAGCATTCCAGCTGGCGAAATAATCACACACGGAGTTTTTGTTGCCTTTCTGCGGTCTCTCCAACCTTCAACCCAGTTAACGGAGTGAATGGCATCCATGAAGAGTTTAGGGTCTCTTAAGTACTTGAGGTGGTTCATCATGAGTCGGCTGGCCTCCCGTGCCATTCCATCAAAATAGATTGGATGCTCGAAGTGGTGGGCTGTTAGGATGCATGCAATTTCCTGAGCTCTTCCAATGCTGAAGGCTGGCACCAGAACTGTTCCGCCTTTTTCGACAACTTCAGTCACTTCCTCCACGAAGTTTCTCTCGAGCTCTTGGCGGTCGGGATGGTCTTCGTTGGCGTATGTGCTTTCGATTATGACGGCGTCTAGATCCCCATAGTCCATTTTCGCGCCTTCTAGAAGCCTCGTGTCGATTAAGTTGAAGTCGCCTGTGTATAGGAGTCTTCTGCCTTCCGCCTCTATTAGCACTTGAACGCTTCCCGGAATGTGTCCAGCATTGCGGAACTCGAAGGTTAAGTCGCCAATGGTCTCCTTGACGCCGAAATCCAAGTGTTTAATGTTCCTCATCATGGTTCGAAGTTCCAGATACTCGTATGGAAGGTAGTAGCTTGAAAGGTGAATGAAGTCTGAAATTAACAGTTGGGTTAGCTCTGCCGTGAGCCGATTTGTGTAAACTGGCTTTTTTCCATGAATAAAGAATATGGGGATTGCCCCTGAATGGTCAAGGTGGCTGTGCCCCAGAATTATGGCATCCACCTCTTTAGGTGGAACATGAATGGGGAAGCCTGGCTCATGGTTTAGCATGACACCGTAGTCTAGCAGAACCTGGGTCTTCGGAGTTTTCACGGCGATGGCCGCTCTGCCAACCTCGTGGGTTGCACCCAGAAACCTAATCTGTAGGGGACTCATTTCCACTTCAACCGTTTTAACGCAGTAAACATTTGCACTGCTGTTTTAAAAATGTATTGACTTTCCAGCATGAAACACCCTCACTAGACCCCGCTTGATGGCCCTTAGAACCTCATCCAAATCCGTTGAGGCCTGAATTTCCGTATAGGCAGTCAAAAGCTCATCCACTCTGTGGGCGTCGCTTCCAGCCACACCTGGCAGTCTCATCTCCCTTGCGAGTTCTTCAGCCATCGAATTAAGATGCCGTGGACAACCACCATTCAAAATCTCCACGGCGTCTATGGAATAGTTTCTGGCGGCGTCTCCTAAACCATAAGCTCTGTAGGGGTGTGCTGCAACCACTAGACCTCCCATGCTGTGGGCGAAGTCAATAACGTTGTCCACGGTCCATGGTTGAGGTGGAACCTCCGCTATGCCCAAAAGGAGAATGTCGCCCCTCGTTGTGCTAACCTCCACTCCTGGAATAACCAGTATATCCGGGTATGCAGAGGCCAGCTCTCGAACTTTGAAGTAGCCCCTCACGGTGTTGTGGTCCATCACGGCAACCGCCTTAATGTATGGGTGGGCTAGAAGCATGTCAACCAATGTTTTCGGCGGTATTGAGGAGTCTGGCGAGAAAAGCGTGTGAACGTGAAGATCCGCCCTAATCAGCGCTTCTCCCTCTTCTCTGCTTTTCCAAATTTTGTTTCAAAAAATCAGCAACAAGTCCCGGCCACTCTTCCATCTCGATGTCGAAGCTTGTGAAAATGACTCCCTTATTCTGGCAAGCGTCTCGACAAGCTTTCAGAACCTTTTCACCCCAAACCTCATGGTTATTGAGGAAAGCCACAATCTTGTAATTTTGTTGGCTAATGTGGTTTACCACTTGAGCCGCAACATACTCTATTGTTTCCAAATCAGGCGGGAGGGCTGTTTCATGTTGGGAGAGCGGGTAAACCTCATCTAGCTCTATTGGAACTAATCCAAATGGTGCTTCATAGAAACAAACCTGAATTTTGGCGGTATCCTCCATTCTGAGAGTATTGCGGAGAGCCTTACCCAGCTTCTTGTAGAGCTTTGATCTGTGAAAGGGTTTGGTCTTTGTCTGGGGCATCAAGATAAGGGCTTCCCTTTCGTAATGTGTGAAGCGCTCGGAAAGCCTAACCCTATGACGTACAACTTCGGGGCGGGATAGCCCCAGCGAGCTGAAAAAGAACAGCCCACTGGGCTTAACTGTTGGACTGTGTTTTTCAATGAATTCCTCGTAAATCTTCAGCCTCTTCAACGCCTGCAACAGCGTGGGATGTCCATGAGATCTCAATTCCAAGTGTTCCCAGAGGCGTCCCTCCCTTATGGCCTGCTTAACCCGCCTGATTTCGGAGAGACAAGCGTAGAGATTGTGCTCTGCGAGGAAAACCTGCCTCTCCTTTGGAGGCATTTCGGAGATTTCCTTAGGCGTTTTGCTTGAGCATTTTGGGCAAGCACATGGGAAATATTCAAGCTCCTCAAGCCTAACAGTTCCAGTTTCAGTCATATAGCGGCTCTCTTTAGCGTATATGGCGTATGCCGCTGAATCAAACAAGTCGCATCCAAGGGCCACTGCCAACGCAAACATAAAAGGGTGTCCAGCTCCAAAGAGGTGCAGCGGCCGCTCAATAGGCAAGTTCATTTTGGCTGTTAAAATCATGTCAACCAAAACATCGAAGCGGTAGTTTTCCATAACCTCCGTGGGGCTACCCAGCGCATGGATGTGGAATGGCAGTTTCCCCATTTCAGATGCTGATTTCGCCACTAGATCTAGGTAGCGTCCTCCTTGGACAGGTCCAACCCAGAGAATATCCTCCCTAGTCCTGATCTGAAAGAGTTCCCGAGCTCTTTTCAATGTTTCTTCCACGGTTTGTTCCGCATGCCTCCTTGTGGCTTTCCAGCCCGTCGGCCAATCCAGTATCGTAGCTATGTCCGTATCTATCTGCTCTTGGTAAGCCACAATTTCCTCTGAAGTGGTTTCCACATCTCCATAGACAAGTATCTGGTAAGCTCCCGAATCCGTCATTACGACGCCATTAAAGTCTAGAAATTTATGTAGACCCCTTTCGGCGGGTTCCATTTTGAAGCGCTTCTTGAGAATGTAAGCATTTGTTATAAGAGCTTCGAAGCCGAATTCCTCCCGGATTCTTTTGGGGCTGATTGGCTGCACGGCTGGATTTACAACTGGGAAGAGGAGCGGAGTTTCCACTACACCACTTTTGGTTCGCAGTTTTCCAATTCTCGCCAGCAGATCTCTATCCTTCACTTCGAAGCTCATTGCAAGCCTAAACAAAATCGGTCAAACAAGTTTATAAAATGTGAAGCTCTAATAAAGGCGGGAAGAACAACATGCCACTGTCAATACAGATTGAGGAGAAACCGAAGCTCAATAACCCCGTGCTCATTGAGGGACTTCCTGGAATAGGCTTCGTGGCAAACATTGTGGCTTTACATCTTATCAACGAGTTGAAGGCAAAGCGCTTCGCAAGAATATTCTCCGCATCATTTCAAGACTTGGCTGTGACAACGGAAACGGGGGAACCCCGTTCACCAATAAATGAGTTATACTACTACAAAAGCGGCGGTGAAGGCCGAGACTTGATTATATGGTATGGCAACACCCAAGCCCTCACAACCTTTGGGCAGTACGAGCTTTGTGGAAGAATATTGGATATCGCTGAAGAATTGGGGTGCCGCTTCCTCATAACGGTGGGCGGCTTCAAACAGGAGGAAGTTAAAGAGGTTCCGGAAGTTTACTGCGCAGCCTCGGATCCGGAAACCTTGAGGGAGGTTCTTAGTTTAGGCGCAAAGATAATGGTTGGAAACATTTTCGGCGTGGCTGGCATCCTAATTGGACTTGGCGCCCTAAGGGGCTTTAGGGGTTTCTCGCTTCTAGTAGAGACTTTAGGAACGTATCCAGATGCAAACGCCGCCCGCTATGCCATTTCAGCCCTAAACAGGTATCTTGGTTTGAAGGTGGACCTTTCAAGGTTGGATGAGGCGGCTGAGAAAACCGCGAAAATCCTGGAATCCTTCGGCTGGGTTAAACCAGTTAAGGCGGAAGAAGAAAAGAAGAGGGAAGAATTCCGCTGGTTCGTTTAGCCCCTAGTTTCGCTGATGAACTGCTCGTAAACCTTTTGCACTCTCTCCGCAGCTGGCCCCGAACCTTCAACAACACCCTTCTCCGTCACCTTAATTTTGTCCATAACCCAGATGAACCCTTTATCCTCGTAAAGCTTAACCATGGTTGGGAAGACCCTTTCAAGGCGTTCCGCTAAAGCCCTTAGGTCAAAGGGCTTTTCCACACTTAATATTTGGGCGACAACGGTTCCGTTCAAAAACACTCTGTGTAGTTTTTTGCCCTCCTCGTCCTTTGCATCTGCTAGGCATAGGCTTAGACTGTCAGGGTTTATGCCCACCAATGTGCCGTTATACGTTTTACCAGTTGTGGTTATCACTATGACATTTTTGTCGACCAGAGCTGAAACCTCGGTGTAGAACCGTCTCTGAGCCGCTGACAAAGTTTATCCTCCTCTAGCCCCTAAATATGTGGCACTCGTATTTTAGGATTTAAAATACACAAGGGTTATTAGTCCAGGCAAGCCAAAACTTAGCCATCGTGGCGAGATGATGGCTCATGTTGACCGGGAGCGGGAAGCCCTTTATGCTAGGCTCCGCTCCATCGAATCCGACCTTTCCAGCGCATCAGCGGCTATAAGCGACATCGAGGGCAAACTAGCCTACATCGACAGCGCTATGGCTTCTCTGCCCAGCAGGCTTACAGCGGTTCGGGGACGCGGCTACGCTGCTATGGGGCACCTTGAAAAAAGCATAGATCTCTTAACCAAGAAGTGGATGGAAGCTTCCCCAACCATTAAGCAAGCTTTCTACAGTAATGTTCAACCGTTGGCAGCTCAAATTCGTGTGCTGCAGTCGGATGCCAACCGGTTGAGGGCTGAAATAAATCGGGGAGGTGGCTTTTTGTTGGAGTTTGGCAAGCCGCCTTTCGGTGGAAGCCTCAACGTTGAGGGCTAGGGTTGCTGCTGAAACTGCTAGGGTGAACGCTTCCCTAGGCGATTTTCTCGGAAGCATAAACGCCATAGACAGAGACTTGAAAATTGCAGAGAAAACCATGGAGCTCTTCTCTTTTGCATCCTTTCCTCTTAAACCAGAGGAGAGTCCGGTACTAGCTATCGAGGGCAAAATCATGACGAAAGACAAGTGTGAAGGCACCTTGTACTTTACAAACCAGAGGTTTATCTTTGAAGGAAAACGGGAAGTTGTTCTTGAAAAGAAGCTTTTCATAGCCACCAAGAAGAAGACCGAGCGCACAGTGCTACTTGAACAGCCCATAGGAGCCCTGCAGGAAATTTCAAAGGGAAGGGTTGGGCTAATCGCTTGGACTGGCATCTACATACGCTTCAAGCCCAGCGTCCGGATGGAGGAAACACCTTTCGATGTTAAAGACTGGGAGGCCGACGTGATAACCAGATTCTTCCAATACATTATTGGCGGAGAAGCGGACAGAGACATAGCTGCGATAAGAGGCATAGCACCCAAGGAAGCACCAACAATAAGGGTTATCCGTTGCCCCAACTGCGGTGCACCCTACACCAAGGAAATCTACAAGGGACAAACATTCGTGCAATGCGAATACTGCGGGGCATCAATAATTGTAGGCTAACCCAGCCTCTTCTCTTCCAGCTCCTGTTTGAGGAATAGAGCTGTGTTTGGCGGTATATCCCGATAAACCACGACGTTTGGGCCTATCCAGCAGTTGTTCCCAACTTTTACGCCAGGCATGAAGAGGGCGTTTATTCCGGTTTTCACGTTGTCGCCTAAAACCACACCGAGCTTTGTTCGTCCGCTGTCCACAAGCTTATCTTTAACCATCATTTTAATGGTTCCAGCGTCGAAGCGGTAGTTGGCGGTTATGGTTCCGGCGCCTAGGTTGCAGTTCTCACCTATAATGCTGTCGCCCACATAGGACAGATGGCCTATGTGCACCCCATCCATGATTATGCTGTTTTTTATTTCGCAAGCGTTTCCAATACGCACTCTCCGCCCTATGCTTGTGCATGGACGTATGTAGCAGTTCGGTCCAATATCACTGTATTCGCCTATAAACGCTGGCCCCTCAATGTAAGCTCCTGAACGGATGCGGGCTGTCTCTGCCACCGTCACCGGACCGGTTATGTGGGCCCCTGCCTCCACGTGCCCCGTTATCTTGTGCTCCATTCGGCCTAGCATCCAACGGTTAGCCTCAATCAGATCCCAAGGTCTGCCAATGTCAAACCAGTCGGCACGGGGAATTTCAGCTGCGAAAACCGGTTTCCCCTCTTTTATCAACAGCTTTATGGCGTCGGTGATCTCCCATTCTCCCCTCGAGGAAGCCCTAATCTCCTTAGTTTTCTTGAAGATTTCCCTTGAAAACACGTATATGCCGGCATTAGCCATGTTTGACGGTGCTTCGCTGCGGGATGGTTTTTCAATAATGTCCCTTACGGAACCATCTTCCCCGAGCTCTACAATGCCATAGTCCTCCGGATTTTCAACGGGAACAACAGCCAGAGTTGCGGCTGGCTCCTTTTTGTCATGCAGGGCGAGAACCTTTTTAAGGGCATGTGGTGCGAAAAGCAGGTCGCCATAAACCAGCACAAAATCACCGTCTATGAGGGGTTCAGCGACGCCCACGGCATTTCCAGTTCCAAGAATGCTGGGCTGCTCCACATACTCTATCTTCAGCCCAATCTTTTCGCCCAAACCGAAGTACCGGCGGATGACATCAGCCATGTAGTGGACAACGATTATCGCCTGGCTTATTCCACAAGCCTTTAGGGCTTCCAGACAGTGTTCAAGAATAGGCTTTCCGCCGATGGTGATCATGTGTTTTGGGCGTGTGAAGGTTAAGGGTTGAAGCCTTACCCCTTCACCTGCAGCTAGAACAACAGCCTTCACTTTTCAAAATCCCCCAAAACTTCCGCCACCATATTTGCGGCTTTTTCCATTATCTCTTCTGCAACTTTTAAAGATTCACCCTCCACTGTTAAACGGATAAGAGGCTCAGTGCCAGAAGCCCTCACTAAAACCCATCCATCCTCAAGGACTAGGCGAACTCCATCGATAGTAGAGATTTCCATGCGCTCCGGAAAGCCAGCCTTTAAACGATCCTCCATTTTCTCAACAACAGCGTATTTTATCTCATTCCTACAGTGAATGTTCTTTCTTAAAATTCGGAATGCTGGAACATCGGCAACAAAATCTGAAAGCCTTTCACCTTCGTCCTCCAACGCCTTCAATAGGAGCGTTGAAGAAAGGATTCCATCTGGACAGTAGTGATATTCGGGATGTATCCACGCACCGCAAGGCTCCCCGCCGAAAACAGCGCCAAACTTTTTCACGGCTTTAGCAACATAAATATCCCCCACTTTGGTTCTAACAACCCTTCCGCCCACCCGCTCAACCATCCGATCAACACACATGGACGCCTCAACATTGGTGACTACAACAGCCCTTTTCCTCCGGCTTTTCTCTACAACGTAAGCGGCATATGCCGCCAGAATTCTGTCAAAATCCACGAAAGAACCCTTCTCGTCTATGAAGGCGACGCGATCTCCATCGCCGTCGTAGGCTACACCAGCGTCAGCACCCAGCGCTCTAACGGCTTCAGCCAAAAATTTAAGGGTTTCAGCGGTGGGCTCTGGACTTCTTCCCGGAAAGAAACCGTCAAACTGGGCGTTTATGGCTGTAACCTTGCATCCTAAACCTTTGAGAACTGCTGGAGCTATTTGACTTGTTGCCCCGCATCCGGGGTCAACCACAACATGCCACTTTTTAGCCAGTTTCACGTTTTTGAGAATCATATCAACGTAGAGATTGCTCTCATCTATTTCTAAGACCTCGCCTAGGTTTCGCCATTCAGCCAAACGGAAGCTTCCTTGCTCCATTATGCGTTCAATCTGGCTTTGTTCATTTTCACCATATGCCATTCCCGTTCCGTCGAAAACTTTTATCCCATTGTATTGGGGCGGATTGTGGGAAGCCGTAACCATTACACCAGCATCAGCGCCCAACCTCTTCGCCAAATAGGCTAAAACCGGGGTTGGCAAAACCCCTAGACGGTGGACTTTTACACCGCATGCCTGCAATCCTGCAACTAGGGCGTTTTCAAGCATCAAACCAGAAGTTCTTGCGTCTCTAGCCACAAACACCCTTCCAGACTTGACAATGGTTCCAATAGCCATTCCAACTTTAACCGCCAATTCCGGAGTTAAATTAACGTTAATTAAACCCCTCAGCCCCGAGCTTCCAAACAACCTCATGCTTCTCACTCAACATAAACAACCTATTCAAGGTTAAGTGCTAAACGGCAGCTTAAATATTTGAGTCTTCCAACCGAAACATCACCTGAACTATAATATGAATCCGCAATTCGCAACCTTAAAGTAAAGGATGCCGAGTTTACGATATCTAACAGCTGAGTGATCGTTATGGAACTTTTCCACGTCACCCTAAACCTCATCGCCCTCGCCGTTAACGCATGCTTGGCCTACTTTGCATGCCGCATGCTTGCCGTTTTCAGGGGTGGCATGATGAGTAAGCCGTGGCGCTTCGTCTACATCGGGGTCCTAGCCCTAGCCGCCGGCTCATCCACCTTTTCACTCAAATACCTCCTAAACATTGGAGGCTTTTGGCCTCACGCCCTTGGAGGCTTAATAATGCTTCTGGGTGGAGTACTCGCCTTAATCGGCATATACATCGAATACAAAAACTGGACAATTCCAAAACAAAAATTGTCAACTCAAAATTTTAAGTCATAACTCGCGCTATAGTGGGCCGGGCCGGATTTGAACCGGCGACCTTCCGCACGTCAAGCGGATGTCCTAACCGAGCTAGACTACCGGCCCATGCCAAGTAGTTTTACAGCTTTCCCCCATATATAGCTAATTCGCCCTAAAGCCTAGAGTAAGATTTAAGGTTTCAAGGTGTAGTGTTAAAGGATGGCAGTGCCGGGATGGCGGAGTGGACAACGCGCAGGCCTTGAGAGCCTGTGGCCCTTATGGGCCGCGTGGGTTCGAATCCCACTCCCGGCGCCAAACATGTGTTGAGGGATTTGTGTGCATTGTTTGCGTTGTGGAAAATGCTGTCGGAACACTGAAATGGAGCTTTCGAGGGAAGACATTCAAAGACTTGTTAAGGCCGGCTTTAGCGCCGAGGATTTTATGGTGTGTAGCGGTGTTCCTCGTTTGAGGAATGTGAATGGCTGGTGCTACTTTTATGATCTACGCAAGAGGCGGTGTAAGGTTTATAGGCTGAGGCCTTTGGGCTGTCGCATTTACCCAGTAATATATGTGGAGGGCAAAGGCGTTGCGATAGATGATCTGTGCCCCATGCGGCACACCATTTCAGAAAGGGAGTTTAAAGTGAAGGCAAAAGTGCTTCTGAAGCTTTTAGCAAAAATAGACTCTGAACGTGCACAGTTCAAAGTTTAAAACTTAAAAGGGGATCAATTTTGGACTTTTGCGGCAACTAAGATCATATATCCTCCTCAGTTTTCCCTTTGCATGGTTGTCAAGTATTTTTCGAAATATTCCGCGTACTTGTATCCACCGTCTGGGAAGATGAGGACGTAAACGCCTTTTTCCTCAGCTATTTTTTCGAAGGCGTGGACCACGGCGCCTGAACTTATTCCTATTAGGAGTCCTTCTTTTCTTGCTATTTTTATGGTGGCTTTTATAGCCTCGGACTGTCTGACGTCTATTATCTCGTCGAAGTTTGTCCAATGTATCCATTTCATGCCTGTTTCAACTCTTCTGATGCCTGGAATTATCTCGTTTGGTGCTGGCTGAACGCCGATGACTTTGACGTTGTCTCCGTATTTGGCTTTAAAATAGAGGGATAAAGCACTCATGTGGCCGGATGTTCCCACTCCGCCAATTATGCATGTTGGCTTTAGCCTTAGGCTTGCCAATTGCTGGTCTATTTCCCTTGCCGTGTACTTGAGGTGAACTTTTAGGTTAGCATCGTTTTCAAACTGGTTTAAGTGGAGGGCCCCGTGAGCTTTTGCCTCTGAGTCTACTTGGCTTATTGCCTCAACAGTTAAGCCCACGGGCAGTCTGACAACCTCGGCCCCTAGAACTTCTAGGTATATATCGCTCACTTTCTGCACAGTCATTGGAATATAAAGCCTTGTTTTTGCCCCTAAAAGATTCGCTATTGAGGTTAGAGCTATACCCGTGTTTGTGGAAGTTGCCTCATACAAAGCCTGCTTGAAACCTCCGTTTTCCATGGCTTCTTTAATCATGTACCAGGCTATTCTGTCTTTGACGCTGTTGCTGAAGGGATTATAGCATTCAAGTTTTGCCCAGACGCTCCTGTTGCCCGTTGAAAGGGAGTTCAACTTTACGAGGGGTGTAGGCCAACCTTCATAGAGGAGTTCCAAACTGCTGTTGTAGACTTTCAGCGCTTTTCTAGTCGGCTTTTCCCTTTTAAACAGCTTTCCTAATGGAACATTTATTTTGACAGGCTCAGCTAGAATTGTGAAGCTTCTTGGCAGAAGCTTTTCCCCATTAAGGCCTGCCTTCAAGATTGCCTCCTTCGCTAAGCCTTTTGTTGTTTTCAAATCCACATCGTTTATGTTGATTCTGAATGCCGGTGCCTTTTCGGCTGAAAGCAGGTCTAATGCTTGGAATGCTTCGTAACCATCCAGCAAAACTCTTGTTTTTCTGTCTAAAATCAGGGGTGTGTCAACGATTTCCGTTCTGAGAAACCTTGTATAAACCGGTAGTGCATCCTTCAAATCTATTTGCATGGCGGTTTTAATGCCTCTTAGCGGTATAAGTTCAAGTTCACTCTTCAAAATTTCCAGCGGCACGTCCACTTTTCTTTCGATTGATGATATGTGCACCAAAACGTCGCTGTTCCTTATCATGTGCCGCGAAGTTTTTGGGGGAAACCTTCTCCCCGTTAGGGCGGCTTCAATTATGTCCTGCTTCGTCAGGTTGTAGCCGTTTCTCCACGTTTGAACTTCAATGTTTGGAGATTCATAGTCCACATATATGACCGGTATCCTCTTGCATCCCAAATTTCTAAGGGCATTGTATCGGTGCTCTCCATCGAGAATAACGTTTGTTTTTCGATCCGCAACTATTGCATACTTTAGGATCTTGTCAGCGGCTATCTGCTGGGTTAACTCCTCTAAATGTTCTGGATCAGCCTCTTCATGCTGGTGTAGTTTTTCCAGCTCGACTAGATGTATTTCACCGTTGTTTTTGGACATTTTAACACCGTTAAACTGGAATTTAACACCGTTAAAAATATATAAATTTACCGCCAAAGAGATCAAGGGAACAAAATGAAACCACCATGCGTCGTCGTTGTAAAATATCTTCTGCCAGCCATAAGAGTACTTGTAACTAGAGAGCTCATAGAAAAATACAATCTGCGCAAGATAGATGCCTCTGAAAGAATGGAGTTGACACCTGCCGCCATAACCCAGTACTACAAGGGTGAGAGAGGGACGGTCTTAGCCCATCAGATAGAGCGGTCCCCTGAAGCCATGAAAATGATTTCAAAGCTGGCTGAGGTTATAGCCCGAGAAGGCGCCACACCAGAAGATGTCATAGAGAAACTGTGCGAAATATGCGTGACCATAAGATATGAAAGGGTTATATGCAAACTTCACCAAGAAGATCTTCCCACATTAGATGCCTGTAAATGTGCTACTTGCTACTCACCGCCCAAAACTGGCGAAGAGTAGCTTTCAGAACGTTGATGCCTTATTAGCCTTTTGTTGAGTCAGCGCTTCACCATAACAACGGCTTTCATGGGTTTTCCTTCAACACTCACTTTGACGATTTTCACTCTGATTGTTTTTAGAAATTCCTTTGCTGCTTTCCGGGCTTCCGCTTTTGTGTGGTAGGTGTCTTTTAACTCGATCCATGGTAGTGTTTCATCGATCCTTATCCAGACAGCGTACACTTTATCACAGCGCTCTACTTTATGGTGGTTAAAACTTGAGTTCGAGTAATTAAAACGGTTATGAATCTGGAATATGGATGAAAAATTAATTAAGGTGTTCCATAACCATCTGATGGTTTAGGAGCGATAAAGAAGGTGGAGTTTGAAGGCCCGTCGGGAAGTGTTTCCCCGAAGGAGTGCCTATGGAGCATGGATGGAAGCCCCAAAAGCCAAGAAGGCGAAAACGATGAAGCCAGTCAACAGCATGCACAAGTACACGGGCAACAGTGTGGGTTCGTTCAGCCTACTCCCTATCAAATGGTTTCATGTAGTCTTAACCTCCCGCCATAGAGGAGTTTTATTTTCTAGACAGTTTTCATTAAGCAAACCTTTCCATTTGACTATGCTCAACGCCTTAGGAGGACTGTAGAGTTATGACTCTCGAAGCCAAACCGGGGTTCGCCAAGACCTTGAAGCAGTCGGTGATGGCTTACGCCTTTAACATATTCGGAATAACAGCCGGAACCATTGTTGCATATTCCTCTGGGCTTTTTGAGATGGTGCCCTGGGCTGTTGTGATTTACCCTCCAATACTAAGTGCAAGGGGCGTCATAGGCGGCTTATTCTGTGGAAGGTTAAGCACAGCTCTCCATCTCGGCACCGTTCAACCCCGCTTTTTTGGGAACACTAAAAGTTTTTATCTGCTTTTTCAGGCAGTAGTCTTCCTGACCTTTGAAGCAAGCCTATTCATGGGTTTGGTGGCTGTGCTTTTTAGAACCATTTATTATGGGATGGTTGTCGGCGAACTCTGGGATATGCTGATCGTGCTTATGGCAACTATGGCTTTGGCTTTAATTGTTATTTCTCCGCTAACTCTCACAGTTTCTTTTCTCTCCTTCAAACACGGCTTAGACCCAGATATAATTTTGTATCCGGTGGAATCCACAGTTTCAGACCTTTTAATCACAGCCATCTACATTTTTGTGCTTAACCTATACCTCATACACGATGTCTTCTGGTACATCCTTTTCTCGGTAAGTTTAGCCCTACTTTTTATATCATCCTACCTTCTTGCCAAAAATAGGCGAGAAGGGGAGTTCACTAAGACTCTGAAGGAGTCCCTGCTAACCCTCGTCATAGTCTCCTTCATAATAAATGTTGCAGGAACAGTTCTCGGAAGAGTTGACAAGCTAATACGTGAAAGGGAAGAAGCCTACGCAGTCTATCCTATTTACGTTGTCTATCCCGCCCTAATCGACACTATAGGCGATGTGGGAGCCGTTGTAGGCTCAACCGCCACAACAAAACTCGCCCTAGGCACATTGAAAGCATCATTCTCCTCAATAAAAGATCACTTGACAGAAGTTTCAGGCGCTTGGGCTGCCTCTCTAATCATGTATTTTGCCTATTCCATTCTAGCCCTTGCAATAAGGGGGCTGCTTACACCCATAAACATTGCAAAGTTTTCTCTGCTTTTGTTCACCGTTAATGTGTTAGCCGCCGCCCTAATAATTCTAGTTTCCTATTCAGTGGCGATTATAACCTATCAACGGGGTTTGGATCCTGACAACTTCGAAATTCCAATCGAAAGTTCTTTGGCTGACACTTTGACAACAATTTCCCTATTCATTGTCCTGACTTTTTTCGGTCTTTGGGCTTGAATTGTCCGGGATAAGAGTTAAAATATTCCGGAGGTAATAGTTTGTTCGGAGTGCCCTGGATGCATGTCCTTTGAAAGAATAGAGTACAAGCCCATACCCGTGAGGGAACTTCTTCGTGAGATGAAAAACCTTTCCGAACTCATGATTGACCTAGCTTATTCAGCAGCCCTTTTCAATGACAGGGAACTCGCCGAAGATGTTTTAGAACTTGAGAAACGCATCGACACCCTAGCTTATCAACTGGAAATGATGACTATGGTGGCTGCCCGGGACGCCAAAGACGCTGAGGCTCTGGTCGGTGTCTCCAAGGTGGCGGCTGCTACAGATAAGATTTCAGATGCCGCCGCTGACATAGCTGCCATAGTCACTCAGAATATTGGCGTTCACCCTATTGTGAGCGAAATTTTCGAAAGGGTTGAAGAGCGTCTCATCAAGGCTAAGGTGCATGAGAACTCCATTCTTGTCGGTAAGAGCATAGGCGAGCTTGAGCTTGCCCCAAGGATGGGTGTGGACATAATCGCAATTTACAGAAAGAACGATTGGATAATCAACCCGAAGGCAGGGGAGAGAATCTGCGTTGGCGATGTATTAATTGCGAGGGGGACATCTGAAGGATTGAAGGAGCTTAGAGAGCTTTGCGAGGGAAAACTGGACAAGCTGGAGGATTAAAATGTCCGGAAAAGGCCAGAAAAAGTTTGAAGAAATAGTGAAGCGTTTCGTTGAGCTTAAAGATACATCGGAACTAATGATTGATCTAGCCTATTCGGCGCTCCTTTTGAACAGCAAGGAGCTCGCCGAGGAAGTGCAGAGGCTTGAGGAGTATGTGGATAAACTGCACACCGAATTTGAGTTACTAGTCCTTTCAAGCGGCTTCAAAAAAGAGGAGGCGAGGGGCTTTCTAGGCTTGGTTAGGCTTGGCGTTGTAACCGAAAAAATAGCTGACGCTGCTGCACAAATAGCCGAGGTTGTCCTAAGAGGAGTTGAACCTCACCCCGTTTTGAAGCTCGCCATAGAGGAAGCCGAAGAAACAATAACCTATGTGCAAGTGAATGAGCGCTCTCCCTTGGTGAACAAGACCTTAAAGGATGCCCGTATTCCCGAGGAGACTGGCATGTGGATCCTCGCCATAAAAAGGGGAGACAAGTGCATGAGACCTAAACCTGACACCACAATCCAAGTGGGCGACGTCTTAATCGCCTCCGGCTACGCCGAGGGAGAGGAGGATCTGAAGAGGTTAGCTGCTCCACCCCCAAGTTAGCCCTGTTGATTTTAGATAAGGATTCTCGATTCATCAACACTATAAGTTGGAGTCTGAATCTTAATATTCTAAGGAGGAAAAGCCACGAAAAGGAAAAAGGAAGAACCTCTGGAAAAGCGGGGCTACACTTGTCCAAACCCATCATGCGGTAAAACCTTCACGAAACCCTTGAGAGTTGAGAATCTAAGCTCTGGAACAGCATTAGTTTATGAGGGCTGCCCGCATTGCCTAACAGAAGTAAATATGGAAAATGAGGCTTCTATGAACGTTGAACAACAAGTCAAGCCTAACCTCGAATTAGAGCATAAACGGGAAGAAGCCATTTCAATTAAGCCTTCAGCGGAGACTGCCCGCTGTCCCCACTACTTTGGTTATTTGAGCGAGTGTTCAACTAGGGATAGACTTCCTGAGGAATGTATGATTTGCCCCAAAATAGTGCAGTGCATGCTTAAAAGCGTGACTGGCTAGGTCGGTTGTTGATGATACGCACACCCCCTTTTAAAGCGTTTACACGCCTTTAAAATGCGGGAGACCGCGCAGTTGTCCGCAACTCTGCAGAAAAAGCCTCCGGGCGTCATCGCTCCTGCGGCGACTCAATTGAAGAGGCTTAACGCTGAATCTGTTACAGCGATAGCCACAAGCTTCCTCAAGAGAATCGGCCATAAGGGAGGTTTGAAGCCTAAGAAGGTTTCGTTGGAGGAGGGTATCTACACTATTGAGGTGGAGATGAACAAGTTTACCGCCATAATCCATGTGGATGCGGAGACTCAGGAGATAACCTCTTATGAGATTCAGCCTAAGGGGGAGGAAAACCCCATGTTTTCCTTTTCTCCAAAAACAGTGGTGTTAGTGCTTGTTGTAGCCGCTATAGTGGATGTTGCTTTGCACTTCGCTTTTAAATTCTTGGGCTTGTAGGACTACTTTTCGCCTTTAGCCTTCTTCTCTGGCTTCTTTTCCTCTCTAGCCTCTGTTTCTTTGGTTTCCGCTGTCTCCTCTTCCTTCTTCTCCTCAAGCTCGCCTGTAATTTCCTCTATTGGTTTGGGTGGAGGGGTTGTTGCCATGGTCCAACCTATCCATGCGCCTATTGCCATAACAGCGATGAACGCTATCAACACTGGAATGGCGACAACCCAGAACTGGATGGCGCTAATATCGCTTGTTATGAACGTTAGCCACTGGGGATAAAACAGTGTTACCACGTAGAGGATGGCGATTACAACGCATACAACAAATATTACTCCGCCTATAGCTTGATCTTTACTAACCATTTAATATCACCACACATAGAGCCAATGTTATGGTTGTCTCCTTTTAAAGTTTACCGTGAGCCGGTTACGCTGTTCCCATTTCCCATGTTGCCAGATACTTTTTCTGTTCTTCTGTTAAGATGTCTATTTTTATCCCCATGGCTTCCAGCTTTAGCCTTGCAACGGTTTCATCTATCTCCCTTGGCACTGGATAGACTTTCGGCGGCATCTTTTCGGTTTTAACAAGATACTCAACGCATAATGCCTGGTTTGCAAAGGACATGTCCATAACTTCTGATGGATGTCCCTCAGCTGCTGCGAGGTTTACAAGCCTCCCCTCTGCGAGAAGGTAAAGTTTCCTTCCATCTTTCAACGTGTATTCTTCAAGGTTCGGCCTTATTAACCGCTTTGAAGCGGCAAGCTCCTCAAGGTCTTTTAGGCTTATCTCTACGTTAAAATGGCCGCTGTTGGCGAGAATTGCTCCGTCCCTCATTTTCTGCATATGCTCCTTGCGGATGACATTTATGTCCCCCGTTGCTGTGACGAAAACTTCGCCTATTTCTGCAGCCTTGTCTATTGGCATGACGCGGAAGCCATCCATGACGGCTTCAAGCGCCCTTAGTGGGTTTGTCTCTGTGACTATAACGTTGGCGCCCATGCCTCTGGCTCTTAGGGCTATGCCTCTCCCACACCAGCCATAGCCGCATACAACAAAGTTTTTTCCAGCCAACAGAATGTTTGTGGCTCTCAGGATGCCGTCTATAGTGCTTTGCCCGGTTCCATAGCGGTTGTCGAACAGATACTTTGTGTAGGCGTCGTTGACCGCTATAATCGCGTATTTGAGGACGCCATTTCTCTCCATGGCTCTAAGCCTTAAGACGCCTGTGGTTGTTTCCTCGGTTCCTCCCTTTACGTTGGCTAACACGTCGGTTCTCCTGCTGTGGATTGTGCCTACAAGGTCTGCTCCATCATCCAATGTTATTGTGGGTTTATGATCTATCACCCTTTCAATACACCAGTAATACTCCTCCGTGGTTTGTCCGCGCCACGCGAAGACGTGGACGCCGAGTTGGGCTAGGGCTGCCGCAACCTCATCCTGTGTTGAGAGCGGGTTAGAACCGCATAGGGCAACCTCCGCCCCACCGGCTAAAAAGGCATCCACTAGAACGGCGGTTTCTTTGGTCACGTGGAGGCATGCGCCGAGCTTCACGCCTCTTAAAGGCTTTTCCTGGCTGAACCTTTTCTTGATCTGATTTAGCACTGGCATGTGTTTTGAAGCCCATTCAATTTGGAGAAAGCCCTTCTGAGCTAGGCTTTCATCCTTAACCTTGTAATCATTCAAGATTTTCACTTCCCTCATGAATTCAACGGTTTGGCTATTTAATGTTGTGTTTGGCGCGTTCCAGAAGTCGCGTTTTGGCTTTTTCAGCCATCTCCATGACTTCATCGCACTTCACCGTTGTTATCCGCCTGTTCTCCACCACTATTTTCCCGTTTACTATGACTGTCTCAACGTCTGTGGCTTTTGCTGCATAGACAAGGTGGCTCACTTCGTTGTGCACTGGGCAAAGATGCGGCTTAGCAAAGTTTATTACGACTAGATCCGCCCTTTTGCCCACTTTTATTGAGCCTATCTCCGAGTCCCATGAAAGCGCCTTAGCCCCCCCGACGGTTGCCATTTCCAGCACCTGCTCTGCCGACATCAATGTTGGGTTTTTGTTTATACCCTTATGGAGCAATGCTGCCACTTTCATAACTTCAAACATATCCGCCGAATTATTAGAGCACGGGCTGTCGGTGCCAAGCGAAACGGTTACGCCTTTCTCCAGCATCTTCGGAACTGGGCTGACACCAGAGGCCAACTTAAGGTTTGAAATTGGATTGTGGGACGCTTTAACCCCTCTAAGTTTCATGATAACTATGTCCTTGTCAGTTAAGGCCACGCAGTGTGCCGCAATCACATGGCTGTCTAAAACGCCCAAGGAATCTAAATATTCCACAACACCACCCTTCAAATCCACATTGAAGGCTTTGCGAATCTTCTCCGGTTCATCGCTTGTCTCCGCCACGTGAATATGCCAAATTATCGGCGCCTCTTCAGAACTATACTTTTCATTTAACTCTCCACAGAGCGCTTTCAACTCTCGCATGTATTCCGGGTCAACAGTATAAGGTGCATGGGGATCCACGCTAACCCGTATAAGCCCGCCAGCCTTGCCATGCCAATTTTTAGCCAAGTCCTCTAGGGCTTTTCTATCCTCTTTTTTGCGCCATGAAAAGCACACGTGCCCAACCATGGCCCGCAGACCAACCTCGGCGAAGGCCCTCGCCTCATTCTCGTCTGGCATGTAATGATACATGGTGTTAACGGTTGTCGTGCCGCCTAAGGCAGACTCTACAGCCGTCAAGAGGGCACCTACATAAATTTCGTTTGCAGTCATGTGCTCCTCCACAGGCCAAATCCACTTTTCAAGCCACTCCTGCAAAGGCAAGTCGTCGGCATAACCCCTTAACAAGCTCATAGCTGCGTGCTGATGCGTGTTAATAAGCCCCGGAATAACCACCTTACCTCTCGCATCTATCCGTTCATAACCCCTCGGATACTTTCCCAAAAGTTCACTGGCCTTTCCAACATCAATAATGCTTTCGTCTTCAACTACGACAGCGCCGTCTCTGATAATCCTGCCGTTTTCCATTGTAATTATGGTTCCGCCGTAGATTAAAAGGTTCATCCACTAGTATCCTCCTTTCTAGAAAACTTTTTTGAGACAAGGAGCGTGAATCCAGCCGTGAAAAGTATAGCCTCAAAGAATTCATGGTGCGTTATATCAGCCAAGTCGAAAAGCCTCTGCCAAAAAATCACATGATGAACAACCAGCAGGACACCTAAAACTATCAACATGACGCCAACGGCACATCCCTTATCCACGCAACACACCCCAAGCCATCCGCGTAAAGACACATTTCCGCGAAACCTCTTATAACAAGTTTTCCATTTATGGTCTTCTGCCCATAAGAGGGAAAATTTTGGCCCAGAAAAAGTTCCGCGTAATAAAGCCTGAAATCCGCGTTTTAGGCGTAGACGATGGAATCTTCAAGCCGAGGACAAGGGGTTTTGTGCCGGTTATTGGTGTTGTTTTCCGCGGGGGATACTGGCTCGACGGGGTAATGCACACAAAAATCAGAGTTGATGGAACAGATGCTACAAGAAAAATTGCCTCCATGGTGGTGAACTCGCCCCATTATAAACAGTTAAGAGTCATAATGCTCGATGGAATAACCTTCGCTGGATTCAACGTTGTAGACATTAAAGAGTTGAATGAAAAAACAAACCTTCCAGTTATAACTGTAACCCGTGAAAAGCCAAACCTTGAAGAAATCCGAAAGGCGCTGAGAAATCTCCCTAGAAGCGAGGAACGCTGGAAAGCCGTGCTAAACGCTGGTGAACCCATAGAAGTGCCAGTCAAAGGCGGGAAGGAGAAGATTTACACGCAAGCGGTTGGGATAAGCCTAGAAGACGCCATAAAAATCTTGAAGTTAACATCCACCCGTAGCAATATACCCGAAGCCCTCCGCGTGGCCCATCTGATTGCCTCCGGAATAACCTCACTGTAGCGCCAATATTAATTGAGGGCAAGAAAAGTTTAAAAGACACCGTGAATATGGGAAAACAAACGAAGACCGGAGCTTAAAGCAATGGAATTTTGCCCAAAGTGTGGAACCCGCCTCGTTCCGAAAAAGGGTAAAGGCGAGAAAAAGGAATCCCTAACTCTTGCTTGTCCAAAATGCGGGTACAAGAAGCAAATAGTAAGCGAGGAAGCTGCGCCGAAGGTTGCCAAAATCATACAGCACAATCCGCAGCAGCAAGTTGCAGTAATAAGTAAGGAAGAACAGAAACTGCGAACCCTGCCAACCGTGAGGATAGAATGTCCCAAATGTGGAAACAACACCGCCTACGTCTGGCAAGTTCAAACCCGAGGGGCGGATGAATCCTCAACCCAATTCCTACGCTGCACAAAATGCGGTTACACATTTAGGGAATACAGCTAAAAGGGCTGATTCAGCGTCATCTTTAAGTGTGTAAAGTTTTATAACTTTAGGATAACCCTTCTAAAAAGGGGAACGAGCATGTTTAGACTCAGGGTTGCAGACGCTAAACTCTTGAAAGACATGGCGAGCGCAATATCCGTCCTCGTAGACGAAGCAACCTTCCAAATAACCCCTGAGGCTCTGAAGCTTAGGGCAATGGATCCATCCCGCGTGGCCATGGTGGACTTTGAATGGCCGAAAACCATTTTTGAAGAATACGTCTGCACTGAACCTTCAAAAATGTGTATAAACATAAGCGAACTGCTGAAACTGCTAAAGAGAGCTAGCAAAGAGGAAATTGTTGAACTAGCCCTCGACGAGAAAACTGGACGGCTACAAGTGAAAATAACCGGAAAATACACGCGCACCTTCACCATGCCAACCCTTGAGGCATCAGAGGAGGAGGTGCCGACGCCAAAAATACCCTTCAATGTTAGGGCGAAAGCCACAACAGAGGGACTGCGCAGGGCGCTGGAGGACGCTGAGCTTGTAAGCGATCACGTCCGCATAGAGGCAGACAACGAAAAACTGGTATTCCAAGCCACCGGAGACCTCATGGGAGCCACCATAGAACTCAAGAAGGGCAGCGACGCACTCCTAGACTTGGAGGCAAAAGAACCATCAAAAGCCACATTCAGCCTAAGCTACCTATCAGAAATAATTAAGGCAGCATCCGCCACCTCAGACGTTGCAACCCTAGAATTCTCCACAGACATGCCAATAAAACTCGACTTCCAACAGGCCGGAGAAGGAAAACTCGTCTTCTACCTAGCGCCCAGAATAGAAACAGCCTAGTGGAAAAATGCAAACCACAATTATAAAATTCACAAAAAACGACTTGGCAAAATACCCCTTCTTGAAAGAGGCAGCGGAATACGTTAAAAGCCTAGACCTAAAAATTGAGGATCTCGCCAGCCCAGAATTTTCCCAAATTCTTGAACGTGCCAAAGAAAGATTGGAAGAGGCTATACTATACACAAGCATAACAAGAAAACTCCAAAATGAAGAAGTGGAAATCCTATCCTTCCCGACAGCCATACTGCTCGCCGCCGCCACAGAAAACTCCTTTATTAAAAGGCGGTACGCCCTCGCAGAGGCAAAGCAAGCCTACAATGACTTGAAATTCGAACCAAAAGAAAAGATTCTGGCGATAGCTAAAAACTTTCAATGGAAAATCACCCTGGCGAACATCGATGAAATCACGGCTCCCTATGAATTCAAACTTCACTTCACAGACTACCTAAGAAACACGGTGAATCTCCGCGACAAAAAATGGAAGCTCATCAATCGCCCCCTAGCCCATGGAAATGTCTACCTAACAAGAACCGAAACTGCAAGACTCATCAGCGAAGAGGTTAGAAGGCACATAGAAAGACGCCTAGAAGTAGGAGAGCTCCCAAAACTTCCACAAAAAATCGCCAGCATAGCTGAAATACTGAAAACCCTAACATTGGAGAAAGTGGACAAAGCCGAGTTGGAAGGCCTCCCGGAAACGATAAAGAAGGAAGCCTTCCCGCCATGCATAGCCACCCTCTATGAAGCAGCTCAAAAGGGGCGTCACCTATCGCATATAGCAAGATTCACCCTAACAACATTCCTCGTAAACATAGGAACACCCATAGACAGCATAATAGACCTATTCCGAAACTCATCAGACTTCAATGAACGTCTAACCCGATACCAAGTGGAGCACATAGCAGGCGAAAGAGGCTCAAGAACCCGCTATAAACCACCAAAATGCCAAACCCTACAAACCCACGGAATATGCACAGCTCCAAATGAAATATGCAAAACCATTAGGCACCCCTTAGGATTCTATAAAAAGCGTAGTGCTTCAACTAAATGACCGTCGCAAGAATTAGTATAACTTTAAATAATAAAGGTACAAAAATCTAAGCCTTGTGTGAACCTAGAATGGAGATTGCTAAAGGTTTCTGGCAGCAAAGTTTAGAGGGTTTTGAAGAGTGGGAAAAACAGCACATAAGCGATAACTTTAGCGGGATTATTGAAGGAAACCTCGATTTAACTTCGGAGGTCGGATTGATTCTCCCAACATATTGTGAAGTCAAAAACATCGAGGAGATAATACGAAAAATTGAAGAGTTGAATTTAGATCTCTCCATTCTTGTCGTGGATGATTCCAGTCCAGATGGAACAGCAGACATTGTACGCCGAATGCAGAAAAAATACAAGAACATTATACTCTTGGCAAGACCTAGAAAAATGGGACTTGGCACGGCGATAGTGGACGGCTTTAGACTCTTCCTATCCATCAAAAATCCGCCAAAATACATTATAACAATGGACGCAGATCACTCCCACAATCCAGCAGAACTCCCAAAGCTGCTAGTCCCCGTCAAAAACAACGGATATGACCTATGCATCGGAAGCCGCTACTGCCCCGGAGGCACCGTTAAAAACTGGAGTCTCCTCAGAAGGGCTATCAGCAAAACAGCAAACCTCATCGCGAAACTTGTCATAGGCGCAGGAATATCCGACTACACAAGCGGACTACGATGCTACTCGACAAGGCTTGTGAAAAGCATAATTCATGAACTACACAGCCAAACCTACGAGATACAGATAGAAACAATCAGACAAGCATATGTTCAAGGATTCAGAATAACCGAAGCACCCATAACCTTCATCAACAGAAAAAGGGGGAAATCAAAACTTTCAGTCAATGAAATACGCAGCTTTATATTCTACATTTGCAGATGTGCGCTTGGCATGCGTTAATTTTTAATGTTTCTGCAGTGGAGCTACATTAAATGAGTGACGCGAAAATTAGCAAATTTACAATTGAAGATCTGGAAACATGGCTAGGAACCAAGTTTAGGAAAGTAGACCGCAGTTCTATCATTTTATCCTTTTTAGTGGCAATATACACCCTCATATTCTCCAGTCTGACCATAATGAAGCATCATGCGTTTAAGACATATGCATGGGATCTCGGGATCTTTACGCAATCTCTTTGGACTACTTTATATGCGAATAAGTTTTTCTACCACACTTGTGAACTTTTCATTAACCCAAGTGGCAGCTTCTTCGGTGTTCATTTTAGTCCCATCCTATTCTTTATATTACCTTTCTATAGGATATTCACTATACCAGAGACGTTGCTTGTACTTCAATCCTTTGTCATAGCATTAGCCGCATTACCTATTTACAAACTTGCTACAGATTATCTTCAAAGCAGACTAGCTGGATTGACCTTTGCCTTAGCATATCTGACGTATCCTGCAATTCAATGGGTAAACTACTATGACTTTCATGTACAAGCATTTTTGCCCCTATTCTTCACGTTCGTAATCTATTACGCATTCAAAAAAAGTTGGGGGCGATATTTCATATTTTTGGTTCTTTCCTTAATGTGTATTGAACACGTTGCCTTCATATCATCTTTCATCGGCCTATATATTGCATGGAAATTCAGGAAGAGCATCCTTCTGAATTTCAAGCAGAGAAAGATTCTCGCAAGTGAGGTGTCTGTTCCGTTATTTACAATCCTGCTAAGTATAACATGGTATCTATTCACACTATGGCAGCGCGACACATTTTTCCCGATAAACCCAGCTACTATGGAGGAATTCTTGGGCGCACCCAATTTTACTATTCTAGGAGCTAGAAGTCCTTTGGAAATACCATTATTAATTATATTAAGACCGTTAAACGCAATTCAAGCCCTGCTATACAATGGCCACATGAAACTGTTATTTTTGTTTCTAATTTTTAGCCCTTTAGCATTTTACTCCTTCAAGGATCCTTCAGCGTTAATTCCCACGGTTCCTTGGTTCGTGTTCTCTTTCATGTCCCAAACGTTAGATCATTACGCTTTGGGCAACCAATATCCCGCCTTTATTACAGCGTTCATTTTTATTGCCGCAATTTTTGGTGTAAAAAATGCTCAACTAAAAGGTAGGATAAGCGACATTAAAAAACCATTAAAAATAATAATAGCGTGTACCTTAATTATCTTTACCATAGCCAGTCCTCTTTCTCCGCTAGTATGCACTCTATTCCCAGAGAAAGCCGTATCCTTAGGTGAACGTGAAAAAATGTTAGCCAATATTATCTCTGAGATACCTGAAAACGCTTCAATATTAACACAAGATAACATTTTCCCTCATCTGTCCCATCGTGTCAACGCTTATGTTATACCAAAACGCTTTTTATCCACAAGCATTCGTGACCTTGTTATAAATTTTGTTAATCAAACAATCGACCAAGTTGATTACGTTTTGCTAGACATTAAGGCTGATTCCCTTTCCTATTCCTCAGTTGCTCCTTTACTAGAGTCAAAACAAGATTTCATTCTCGTTTTTTCAGGAGATAATAACACGATACTACTTTATCAGCGGAGAAATACAAGTTAACTTCCTTGCCTAAGCTTAATAAGTCACAAAGGCACTTTTGCTATAAGATGACTATAAACATGCGTGTTGCCCTTGCCCATTTATCTTTAAATTTTCTGGGTGGTGAGGAGAAACTCTGTCTGTCATTTATTGACGCCCTAAAGAAGAGCGGTCATCGTGTCACTCTTTTCACCCTTGAGAAAACCGATTGGGAAGAAATAATGAAGTTTTTCGGCGATGTTGGAACGCCTGATGAGGAAATATTCGTGACATCGTCACCTATCCACAGCATGTTTTCAAAGGCTTTTATTCCATTTTACTCCTATGTAAACTACCTAAGAGGGCTCGTGAAACTCGTTTCAAGAAGGGAACATGATATTGTAATAAACACTTATGGAGACGTGTTTACATCTATTGCGGATTTATCTTACGTGCACTTTCCTATAGGCGCGACATTTGATTACCGCCAAATTCCCGCTTTTTCATCCCAATTTAAATGGGCGACGTACTCAAAAGTCTATAAGCTTTTGGGTTTCGCTATAGAAAAAGTGAGGCCCAGTGTTCTCTTAACAAACTCAAAATTTACCTACCAAGTCATTAAAAAGTATTTAAAAAGAGACGCTGTTATATTACATCCGCCAGTTTCCGTTAAGGATTACCTAAACAGAGAAGACCGACGAAAAAACTATGTTGTAACAGTTTCAAAATTTACTCCTAAAAGACACCTTCATAGAATCCCATTGGTAGCTAGCAAGACAAAAAATGCAAAATTCATAGTAACCGGTGTAGCGGACGAATATTCAGTTGAAACTCTGCGGATGCTCCGTAAAACAATAAAAGCTTGTAAGGTCAAAGACCGCGTTTTGCTACGACCAAATATCCCCCGTCAAAAACTAATCAATTTGCTCAGCAAAGCAAAAGTGTACTTGCACACCATGCCTTTCGAGCACTTCGGCATATCAATTATTGAGGCCATGGCTGCGGGCTGTGTTCCAGTGGTTCATAGATCTGGTGGACCTTGGTTAGACATACTTATGGAGCAGCAGGGCGAAATCGGTTTTTCATACGAGACCATAGAGGAGGCTGCGCAAATAATTGATTTAATAATATGCAAGGAGGATCTCCGCGAAAAGGTTTCAAGGAATGCTAGGAAAAGAGCTATGAATTACGATACTGTGGTTTTTGAAAGAAGATTAAATGCGATAATTAAGTCCTACACTGAGATGCTAAAGCAAAAATAGTGGAGCATCTCTTAACTTTTAAAGTCTTTGAGTGCTGTGAAGCTAACCATGAAACGTGTAGACGTTCCCTTAATATCTGTCATTGTTCCAACATTGAATGAAGAAAAATACATAGGGCTATTACTAGAATCAATTCGCCAGCAAGGATCAATGGATGTTGAAGTTTTGGTTGTTGATGGCGGCAGCCAAGATAGAACTTTAGATATTGCTAAGAAATATAACGCGAAAATCTTTGTTTTTACAGGTCTAGGCGAATTTGCTTCCAGAAACATCGGGGCCAAAAAAGCCAAAGGGAAATACTTGTTGTTTACATGCTCCGACATAATATTCCCGAGGGGTTTGTTTAAGAGAGTATTAGACACGCTTCAAGGTGATCCAATGATTATAGCCTTGTCTGGTCCGGGATATCCATATGATGCACCATTATTTGGTAAAATAGAGTATGCCGCCTACAATATTGTCCGTTTCATCCTTGCAAAACTACCTAAGCCAATAAAAAGGTTTTCAACGAGTACCAATTTTCTGGTTGTGCGTAAAGACTTTTTTGAGAAAACTGGAGGTTTTGTTGAAAATGATATAAACGCTGATGGACTTATGGGTAGAACTTTATTAAACATGGGAAAAGTTGTTTTTTCTCTAAAGACGTACTTTTATCTCTCTGCTCGTCGCATGAAGATGATGGGTCTCTTAAACTTTAACAAACATTACCTATACATTCTAGAAAACTTTCTTTTCTGCTTGTCAAAATTCGGGCTTCTTAAGAACATTAAAATTCATTCCAAGGGAAAACATCGGAAACTACATGAAACCTTCTTTTAAATTTTAGCCGATTCCTGTTCTCTCTTGCACATCATCTCTATCCATCTGTATGTTCTTTCAACACCTTCTTCCAGAGAAACCTTAGGTTCCCAACCTAAAACTTTTCTTGCTACGGTTATGTCAGCATTTCTGCCCCTTACCCCTTGGGGAGCAGAAAGATCGTATATCTTTGTTATTCTCTTTCCAGAAACTTTTATGATTAAATCCGCAAGTTCATCTATTGTGACAAGGCGGTCTGAGCCTATGTTCACTGGCTTATCATAATCAGACTCCATGAGCATAATTGTCCCTCGTACGGCATCTTCAATATAACAGTAACTTCTTGTTTGTTTCCCATCACCCCATATGACGATCGCTCCAGGATCAGAGGCTTCCGCCACTTTCCTACAGAGAGCGGCGACAGATTTTTCCCTTCCACCTTTATAGGCTCCTCCGGGGCCGTAAATGTTGTGATATCGCACTATTCTAACGGCCATCCCGTAGTCTCTCTGGTAGGCTTCGCAAAGTTTTTCTGCGTAGAGCTTCTCCCAACCGTAAAAGGTGTCAGGTGCAGCCGGATAAGCATCTTCCTCTTTAAGACCTCTTACGTTTGCATCTTCTTGTAGATATGCAGGGTAGACACAAGCTGAACTGCTGAATAAATACCTTTTAACATTGTTTTGTCTTGAAGCTTCAAGCATGTTGATGTTTATTAAAGTATTATCCCGCATTATTTCCGCGCCTTTCGATGTTATGTACCCAATACCACCCATGTTGGCCGCTAGATTGTATACGTAGTCCATGCCTTTGGTTGCTATCAGGCAGTTTTCAAAATTTCTTAAGTCGAGTTGTAGTCTCTCATTGTAATACTTTCCCTCTATGTAATCATCAAACTTTATGTCCACAACGCGTACAAAATGGCCTTGGCGAAGTAGCTCTCTTGCTAAATGGCTTCCTATGAAACCACCGCCACCAGCAACTAAAACCCGACTCATGTTTAACTAACCTCTCAACCTTAATTTTTACTATCATTAAGTATTTTTGTTATATTGAGTTAGATGTTGGGTATAAAATCCTTTCCTAAATTCTGGATAGAACTGCTGAAAGGATCGAGCAAATTCAAGCGATATTGTTTTAGGTTCCAAGTTAGTATAGAGGATGAGAAAAATTGAATCAGGAATCGTTTAACTTTATTCGCGGATCATTCAGCGAGTATTACCGAGGAAATAATCCCTTAAAAGCGCCATCAAAGATAGAAAAACGGGAATTCGGTTTCACTTTGTTTGAAGGTTTTATGCTCCGTCATAAAGGTTTTAAAGATTCTGAGGAGCTGCGGAATTTTATAAGGTCTTCCGTCCCTATGGATGCCTATTATTCGTGTGCGTACTATGAGAATCCAACTGCGGAGATGGATCAAAAGGGGTGGTTGGGTGCAGATTTAATTTTTGATGTGGATGCTGACCACATACCGACGGACTGCGACAAGGTTCATGATGAATGGATTTGTAGCACCTGTGGTTTTATTGGCAAAGGAATAACTCCAGAAAGATGTCCGATATGTAATGGTGAAAAGTTCAATGTGACCACGTGGCCCTGCGAAATGTGTCTTGAGTCGGCGCGGGCGGAGACCATGAAACTTTTGGATATGCTGATGAATGACTTCGGGTTTTCCGACAAGGAAATCCAAGTGTTCTTTTCAGGACACCGCGGCTATCATATTCAAATTGAAAGCGAAACAATCTCGTCGTTGGATGCCGCCGCGAGGAAGGAAATCGTTGACTACGTAACCGGATTGGGTCTTAATGTAGAGGCGTCAAATGTGACGCGGTGGCCTCTTTATGGTTGGGGCAAGCGTTCCCATATTGGTGTCTTAGAGTTTGTCCGCAAAGCGAAAGAAGAAGACCTTAGAAAGCTTGGAATAAAGGGGAAAACTGTTAAGGCAATAATACAGAACAGAGATATCCTCCTTGAAAATTGGGCTTCTGGAGTATGGCGAAGCGTTAGGGATGTTGGACCAGAAACTGTAAAGCGGATAATTGAACATGCTGTGGAATTGAAGTCTGCGAAGATAGACACTGTTGTAACCACGGATATACATCGTTTAATCAGATTACCCGAAACATTGCACGGCAAAACTGGACTCAAAAAAACTTGGCTTCCCACAAATGAGATTGAGAGTTTCGACCCTTTTGACAAGGCTGTAGCCTTTAAAGGGGGCTCGGTGTCCCTATTCGTGGTGGACGCCCCCAAATTCAGACTTGGAGGTGAAACCTTCGGACCTTATAAAAAGCAAAAAGTAGAATTACCTACGGCGGCTGCTGTCTTATTGATTTGCAAAAACAAGGCGGAGGTGCTGTAAATGTATAACGACCTGCTGGAGATCTGGAAAAATGAGCTTAAGAATAACCAGCTCTCCGAGCTTCCTGAAAACTTTGCTCAGAAAATCGCTGAGTACCTCAAAGGAATAGCCGAGGAAAACAAGATGCTTGACAAAAGAACTTTGAAGGCAAACTTGTTGAAAATCGAGGAGCGTAATGTTAAGCGTATATTGGGTGACTTGATGAAGCTTCGGTGCAGCAAGCTGATTAAGAATGCCAAAAAAGGCTTAAAAGTTCAAGGACTTCTCCCCACTGAGGAGGATGTCTACCTTAAACTGTCATCTTCTCTAGAGGCCTATCAGGCTTTTGCTAAAGAGCTGTTGCAGGGGCGCAGTGGCAAGGTAAAAAGTGCGCGTAAATTTGTTGTTTTGCGAATCTTGAGGGATATTCCAGAAATAATTGGCTCTGACATGAAAGTTTACGGTCCGTTCAAGGTTGAAGATATAGCCGTGTTGCCTCAGGATAACGCTAAAGTTCTTGTTAAGCAAGGTTTAGCCTTAGAAGTTGAAGTAAATTAAGCCCTTTTAGCAGTTATTTTTCTCCATACTTGCTGGCCTCCCAGTATTACTAACGGGTAAAGTGTAATCCACGTTATGGAGAATAATGGCCCATAATAATCGTGGAATCTTCCCCAGTCTCCTCCATTTATGGCTATGAGGAATATCGAAACTATTCGGAGTATATTTATGAAGTAGGTGACCGCCGCGCCAATGAAGAAGCATGCGACTGATGTTTTCAGCGAAAGGCCGCTATTCTTTAGGAATAGTAGCACGGTTACCGAGTACAATAGTAGACTGTCGACTCCTGCGCATGGCCAGCCTACACCGAATCCAGCTAAAAGTTTTCCTTGAGTGTCGAATACCTTCAGAATTGTTATCGAGCCGTATGTTGGGTTTAAGAAGCTGGATATTGCAGTTTTGAAGCCCATGGCGTTAAGGATATTTGCCGCCAGTTGTGTTGTTGTAGGTACAATCATTTGAAACGGTGTGAATTTTCCGTATGGATATAGGTTATCCACTAAATATACAAGTCCAAGAATTCCTAAGAAAAAGATTGAGATCGAATATTTAGGTAGCGTTTCTACACCCTGTCCTACCATCACTATTAAGGCTAATGAGACTGTAAAAACTAGGTATTCTATTGCTAACGGCATCATTTCAACAAGGGGCTTTTCCACTGAATGTTTTTGAAAAAAGCTTATGATAGACGTATTTAGGCTTGTGCATTCCGATAAAACAACGTAAACTGTGGGGAGTATGGAGACTCCCAGTAGGATTAACGTCCTCGGAGACTTCACTTTCCATTCGGTTTCCGTTTTCTTCCAATATAGCACGGTTTCTAGGATGAGAAGCCAAATAAAAAACATGTAATATGTTCGGCCTTTCCAAGTCATGTTAAAAGAGGCTGGATACAAATAATATAGGATCGAGATTGGTGCCATAAGTGCCATCACGGGTATAAGGTTTCTTATGGTTGTTGAATTTATTTTCATGGTCATCTCCTGACATTCAAGTTCTTGTCCACACATTCTTTTAATCAGAGATTTGTTTCATTTAAGCTTAAATATCAGTTGGGATCTGTAGTTTGTATGAATTTGTGTAGGGGCATGGTCATGAAAATCAAGGTTGAGTTCCTTTGGGGGTTTTTGGTTTTGGCCTTTGCAATTTTTATAGTTGGTCTTTTGGCTGGTATGTTGGCGGTGGGGTTGGTTAGTTTAAAAGTTGATTCCGTTGCTCTTTTAATGGTGTTTTCGCTTGGTTTTCTGTTGGGGATGCTTGTCATAGCCCTTGTGCTTGTTTCCTTAAGGCTGTTGGATTTAAAAAGAGCCCCCGATAGTTTACATTAATTAGCCCTCTTGATTTCTTAATCTTATTTTGTTTGTAAGCTTGCTTGGAAAAGTATAAGTGTAGGCATGTTTTTCTTTAAGAAGGGCTTCGTATGAACGTTCCCAAGGAGATTAGAACTTACTGCCCTCGATGTAAAGCTCATCAAGTGCACACTGTTTCACTTTATAAGGCGGGTAAGCGTAGGGCTTTGGCTAAGGGTGAAAGGCATCACGAGCGTGAAAAGAAGGGTTATGGTGGGCAAAAGTACCCTCTTCAGAGAAGGTTTGCTAAGACCACTAAAAAGCAGACTTTAAAGTTAAAGTGCAAGGTTTGTGGATATACAAGGCATAAAGAGGGCATACGCCTAAGAAAACTTGTCATAGTATAGTTTTGAATGGGGGTTAGTGGATGGCTGAGTGGGAGAAGCTTATTCCAAGGCCTAAAAGCAAGTTTTTGAGGGTTAAATGTTTAAAATGTGGCAACGAACAGATAGTTTTCAGTCATGCCGTGAATAGGGTTAATTGTAATGTTTGTGGCGCTGAATTGGCGGAGCCCTCAGGTGGTAAAGCTGTTATCAAAGGGGAAATAGTTGCGGTTTTTGAGTAAGCGCAGGTGGGTTTATGATTTTGAAGAGGCAGGAGTGGCCCGAAGTTGGCGATCTGGTTATTTGCACAGTAGAGACCGTTATGGATTATGGGGCTTATGTAAGACTTGACGAGTATGATAATAAGCGGGGCCTTCTGCATATTTCTGAAATAGCCTCTTCGTGGATTAGGAATATACGGGACTACGTTAGGGAAGGGCAGAAGGTTGTTTTGAAGGTTTTGCGGGTTGACCCGGAGAAGGGGCACATAGACCTTTCCCTTAGACGGGTTACGAAAAGGGAAAAAATAGAGAAGATGCTTTCATGGAAGAAGGAGCGGAAGGCTGAGGGGTTGCTCCGCAGTGTGGCTGAGAAGGTTGGCTTGTCCGTTGAGGAACTTTACGAGAAGGCTGGAGCGCTAATTGATGAGAAATATGGCTTGTATGAGGGTTTCGAAAAAGCAGCGGTGGAAGGTGCAGAAGTTTTAACGAAGATAGGTGTACCCGAGGATTTGGCAGAAGTCTTCGTTGAAGTTGCAAGGGAAAGGATACGTCTGCCCACCGTGAAGGTTAAGGGTATTATTGAGCTTCGCTGCCTCCGACCTGACGGCGTAAAAGTCATTAAAGAGGCGTTTTTGAACGCCAAAAAGTCGGAGAAGCTGCGGGACGCAGAGGTCAAGTTCTATGTTGTGGCGGCGCCGAGGTATTGCATTGAGGTTACCTCCGACAATTACAAGCGTGCAGAGACTGTGCTGCAGAAGATCGCGGAGGCCGTAATATCAAATGTTGTGAAGGCTGGTGGGCAGGGAACTTTTAGAAGGGAGAAATAGTGGTTTGGCTCTTGAGAAAATGCGAGGCTTGCGGAAGATACACGCTCAAAAAGGACAAGTGCCCCCACTGTGGTGGAACTGTTAAAGTACCCCATCCCCCAAAGTTTTCGCCCAACGACAAATACCTCAAATATAGAATGGCTTTAAAGGAGGAAACCTCGAGTTGAAGGAGACGTTTATCAAGGAACTAGCCAAGGTTGAATTAAAAAACCCCATATTAATAGAGGGACTTCCGGGACTAGGGCTTGTTGGGAAAATAGCCATCAAATATTTGGTTAAACAGTTAAAAGCCCAAAAGCTGGCACACCTTTACTCTCCTCACTTCCCATATTTTGTGCTCGTAAGCAAAAATGGAAGTGTTAGGCTTCTGCGGGGCACCTTCTACTACTGGAAAAACGAAAGCGGGGAAAACGACTTAATCTTGTTCACCGGGGACAGCCAAGCCCAAACAATTGAGGGGCAATATGAAATTTCAAATGTTATATTGGAGTTCGCTAGACAAAAAAACGTTAAGCTAATTGTCACCATAGGCGGCTACAGGGTGGAAACGAAGGACAAGCCAAAAGTTATAGCTGCCGCCACGAGCCAAAGCCTACTCGACCGGGCGTTAAAGGCTGAAGCCATTATAAGCCCAACTGGAAGCCCCATCGTTGGGACAGCAGGTTTAATCCTAGGCTTAGCCCCCTTCAAGAAAATCGAGGCATTATGCCTTCTGGGCGAGACTATGGGGTATTTGCCCGATCCCAAGGCGGCTAAAAGTGTTTTAGAAGTTTTACTTAGGCTTCTGAATCTCAATGTTGACTTATCTGGTTTAGATGAGGAAATAGCGAAGGCAGAAAGTATGGTTGCACGCCTTCAGAAGATTGAGGAAAAACGGGCTTTACAGGCGGAAGAGATGCGCAGAGAGGAAGACAAAAAGATAACTTACATCGCCTAAAGCTGGCCGTAAATCTCCCCTTCAATTATGTCGGCTATTTTTTCGGCAGAGTCTCCCCTTCCATACGGAGATTGCATCGGCAAGTCATCCGGATCATCCAAGGTCATCCTTAGCGCTTCTAAAATGTTTTGTTTTTCCGTCCCCACAATCTTTGAAAAACCAGCCTCGACGGCCTCTGGTCTTTCTGTTGTTAAACGCAGAACTAGCACGCGCTTTCTTATTTGAGGTGCTGTAGCCTCTTCCTGTACGCCTCCTGAGTCTGTGAGAATTATTTCGCTTTTCTTCATGAGCATTAAAAAGTCCAAGTAGCCCACGGGAGGTAGTAATTGCAGTTTTCCGGATTTTTTGACTTTAGCATACAGCCCTGTCTGTCTCAGTCTCTTTTTTGTGCGGGGATGTAGGGGGCAAACAATTGGTATGGGGATTCCATAAAGGCTTCCATGAGGTTTTTGAGAACAGCTGGGTTGTCCACGTTTTCCGCTCTGTGAACTGTTGCTAACGCGAACCTCTCAAAAATTATTTTTTCAAGGATCCTTGATTTCTTTTCGGCTGTTGGAATGTGCTGTATAACCGCGTCTATGACGGTGTTCCCGGTGATGTATATTTTTCCCCAAACGGATTCCCTTTTTAAATTGTTTTCAGCGTTTTTTGTGGGTGCAAACAAGTATGCGGATAAGTGGTCTGTCAGTTTTCTGTTGTGCTCTTCTGGCATGCGTAGGTCAAAGCTTCTTAATCCAGCTTCAACATGACCAACCGGTATTCCAAGTTTTGTTGCGGCTAGGGCTGTTGCCAAAACACCGTTTGTATCTCCCTCCACGAGAACCAAGGCTGGCCTCGTTTCCTTTAGTAAGCGTTCCATGTTTACTATTATGCGTGCAGTTTGCCGTCCATGAGAACATGCTTTAACCTTATAGTTGTAATCTGGTTGAGGGAGATCGAGCTCCTCAATGAACTGTTGAGCCATTACATAGTCGTAGTGTTGCCCACAGTGAATAAAAATTAACGGGATTCCCCTCTTTTGCAACGCCTTAATTAAAGGCGCCATCTTTATGATTTCAGGTCTAGTTCCCGCGACTACCGCTACGTCCTTCATGTTCATTTTAACCTTGATTACACTGTTCTGTTTTTAACGTTTCCCCAAGACGTTTCAGAAATCCTTTTGAAAAGTTCTGACTTTCAATCAGCCACTTAAATCAAAATCTTTGATTTGCGTGTCCCTTTGTGACATACAAAGCATCTTTTTTCTCTTTTCCATCTATTTTGTCAGCAAGTCCTTGACTGGAGATGAAGATATGCGTATGCTAAATAACAAGAAAGGTCTAAGCGTAGTGGTAACCACCTTAATAATTCTGGTAGTCTCTGTGCTTTTGGCAACCGTTGTAACATTTTACGCCATAAACGTGGTCACAACGAGGGTTCAAGAGGAGGACTTGAAAATCACAGAGCTACATGTATGGTGCACCAATAGTGGAAATGCCTCCGCTGCCTTCATAGTGACCAACACGGGCGGTAGAGATGTGGTCATCGACAAAATAACTGTTCGAGGGCGAAAGGTTGACCCGCAGAACATATACTACTGGAAAATGAATCAAACTCCACCAAACGAGCTGAAATGGGTGGCTGACAGCATTTATTTGAATGGAAATTACAGCGAGTACAAAGCTGATTTCAAGCTTTTAGGCCCGAATTCTTTGGTCTTGCCCTCTGGAGAACGCATGGTCATCTATTTGTTCAAATTAAGTCACATTTCAACAACCGACATCGGTGTAACCGTAGGTGTTGTCGTGTTCACTGCTAATGCACAGTACCATAAAGAGGCTAACATTGAAGCAGTCGTCGGATAAGCCTCCGCTTCTTTTTCTACGTCTTCTTTAGATAGCCCTCCCTAGGCTCGTATATTGTTCCTTCCCGTTGCAGCTGGGCAATTAGGCGTTCAACTTCGCTTTTTGGAATGTTGTATTCCGCTTCAAGTCTATTGATTAGGGCGGCTTTCTCAACCATGCCAATTTCTTTCTCCATTTCCGTTAGGACCGACAGCACAATTTGCAGTTTATCTCTGAGGCTTTTCGGCTTTCCAGTCATTATGAGGTCTATGTCAATTTTCTGGGAGGACATATCCATTCCAACTTCCTCCAGAGATTTCTTCATTATGTTTATGGCTGCCTCAGCATCTTCAGCCAAAACCTCTGTTCTGAGAGCTGCACGGGCTCTAGCCTCAGCTATGCGTACAAGCGACTCTAGTTGGCGGGCCGTAATGGATATTGGAGACCCCTCTGACTCGCTTGCTGAACGCATAGTCAAATAGAAATCCTTTATGCGACGCAGCGCCTCCTCAGTTAGCACCGGCTTTATGGTTTTAGCGTAGCTTATGTATTTCCTAAGAAGGTCCATCGGTATTGGCGGCTCAGCTGGGGCTGCACCCCTGCGGTGTATCTCGAGAATGTGCTCCGACATTCTACTGTCAACTTCCTTGTTGGGTGTATCCCTTAACACGAATATCAAATCAAACCTCGAAAGAATCGTGACCGGCAATGAAATGTTTTCGGCCACTGTTCTCCGGGGCTCATATCTTCCAAGTGCCGGGTTTGCAGCCGCCAGTATCGCGGTTCTCGCGTTTAAAGTTGCCACGATGCCTCCTTTCGCAACTGAAACAGTGTGCTGTTCCATGGCTTCATGAATTGCAACCCGATCCTCTGGCCTCATTTTATCTATCTCGTCAATGCATGCTATTCCCTTGTCGGCTAAAACCAACGCTCCGGCTTCAAGGCTCATTCCGCCACCTTTTTCCCGTATAACCGCCGCTGTTAAACCAGCTGCCGTGGTTCCGCGGCCGGATGTGTACAATCCTCTTGGGGCAACCCGCGCCACATACTGCAGAAGCTGAGATTTAGCCGTGCCCGGGTCACCTATCAGGAGAATGTTTAACTCGCCTCTTATGTTTACATCTGGAAGGCTTTTTGAAACTCCGCCGAAAAGGAGATACATTATCGCCTCTTTAATGTGATCATAACCATATATGGACGGAGCTATGGAGTTTATGATTTTCCTATGGATCCAGGGGTCTTTTGCCAACTCTAATATCTGCTTCTCTTCTTCTGGAGTTGGAAGCGATGCTTCGGGCTCTTTTCCCAACACTTCGATGGAATTTGCATCCAAATGTAGGGCAAAAACGCGAAGTTTTCCAACTTTTGGCATGGAAGGCGCCGCTGCACGAACAATCCCAACTATGGAAACGTGATCGCCGGGTCTAGCCACGTCAACAATCTCGCTTCCCACAAGCTTAACATGCAATGTTCGCGGCAACTGTCCGGGTGGAAGATCTTCTGGGCGTTCTTGCACGCGAAGGTCTTGAGAGTCAACGAATGTTGATTCTTCCTGCACAAAGTCAAAGGGTCCTTTCCGCCTGCACTGAGGGTTTGCACATGCAAAAGGCGCCTTTAAAAATGGGCCAGTTTGATCCACATAGGTTAATTCTCCACATCCACGGCATTTGAAGGCAGCCCGCATAACCATTGGACGGACTGGCGTTGAGCGCACAACTATACCTTCAACCATTACAAGTTTTCCAATGTGGGCTGCGCCGAGTTTTCGTAATGGCGTGGGCTCCAATAGTCTGATGATTCTAACGGTTACTTTTTGTTTTTCAGCGTACTCTGGGGCTTCTATGGCAAGCTGGTTTTGTGCCGCATTGTCTGCATGCCTCAGATATTCCTCTGGTTTTTCTAGGAGTTTGTCTGCAAGTTTATGGTCAAAGGTTAGTATGTCCTCAAACTCCACTATTAGGGAGGTTTTTCCCGAAACTGCGAGCTGTGATATCCTTTGGCGGTATTTCTCAGTTTTAAAGAGTTCTAGAAAACGTTCTTGGGGATCTATGACTTCAAGCTCCTCAGTCATTTTTCACTTCGCCTCCTTTCTCCGTTTCTTCTTCAAATTCTAGGAGACTGGTTTTCCATTTATTGATAAGCGTGTAAATCTGCTCGTATAGAATTCTCTCTTCAGCGGTGAGGTTTTTCAGGACGTGCTCTGTCTGAGCTGGGGCTGACGCTAGGGAAACAATTTTCTTTAACCTTAAATTCACAATATCCGTTGCCAGCTGTTTCACCTTTTCATATTCACGCATTTTCTCCGGTGTTTTGGCTGCTTCCACGTTTAGCTTTGCGATGTATCTGCGGAGTTTGGGGTAAAAATCCCTTGGAAGTTCGGATATTTGCCCAGCTGGCTGAACCCGTTCTTTCCAGTGAATCTTGTAAAGCTTAGAAGAGTCCAGCAATTCCTCACTCCTAAAACGGACAATACCGAACTTTTCTAACTCCCGCGCCACCCAATATAGGACTTCATACTCGTTTCCTTCTTTGAAAGGACCAACAGTCAATCCTGCTAGCTTAATTTCCGGGCAGTTACAGATGGCAAGGACCTTAACTGGTGAGTTCTCAAATATGAAATCTAAGGCTTTAATCCTATCAGCAATGCCCACTTGCAAAGCGTTTTCTCCCTCGCAATTCTATTACTTTTGGGGAGAATATAAAAGGTGTAGTCTAGAAAGTATGACAGAAGAGTTTAGAACCTTCAAAGTTTATGTTCTTGTTAAGGCCATAAACCTAAAGTCTTTATTGCCTCAGCCACTCGTCCTACTCCAAGCATTAAAGCAGATGTTCGCATAGGTTCTTCCTCATTTTTCGAGATTTTGTAAACGTCGTTAAATGCTTTCACAATTTTTCTTTCAAGTTTCTGTTTTACCTCTTCCAAGGTCCAATGTTCCCTTGTAAGGTTTTGAACCCATTCGAAATAGCTTACTGTAACACCACCAGAGTTTGCCAATATATCTGGAATTAAGAACACGCCTCTTTCATTAAGCACCTTGTCGGCTTCTGGGGTTGTTATTTGGTTTTCTAGGGCTGCTGGCACAAGTACATCGCATCCCAACTCTAACAGTTCCTCGTTAGTGATATTTCTGCAACCTTTAAAACTAAGGACAGAACCCGTCTTAGCCTTATGCTCATAAACCTTGTACGGGTTTAACCCATCCTTACAATAGATTCCCCCGCTGGAGTCGCTTACGCCTATTACTTTACATCCCCAGTCATAAGCTATTTTTGCGGCGTTCCACCCTACACTCCCAAACCCTTGAATAACCACCTTGCCCCATTCATTTTAAAACCGAGGATTTTAGCGGCTTCCCTTACACAAAGCATTACACCAAGAGAGGTTGCTTCAGCTCTTCCTTCAGAACCTCCAACACTTAAAGGTTTTCCGGTAACACATTCTGGAACACTGTAACCTTTAAATTGGCTGTAAGTGTCCATGATCCACGCCATTGTCTGCGCGTCTGTGTAAACATCAGGTGCTGGCACGTCACGGTATGGTCCAATCAAGTCGAGAATTAAGCTTGTATATCGTCTTGTCAACCGTTCAAGTTCACCCTTGGACATCTGCTTAGGGTTGCAGCAAACTCCTCCTTTGGCTCCTCCATATGGAATATCAACAACGGCGCATTTCCAAGTCATCCACATGGCAAGGGCGGTAACCTCGTCTAAAGTTACGTTTGGATGATATCTTATACCGCCTTTAAAAGGCCCTCTTGCATCGTTATGTTGAACACGGCATCCCCAAAAAAGTCTTGATGGCTCCATTGTCCATTTTAATGTTTACAGAAACGATAAGCGTCCTTTTAGGATATTTTAGCATTTCATGCAGTCCGGGGTCAAGTTCAAGTTTTTCTGCGGCTATTCTCAACTGTTCTAACGCGATATTTAGGGCAGAGTAACTTTTCTCCATAAGCATTTACCTCCAAAACTACTAATTCTAAAAGCCTTAAAAGGTTAGTTATTAAACTGGAAGAAAAAGAAGAAAGGGGCTAGTCCAAAATTCTTTCTATGGCATCTGCTTCAGCCTCGTGGGCTAATGGTATACCGGTTACTTTGGCTGCAAGCTCAGAGAGACTCATTAGGTCATTTCTGTTTATTAGATCTAGTCGCCATTTCCTTGCGCCAGCAAGTAGCTGCTTTAGTCCAACACCTATGCGGTCCGTTAAGTAAGTGTATAGTGCTACAGCTTCCCATGGGATTTCCTTGAAACGTTCTCCATATTTTGCCTTTAGCTCTGGAGCAGCTATGAAGAACTTCTCTGGAGTTGCGCCAAACTTGTCAACAAAAGCCTTTGGAAGTTTTCCCTCTTCAGCCAACTGTTTGAAGTAGCTCGCCTTCATCACAGCAGTGAGTGGAGAACGGCCCATTAAAACGGCTTTCACAAATGGGCCATCTCCAAAGTTGCTCATGGCTATTGCCTTGAAAATTTGAGTTTCGTTTATGAAACCTCCAGCCATGATTATATCCGGTACATAGCGGCCTTTCTTCTTCAATATTTGAGCACACTTAAGCACGATGGCTTCTAGATAAACTGTTGGAATGCCCATCTCATCCATCATCGGGACAGGGCTCATGCCGGTGCCGCCACCTGCCCCATCAAAGGATACTGCATCAATTTTTGCCTCAGAAGCTATTTTCAAGGTGTATGCCACTGCTGATGGCCTGTAAGCGCCTGTTTTTAGAGTCACATGTTTTGCCCCTTGTTTCCTTAGCCATTCTACGTCTTCTATGACATTTTTCTCCTTTGGTATGCCAACTCTGCTGTGCCTTTCAAAAGACTTGAATACGCCGTCTTTGAAAGCTTGCTGTACTGCTGGGTCTTCTGGGTCTGGGATTACTATGTAACCTCTTTTCTTTAGCATTATGGCCCTCTCAAGGTCTCTTACGCGGACTTCGCCACCTATGGCTTTTGCACCTTGTCCCCATTTTCTCTCTATAACATTGACTTCCAGCTTTGATATGGCGTAAACGTCTACGCCAAGCCTCTGGTCTTCAACATTTGTCTGAACAGCTATTTCACCGTATTTTCCATCCCAGAATTTTCTGAATAGGTCGACTCTGCGCTTCAGCTCCTTTGAGTATGTTACTTTACCGTTTGTGAATTGGGCCTCTGGGTCCATGCCACAAACATTCTCGCCCACGATTATCATGGCGCCTGAAAGGGCTGTGCCTATGGCTAAGCCTTCCCAATTCAGCCTCGCAACATCGGTGGAGCCGAAAGCACCACATAGTATGGGGACTTTCAGTGGTATGCCTCCAACTTTTGTTTCTATGTCCACGTTTGGGAAAAGCGCCAAATCTGGGTCTTCCTTTATCCCGTGAGCTTCAAAGAGGCTTGACTGTATGTTAAAGTGGGACCAGTCCAAGCCGAAGTCTTTCAGGGCTCCGGCAGTGCTGAAACCGAATTGCACTGGTTCTGGATAGAGAGCCTCTCTTCCTCTAAATGCTGACAAGCCTATTTCGCAGAGTATTGGGCAGTCACGGATGCATAGGGGACACATGCCGCTTGTGGGACTTGTGTCTTTGACGCGGGTTGTAGTTCCAGTTGTTGATTTTGCATTTAGGTAGGAGCTGTTCCTGAAAACTCGTTCCGTCATACATTTTCCACCTTTACGTTTGTAAACCGTGTGGAAGGTTTAAAATTCCATTCGCATTTAAAGGTTATCCTAAAAAGTAACGAAAAATGAACATTCTTATACATAGAAGGCTCGTGAATCTCTATACTCAACCCATCGACTGTGTACTCTCGTCTTGAGGCTTAAAAATAGCTTTTTAGGAAGTCAAACAAGTATTTATTAACTCTTCCCTTAATTACAACAATGGTGGGAGGCTCTCCAATTGAGTTTTGAGATGTGGGCTGAAAAGTATAGGCCTAAAACACTTGATGATATGGTTAACCAGAAAGAGATAGTGGAGCGCCTCAAAAGTTTCGTCAAAGCAAAAAATGTTCCTCACTGTATTTTCGCTGGGCCTCCTGGAACAGGTAAGACAACAGCGGCTCTTTGTTTGGCAAGGGATCTTTATGGCGAAAATTACCGCGAGTACATTATGGAGTTGAATGCTAGCGACGAAAGGGGAATTGATGTTGTGCGGGAGACCGTTAAAACATTCGCAAGGGCGCGCGCCATCGGTGAGGTCCCATTTAAGATAATGATTCTGGACGAGGCGGATAACATGACTGCTGATGCACAGCAGGCGCTAAGGCGGACCATGGAGCGTTACACGGAGACATGCCGCTTTATACTATGCGCCAATTACAGCGGGAAAATAATAGAGCCCATTCAGTCCCGTTGTGCCCCCTTCCGTTTCACGTATTTGCCAAGGGAGGAACATGACAAGTATTTGCGATACATTGCTGAAAACGAGGGCGTAATTCTTCTCGATGAGGGTTTAGACGCCATATACGAGGTCTGCGGTGGAGACCTTCGAAGGGCAATAAACACTCTGCAGGCCGCGGCCTCGCTGGGCAAACCCATAGACGCGAAGATAATTTATTCAATTGCCGGAAGAGCCAACCCGGCGGATGTGCGGAGAATGATTGAAACAGCTATGAAGGGCAATTTCATCGAGGCGAGGGAACAGCTTCGGGAGATGATCCAAAAATATGGTGTGGCCGGAAGCGACATAATTCGCCAAATCCACACGGAAATCTTCAAGCTGGAAATCCCCGAGCCGTGGAAGATAAAACTGGCGGATATTGTGGGCGAAATAGACTATAGGCTTGTTGAGGGAGCCGACGAGGAAGTTCAGTTAAGTGCCTTGCTGGCAAGGCTTGTGGAGGCAGCCTACGAAATAAGGGTTGCAGCCAAAAAGGTGTAAAAAGTGTACCAGCCTTGGACCATTAAATACAAGCCGAAAAGCCTGAAAGAAGTTGTTGGAAACAAAGAGGCAATTCAAAAGTTTGTCGAGTGGATAAAATCGTGGGATGGGGGGGTTCCGGAGAAAAGGGCTGCCTTCCTTTACGGTCCTCCGGGTGTTGGGAAAACCGTCACAGTGGAGGCTTTGGCGAATGACTTCAAAATGGAGTTGGTCGAGAAAAACGCTAGCGATTACAGGACGGAGGAGGCGGTTAAACGTTTTGCTGGGCTAGCCTCGCAATATGGCTCCTTGTTTGGGGCAAGGAGAATCATCTTATTCGATGAGCTTGATGGCTTAACTGGAACGGCGGACAAGGGCGGAGTTAAAGCCATGATCGACGTTATAAAAGCGGCTCAATGTCCCATTGTGCTCATCGCCAACAATGCTTTTGATCCAAGGTTTACGGCTCTACGCAACTATTGTCTCCTCATAGAGTTCAAGAAGCCGACGGTGGCGGAAGTCCTAAAACACTTAAAGGCGATATGCCTAAAAGAGGGGATAGAAGCCGAGGAAAACGCGTTAAAATTCATAGCTCAACGCTCAGAGGGCGACATCCGCTCAGCGGTCACAGATCTGCAGGCACTGGCTCAAGGCAAAAAGCGTTTGACATACGATGATGTTTCATGGCTTGGATATAGAGACCGTCAAGAAAACATATTCACCGTTCTGCGGATGATCATGTATGGAAAAACATGTGAAGGAGCAAAACGCGCGGTTAACATGGCGGACGTGGACGTTGACATGCTTTTCGAGTGGATATATGAAAATGTTCCAAACCACTTGACAGACCCCCATGATCTGGCAAGGGCTATGGATGCCCTATCAATGGCTGACGTTTACCGTGGAAGGATAAAGAAAACCCAAGACTGGGGCTTTATACGCTACGTAATCGACTTCATGACGGCTGGTGTGGCGATGGCGAGGATGAACACCAAAACTTCGGGATGGACGCCCTTCCGCTTCCCAGAACGGATACAAGCCCTATCAAAGTCCAAGGAGGAGCGGGGCGTTCAACTTGAAATCGGCAAGAAGATAAAGCGTAAATGCCACATATCCGCCACTAGGGCATCAAAAGAAATACTCCCCTATTTACGAATAATCTTCAAGAACAACGCCGAAATGGCAGCTGGAATCGCCAAATGGCTTGACTTAACCCCGGAAATGGTTGAATACATCGTGGAGGATAGGGAGAAGGCTGCAGCAATAAACAAACTTTTGGCCTAAACCTTTTTAATGGATTCTGCTTCCCTCAGTGATGTCTTTTTCGGGTTGCAGTGCCACCACGTTGCCCTTGTTGTCTTCAGCTGCTAAAATCATGCATTGGGATTCTACACCCATGAATTTTCTACGCTGAAGGTTTAAGATGAAGGCGTACTTCTTGCCTACAAGGTCTTCTGGTTTATACCATTTTAGAAGGCCAGCGACGGCTTGTCGTTTTTCCGTTCCGAAATCCACTATCATTCTTATGAGATTTCTTGAGCCTGGAATTTGACTCGCCTCTAAAACTTTTCCAATTCGCATATCTAGCTTTTGAAATTCTTCAAATGTTATCTCCGTCATGAGACATCACGTTCAATTCCGTTTACTGCATCGCTTTTTAAGTTTTGCGTGCCCTTCTCCGCTTTATTTTTTCAACGGTTTTGGTTACTCCTTCCCATCCTTCGACGGCTTTCGAGTGAATTATTTCGAAGGCTTCCTTCGATGTTAATCCCGTCAATTCTTCGCCTGTGGCTTTCCTGGCAAGGTATGCTGCAGCATTTAGGATCTCCCCATTTAGGCGGGAATCCATCAAATCCGCCAAATGACAGATTAAAGCCTCAATTGTGTGCGGTCTTATCGGTCCATACTCTCCGTGATGGGCGGAAACCACGTGAATAAGCTCTAGTGGAAAGCCTCTTCGAACAAGCTCCGCTATGGCAACCGACAAGTGATCCATATAATCAGCCAGCCCCGTGGTGCTGTAGCCACCATTCTGGTTGACAGTGTATGTCAGTGGCTTAAAGAGGTCGTGGAGCAAAACCCCTGCTACAACGAGGTCTCTGTTCACTTTTCCATGGTAAACTTTTTCAACAGATTTGCACAGCGCCAAAGCCAGATTAACCGTGGAGACTACGTGTTCAATGTATCCGCCCGGGTAGCAGTGGTGATGGGACAATCCCGCAGGAGAAATATCAAGAGACAAGCCTCTATAGACTTTCCCATCAACCTCAAAAATGGGGTTTTCAAGAAGCTCAATAATCTTCTCTCGAAGCTTTTTGTCTCGTATTTTCTCGGCTAAAGCCCTAATTTTGGGGTGAAGCAAACCCGCACATCCACACTGTTGAGTAGCGACATTTTATATCATTCTTCAGGCATATTACGTTTTGCAATTCTATTCCTTTCAGCGGTTGCTGTTTCATGTGCCAAACGTATTGGTTCAGGAATATCTCGCCGTGTGCAATGCTTAACGATTTTTATGGCTGTCTCAAGCGAAACCATGTGTCCAACGCTTACGTAGAGAATTTTTCCAGAGGCTGTTTTTACGGCGGCGCCTACTATTTCGTCTCCATCCCTTAAGTAGGCAAAATCCCCATCCCTAAAGGGTTCAACATCCCCTATAAGCCTGCTCTTAGCAACACCCACAGTGGGTTTACCCAAAACAACCCCCAAATGGCTTGCGAAACCACAACGATACGGATGGGCAAAACCCTGTCCGTCCACAAGAAAAACATCTGGCTGTACCCTCAATTTCCTAATACACATAAGGGTGGAAGGCAACTCTCTAAACGAGAGAAGCGTTGGAATATACGGAAAAACAGCCTCTCGCACAGCGGTCTGAGCCTCCACAAGCTTTAGACCGCTAAAGTCAAGAACCACAACAGCGCTTACAGCTAAACGCCCAACATATGCCGTGTCAACCCCACCAACATAGTGAATTTCCCTCGGAAGTTTATCTTCAAAAATTATGAATCTTGAAAGTTGAAGCTGCGCCCTATGCGCTTTTTCAACGGAAAAGCTTGGCTTTAAATTAGCGGAGCCCATTCATTTTCCTCTTTCAAGGGCCTCAAAGCGTCTTTCAAGTCTCTCTAGGCGCTTCATATACTTCTCAAGGGATTGTCTGCGGACTTCGTGGGTTACGTCTCCCCTCGTGGTTTCAATAACCTTCCTTGCGATGTCGCATTTCCTTCTAAGCCCGGGCACCAGCATATAAGCTTCATCCATAGCCATGAGTTCTGTGTAAATTTCATCCATTACTCGAAGGCACTCCTCACTCCTTTTGACATCACCCTCCCTTAAAGCGTCCAATGCCAGACGCCTATATTCGCCGATAACGTCTGCAAGGCCGAGCACATAATCTACAGGTGGAACGTTAATTTCCGCTGGCACCACATAGCGTCCCCGCTCAACCAACGCTAGGAAAATGTTTGCCTCCGCATACTCTTGAAGGGCAATGTCATACAAACCGCTGTGAATGATGTCCGGATGCGTTTTCGCCATTCCATTAAGCCTTAAAATAATTTCTCTGGCCCTTTCAAGGAGCTTCTCAGCCTCCTTAAGCCTCTTCTGGTGTATGAAAAGTATCGCCTGTTTAGAGAGACTTGTAACTCTCCGCATGTCAGCTTGGATTTTATCTTTCACCCTCTCCTTTTCTTTAAGTTCCTTCCTAACTTTCCTCAGAATAGCCTTCAAGGAGGACATAAGTTGAACACTCTCCATAAAATAGGCGGCACTGCTATTTTATTGTTGCCAAAGTACTACCAAAAAGTAAAGTGGGATATGGGGCGTTTGAGAAGCGGCGGCTTTTTAGCGCTTTAAGAGCCTTGCTGTTTTTCTTGTTCAGGCCATCGTTCTATTATCAGTTTGTCGTCTCCGATTTTGAAGCTCACCTTGACGAATATGGAGTCTGAGCCTTTGAATGGGAACATGCTGTCCTCCGCTAGGTCCTTTGGCAGGTATATTAGGAACTTGCCGTCTTTCCTTCTGAACAGTCTTCCTCTTCCTTCGTTAACCATGCTGGACACCTCGTTGGAGGTTTAAGACTGCATTGAATTGAGAGGTGTGTTATTTAACCTTTACTCCGTTAACTCAGAAAGTAAACCGGTGTTTAGCCGTGTGAAAACCGTAAGGGCTTCTCTAACCTACTCAAAAGAACGACGCGGCTGTCCTCTGATTCGTCAATAACCTTATACCCGGTTGCCTCTGCAAGTTTAAGAGCGAACTCGCGGATTTCCTTGTGGCTCGGCATCCCCTCATAGCCAAGGCGAAGTCTTGAAAAGCCCACGTGCATGAACGCCTTTGGCTCAACGTATGTTGGGTTAGCTTTCTCTATTAATTTGGCGTATTCCTCAATGTTTTCCATGTTTAAGCCGCGCACCGCCGTTATGCGGATCACCGTTGGGCACTTGAAGCTATGGAGAAGCTCCAGCGTCTCGTTGAGTTTTTCCCAAGCGTCTGGAATAAGGGGTCTACAAACTTTTCTGTAGGTCTCCTTGTTTGGAGCGCAAACCGAAACATACAGCTGAGAGGGTTCATGGCTTAACTTTGCCAACGCCGACGGCATAGTACCATTGGACACCAGAAAAGTTGTGAAGCCCCTCTTATGAAAGGCGTGGATGAGTTCTCCAATGGGCTCGTAAAGGGTTGGCTCGCCAGTTAAGCTTATAGCCGCATGGCGGGGCCTTAACGCCTCCCTTAGTTTTTGCGGGTCTGCCTTTGGGTTTCCCTTATATCCACTCAGAATCGCCAGTTGAGCCTTTATGCATCCTTCAACAATTTCTTCAGGCGAGTCCCACGTGGGCAGCTTGGTTTCTTCCCATGTTATTTGGAGGTCTCCGCTTTGGGCTCTCCAGCAGAAAAGGCATCTTTGGGTGCAATAGAATAGGGCGGGGGTCATCTGGATGCACTGGTGGCTCTTTATGCCGTAAAACTTCTGTTTGTAGCATGATCTACCGTGAACGATTGCCTCATAAAGCCATTTACACCTTTTAACAGCCGAATGTCTACCAACAATGTGGTATCGCTGCTTCTTCAAGACTTCAATCAGCGAGTCTGGGACTAAACTCATCGTTTAACCGCAATTTAAAAATGAAAGACGCTTTTATAAACCGCTCTTCTCATTTAAAGCAGTACTCAATCTCCTGGAAGTCTAAACAAAGCCTCACAACATCCCTCTTGACGCTTTCTGGGTTCTCCCCATCAAACACCACCCTTTTCATAAAATCGGCGATTTCCGCCATCTCCCTCTCTTTCATACCTCGCCTCGTGACCTCACATGTTCCAACCCTTACAACACAATCAACAATTATGTTGGCCTCTTGAAGTTTCTCGGCCACACGCCTGCCACGCTCGTAGCCTCCAAAGTCCATTATGACTTGATTGGATTCCGTAAAACCAAGCCTTGAACATTTTACTGGAAAACCGTGTTCATGAAGCGCCTTGGCCAAAGCTCTAGCGTTGCGAACCACCTGTTCAGCATATTCCCCGCCAAAACTCTTCATTTCAGCCAAGGCCAAAGTTAAGGCGGCTATACGGTTCCAGTGAGCGTTATCCACAAACCTTGGATAAATTTTGGCCTTCATCAATTCGCCATGCTCTCTATCCGCCAGAAGGATGCCACCTTGAGGGCCAAAAAAGGACTTATGCGTCGAACCAAAGAGCGCATCAGCCCCCTCCCTCAGTGGGTCTTGAAACTTTTTTCCGGCGATAAGTCCCAACACGTGAGAACCGTCAAACCCTACGACTGCCCCGTTTTCATGGGCAACATCAGCCAACTCTTTAACCGGATGGGGAAATAGGATTAAGCTGGCCCCCAAAATCAGGACTTTTGGCTTCACTTTATTGATAGCTTCCACAGCCTTCTCCATGTCAACTTTCATGTTCTCCTTGGAAAACGGTAGGGGGAAAACCTTCAAACCTAAAAGTCCAGACAACCCATCATTCCACAAGCCCGGGTATCCCCCATCCTCCGGTGAGATGCACATAAGCGTATCTCCAGGCCTTGTGAAACACGCCAAGAAAATTAGGTCCGCAATGTGTCCGGAGAGTGGACGAAGATCAGCAGTTTCAGCTCTAAAAACCTCTTTCGCTAACTCTTCTCCATAATGTTCGATTTCGTCGATGAATCTTGTGCCCATGTAGAAGCGGTCTCTAGCCGTATAACGATGTCCAAGCTCCGAGGCTAAGAGGCTGCGCACAGCCTGGCTCATAACGTTTTCAGAGGGGATAAGGTTTAGGCATTCCCTTCCACGCCACTTCTCATGCTTCTTAACCAAGCTTAGAATTTCGTCAATCATTAACCAACCTCCGGGCGTTCACGTTTTTGGATGATGTTTCTCTAAAAGGTTTACGGTTCAAATAATTCCAAAAGGTAAAGTTTAAAACACTCCAATGATAGTAAATGTTCACATCACGAACAAATACGAGGCAATTGGAGCGCGGCAAAATTGAATAAAAAAACCGTAGCTGTGGACGCATTAGTAGCCATACTCATTTTGTCAGCGTTCCTTCAATTAATTATCCCACAAGTTCATGCAGTAAACGTTGAAATAACATCCGTTTCGCCAAAAACTGGAAAGGTTGGAGATACAGTTTCCTTAGTTGGAAAAATAAATACTACAAATGGCGAGTATCTGGTATTTCTTGGCAGCGTCAATGTTGCAAGTGGAACCGCTTCCGGAAACAATGTTAACTGCACTTTTAGGGTTCCCTCCCTTCCAACAGGAAATTATACACTAGCCCTACATGATATTACCGCAAACGCCAATGCCACATCGTGGTTCTATATTGAAACAGGCTACATTGTCAAAGTTGCCAAACCACCCTATCCTAGACAATTCCAAGAGGGTGAAACGGCCATCACCATTTCCACCAACATAACCGGCGGAAGGACAAATACCGTTTACGCCGCCAACATCACCGTTAAAACACCAGCAAACGAAACCTACTGGTCGCTTGTTCATTTAAACACGACGAGCACCGGAGAAGCCACCGCATCACTCAAGTATCCAGAAAATTTTGTGGGGGGCGCCCACACAAACTATGCTGGGACCTACCTGGTTAGTTTTAACGGAACCCTAGCTTCTGACACGTTTTTCATAGGACTTACAGACCAAGCGGAATACCATAGGGGAGACACCATCAAAATTAGGGCTGTCAACTACTCGCCTTTCAATGGCGAAAACGTGACGATAACCATCACTTTTGAAAATAAAACCGTTGACCGCTTTAACTGCACCGTTCTAAACGGTATTGTTGAAGCAAATTGGACAGTTCCAAATCACGTGCTTGTCGGAAACTACCGCATAAGCATAACACCAAAACCAGGAACCAAAAAGGTCAGTGACTTCCAGATTTTTGCGGTTCCAGGATTCAGAACAGAGATTATTCCAAGGAACCTCGCTGGAGAACCCGTACCAAATGTTCTCATTAGAGTTTTCGATAGATGGGCTAACGTCACCTATAATGTTACGAGTAATGCCGATGGTGTGTCAACTATTGAACTGGAAAGGGGCGAATATGAATCCTTAGCATACTTCAAAAAGGTTAGGGTTGGCGAATCCTCATTCACTATTCAAGAGAGTGGCAAACTAAACCTCACATGCCGGCTTACAAACCTAGAAATAAAAGTTGTGAGCGAAGGAGGCAACTTGCTAAAAATTCCATTCGTGGCTCTCAATCTATCCATCACCTACTCCACCAACTTGGATGGTGGAAAAACTGAAAAAGAAACGATCGTCTCCCAAACAAGCGTTGATGGATCTGTCCAGCTTAAGTCGCTCATCGTAAACGCCTCGTATAAGATTGCGGCTTCCCGTTATGGCAGAGTTTTCAACCCGAGCAATGACACCATTTCCGAGCTAAAACCGATTGGATGGAACCATGTGACTATAATTTGCCCAATCAAGCCCCTACAGATAAGCGTGGTGGATGCAAAGGATGCGCCCATATCGAATGCCTTGGTGGAGATTCAAGAAACTATGGGTGGCATCCGTTATACAAGCTACACAAATCAAAACGGACAAGTCACTTTCAACTGTGTGATTGGCGTATATCTCATTAAAGTTCACTCCGGAGGAGTTCTATTAAACGCAACGACCACCGAATTATTCGAAGAGAAAAATTTGACTCTACGGTGTTGTCTGTACAGCCTTCCCATATGCATAAAAGTTGTCGATTACTTCGGGCAGCCCATCCCTAATGTTGATGTAATCTTGGAGAGAAATGGCGTACAGATAAGCTCCAAACGCACCGAAAGTGACGGTATTGCTAGTTTCATGGAAACTGGAGGAACCCTAACAATAAAAGTGTATTTGACAGGTCAAAATCAGCCGGCTCTGACCCTTACGTGTTCCATCTTAGAAGCGAGGGATGAAACAAATCCAATAGTGGTCAAGGTTGGGCGGTATGTATTTCTAGCTGGTTTTCTCCTTGAAACAGCATGGTTTGCAACAATATTCTTAATTGTGATTTTAGCCGCCATCTTCCTTGCGATTGAGGTCTTAAAATTAAGGAAACATCGATAAAAGCAAACTAGAAGCTGAATATAGCTCTGTCCAGAAAAACCTTTATATCATTTTAAGGCTCTTCTCTTAACAAGGGACGTGTAAAAGGCAATTTTATATACAGATCAAGGGTTGTGTCGTGCCTTGGCGCAGGTGAAGATGTGTTCTCCCAGATGTGAACTCTTCAAATGCGGCAAAAACGCTGCTGTTTTCCGTCGAGACGGCGTGTGGTGCAGATGGACCGAGGACATGTGCAGTGTGGCAAATTGTTCATACGCCCTCTGTGTTAAGAGGAGGCTCCTTCCAAGGGGAATATGCGGCGAAACTGTCAAAAGGAAAACCGTGGAGAAACAACCCGAGGAAGTTGTCCGTCCAGCAATAAAGCTTAGGGGTAGAGCTCTCCGCAAAATAGGCGAACGGGAACTCTTTTAAGCTGTATCCAGCATTGCCCAGTAAGTTCCGAGGCCACGAACCCTCTTTTCATCTGGCCTTAATGCGTTTCACCACGGGAGGCCTTATTTTCTTCAGAACTCTATAACCGCAAACAGTGCACTTTATTTCTCCACCTCGGAGCTCAAGCTCCTCCGTGGAAACTTTTGCACCGCACCTTAAACACTCGTAAACTAGTCCTGGAGCCATCTTCTCCATGGTTTTCCCTTTTAGAGAGGGACTTGTTTACTTTTAAATGTTTCCAAATATTTTCATCTGTAAACAACAAGAAGGAGGAGCATGAAACACTTAAAACATCTGCTTTCAACAGTTCTGCCGCCGGAAGAAGTGCCCACCATTTACGGTTCCTATGATATAGTGGGGGATATAGCCATCATACGCTTATCTGAAGAGTCCAGAAAATATGGTCGGATCATTGCCGAAACAATCATGAAGATTCATAAGAACGTCAAGACAGTCTTGGCTCAAACGAGCCCTGTTCATGGGGATTTCAGACTGCGGGAACTTAAACATCTTGCCGGAGAGTACAAAACGGAAACGGTTCACAGGGAGTTTGGATGCCTATTCCTAGTTGACCTAAAAACGTGCTATTTCTCGCCTAGGCTTTCCTTTGAAAGAATGCGCATCGCGAAGCTTGTTAAGGATGGCGAAACCATAGTGAATATGTTTGCTGGGGTTGGATGCTTCTCCATAGTTACTGCTAAACACTCGAGAGCCGAGAAAATATACTCCATAGACATAAACCCCGCGGCGGTCCAATACATGCGGGAGAACATCAAACTTAACCAAGTTGATGACAGGGTAGTGCCTCTAGAAGGAGATGCAAAAGACATTATACAAGAAAAGCTTCGAGGCATAGCAGACAGGGTTCTAATGCCTCTTCCCGAAAAAGCCTTTGAATACCTCCCCCATGCCCTTTTATCGCTAAAAGATGGCTATGGCTGGATACATTACTACGATTTTGAACATGCAAGGAAAGGCGAAAACCCTATTGAGAAGGTTAAGGCAAAGGTCGCCGTTGAACTTGAAAAACTGGGGGTGCAATTCGACATTCATTGTGGTCGAATAGTTAGGACGACGGGGCCAAACTGGTATCAAGTTGTTTTGGACATACTGTGCAAGGGTTTGAAAGTCTAGCAAAATTTAAAGGCTTATAAGCCTACATGAAGATGGGAACAGAATGAAAAGGAAGCTTATGGAAATACTCGCATGTCCAATAGACAAACATTATCCTTTGGAGTTGTATGTTTTTGAGGAAAGGGAGGAGATCGTTGAGGGTTTGATTGTCTGCCCGAAATGTTTGAGGTGGTATCCCATAAGGGATGAGATTCCGGAAATGCTTCCAGACGAACTTAGGAAGGAAAGCGAGGATTTGCCATTTCTGAAAAAGTGGAGGGAGAAAATCCCGGAGAAAATTCTTTTCGAGGGGAAGCCCTTCAGCCTGAAAAAGTGAGAGGCTTATTTTAATTTCACGAGTCTCCCGGTTTTTGAGGATTTTAATGCAGCTTCAGCTATTCTTAGGGCTCTTAACCCATCCTCCCCGGTTATTAGGGGTTTCTCCTTTCCTAAAATGCAATTTGCAAAGTGTTGAAGCTCAAGTTTTAATGGTTCTTGCCATGGAAGTCTCGGCTGAACTGTTTCCTTTGCATCCTCTATCGTTAGCTCCTGCGTGATATAATCCAGCTTCATTATCGCTTCGCTTCCCGTAACTATTAATGTCCGTGTTTTGTATGGTGTCAGCCAATTGGATTCGATGAAAGCGTTTTTTCCGCCTTCGAAAGTTAGCATTATGTGGGCGTAATCCTCATAAAGTCTATGTTTCATGTTTCCAGTTTTTGCGTAAACAGCGATTGGTTCGCCACCGAAGAGATAACGGGCTACGTCGATGTCGTGGATTGCCAAGTCTTTTACAACACCTACGTCGCCTATCCTTTCAGGCCATTGGGAAACCCTTTTTGCTGTCGCGCATACAAGTTCGCCTATTCTCTTATCCTCAATAGCTTTCTTAATGTACTGTAAACCCGGGATAAAGCGCATCAAAAATCCCACTGTGAGGTGTAAGCCCTCTTTTTCTGCCGTTTTTATAAGGGCCTCTGCTTGTTTTGAGTTTGCTGCCATGGGCTTTTCAACTAGGACGTGTTTTCCAGCTTTTAACGCCTTCATTGCCTCTTTTGCAAGGCTTGTGGACCATGTGCAAACACTCACCGCCTCAATGTCCTTTCTTTTAAGCATTTTCCCCACTTCCACGTAAGCCTCGACGTCGAACTGCTTAGCAATGTTTTTTGCCCTTTCAGCGTTGATGTCGCAGATCGCCAAAAGCTCTGTTTCTTCGAGTTCGCTAAACACTCTGGCATGGTTTTTACCCCAAAAACCGGCCCCGATCACTGCCACTCCAATTTTTCCACTCATTTTTTCCAAACACCTCTTCCTAAACCACGATACACGAAGCCCTCAGCTTCAACTTTCGCGGGCTCCAGAAGCCTCTCAAAGTCAACGAGTGCAGTTGGCATGTTTGCTAAAAGCTTGATTTTTCTTAAATTTAACCGTTTAAATTGTTCATGTCCCGTGAAGATCACTATACAGTCCACTCCCTCTAGGGCTTCCATAAGGTTTTCTTTAATCAATTGTGGTTCAAGGTCTATGACCTTTTGCGATAGGTATGGGTCGTAAATGCTTGGCTTGGCCCCCTTCCTTTCAAGCATTTTTACGAAATCTTTCAATGAACTCTTGGGAACATCTGCTACATTTGGGGTTTGGGAAGCGCCGAGCACAGCGATTTTCGCCCTGCGGATGGATTTTCCGCAGCTTTTCAATGCATCTTGAACAAGGCTAACTATGCGCCTCGCCATCTCCTTGCTTAGCCCTAGGGCTGTCTGTGAAATTTTAAGTTTAACATTTTGGGTTTCTGCAGCCTCAAACAGTAATGGAAGAGCTTTTTCACCGCCAAAGCTGTCCCAGGCAAGCTGAGAAAATCTGCCTACACTCGTAAACACTAAACTCTGGGCACTCAAATAGTCAACTCCAATCTTCTCACAAAAGGCAGCGAACTCGTTAGCTAACGCTGAATCAACGTTTCTACATAAAGTCTCAAAAAGCACTGCAGCCTCTGCCGCCTTAAGGTCTAACGACTTCGCAAACCCCGCTCTCGTTATAGCGGCCATAATGTTTGACGCTTTCTCTAAACTTGCTTTATCTTGCGCTGCTACAATACGCCTGCAGTTTGCCAAGCTTCTCAATGTCTGCTTTTCAGGTAGGGGGACAGGGCAATATGCAAAATAAACGTCTTCGCCAACTTTGAACCCGGATGCGTTCTCAATGGTTTCCCTGATGATCCCCTCGTTAACGCCTATCCCAACAGTGCTAACGTTTATAACTAACGCGTTTTTTCGGAGGTGCGAGCCGACTTTCTTGAATATTCTTTCAATATCCGAGTAGTCTACGGCTCCTCTTTCATTCACTTTAACAGCTGTTGAAACCAGTATAATCTCATTTCCGGCAGCCTCCTCGAGACTGCATGAAACTTGTATTTTTTTATTTTCCAAGCCTTTCTGAAGAATGGGCTCTATCTCCTGATTTAAGAATGGGGCTCTGCCCTTAGAGATTTGCTCAATTAAAGCTCTGTCATAGTCAACACATAAAACTCTGAATCCCGCCTCCGCTAAGAGGCATGCGTGAAGTATGCCGATACGTTCGCATCCAATAACACTAACCGTGGTTTTCTCGCTTCCATGCGCACCTTTTTCCTCCAAAGCCCTTGGCGGATCCATCGTTGGCGACATCTGATCTCCCGACTGCCTTTTAGCCCTTTACACTATCAATTATCCTTTTAAGCTTTAGACTAAACTCGTGAATAAGCTCTTCAGCTTTCTCCTTCGTTTTTGCCTCTGCATAAAGCCTGTAAAGGGGTTCGGTTCCACTCGGCCTCATTAGAATTGAGCTTTTGTCCTCAAACCATATTTTGATCCCGTCAATTGTGCTTATGTTTTGTCCCTTTGTTTGCTCGATAAGTTTCTCCAAAACCTTTTCCTTAATTTCGTTTGGGCAGTCCACTTTGCCCTTCTCAATGTAATATTTTGGGAGTTCGCCTAGGAGCTTAGAGAGCGGCTTATTTGTGTTCGCCATTATGTCCAGTATCAAGGCTGTTGCCATGGCTCCATCCCTAACTGCCTGATGGGGCCCGTAAAAGATTCCACCGTTCTCTTCCCCTCCCAGTTTCGCGTTAAGCCTTTTCATGGTATGGGACACTGTTACGCTTCCAACTTTTGTCCAAACAACCTCTCCGCCATAAGCCTCGGCAATATCCTTAACCAGCGTGGAGGAACTTATTGGCGAAACAATTTTTTCACCCGGATTCTTCATCAAGAAATGTTTCTCAACGAGGGCGAAGGTCTTATCACCCCAGTGGATTTCCCCAGTTTCATCGACAAAAATAGCGCGGTCAGCGTCCCCGTCAAAGGCGACACCCACATCCGCATTTAAAGCCTTAACAGTCAAAGCCAATTCTGAAAGATTCTCTGGACGGGGTTCCGGCGGTCTTGTCGGAAATGTTCCATCGATATTCGCGTTTATTGTTGTAACTTTGCAGCCCAAATCCCTCAAAAGCTTCGGAGCTGCAAGGGCTGCCACGCTGTTTGCCGCGTCAATAACCACATGGTAGCGTTTTCCCGCTATTCTTGCAATGTCTACATGCCTCTTGATAGCCTCCACGTATTCACCAATGATTCCATGAATGGTCTTTGTTTCCCCTATCCTATCCCATTCAGCATACCGTATCCTACCCTCGAAAAATATGCTTTCAATCTCCACTTCTTGCTCTCGTGAAATTTCTATTCCATCATTCCACACGACTTTTATTCCATTATATTCTGGCGGGTTATGGGAGGCCGTCACTATAACCGCTCCGTTCACCCCATGATTTTTTACGGCGTACTGTAATGCGGGGGTTGGGGCCATACCAGTAAACATGACATCGCAGCCTGCGGCGTTTAGACCAGAAATCACCGCTTTTGTAAGCATCGGGCTGCTTGTTCTGGCATCATGCCCCACTATTAGTCTTCCGCATTTAAAGAAAGTGCCTATGGCCGCTCCAATTTTCGCCACAAGGTCTGGAGTTAACTCTCTGTTTGCTGTTCCTCGAATCCCATTTGTTCCAAACAATCTTCTGGAGCTTAGCATTTAACGCGACACCTTTCATGTTCGAGTGTGATGCTCATTGCCGTCTTGACGAGCCGCAAGCCTATTAATTCGGGTCCTTCCAATAAAACGGTTTCGTGAAGGGGGAAAATGAAGGTTATGCTTCACGAGATGAGCTGGGTTGAGGCAAAAGAGTATTTCAGCAAAAATGATATTGCCATAATCCCCGTGGGTTCGAACGAGCAGCATGGCCCGCAAAATCCCCTTGGAACAGATCATTTAATTGCTAAAGCCATTGCAGAGGAAACAGCCAAACGCACTGGCGTCGTATGTCTACAAGTTATACCCTTCGGTGTGAGCCACCATCACAGACAGTTCTGGGGCACAATTCACATTTCTCCAAAAACATTCAAAAGCTACGTGAAGGAGGTTTGTCTATCCTTAAGCTATTTCGGCGTAAGAAAGATAGTCATAGTTAACGGGCATGGTGGAAACCTCGCAGCTTTAGCGGAGCTTGCTAGAGAGTTAAGAGAAAACGGCATTTTCGTATCCATCTTCCAATGGTGGCCTGCAGCCGGCAAACTCCTCCCAGACATTTTCAAGCCCGAGGAAAGGGGACACGCTGGGGCTGAGGAAACATCCATGAACCTAGCCCTTCATCCACGTCTTGTGTGCATGGATAAAGCCGTTGACGAGGAGGTACGCAGATACTTCGCTGAAGGTGCAGGCATAACCCTACCTCTAGACACGGCCGACTACACTAGTTCAGGGGTTTTCGGCAAATCAACAACAGCCTCTGCGGAAAAAGGAAGAAAAATCTTTGAGGCTGTTGTCAACGAGCTGGTTAAACACGTCAATTTGTTGAAGAACGCGAGGATAGAAGATTTAATGGCTAAGTCAAAGATCTAGGCGGCTACTCCCACTCTATCGTTGCCGGAGGCTTATGAGTTATGTCATAGACTACTCTTGCAACATGGGGGATCTCGCTGGTTATCCTTGTGGAAATTTTTTCTAAAATCTTGAACGGTATTTTAGCGAAACTCGCGGTCATGGCTTCCCGGCTTTCCACAACTCTGATGGCGACAACATAGCCGTATGCCCTTGCGTCACCCTTAACACCAGTGGCTTTTGTATCCGTTAGAACTGCAAAATACTGCCAAAACCTATCCTTTAACCCGCTCTTCTCAATTTCCTTTCTTACAATCTCATCCGCCTTTCTTGCAATGTCAATTTTTTCCCGTGTTACCTCACCGATAACCCTCACGGCAAGCCCCGGACCTGGGAACGGTTGTCTGTGAACTATTTCCTCCGGCAACCCGAGAAGTTGTGCAACCTTTCTAACTTCGTCTTTATAGAGGTCTCTTAGAGGCTCCACTATCTTCTTAAATTTCACTTTAATCGGGAGACCTGCAACGTTATGATGCGTTTTAATCTTGTCTGAAAACCTTCTGAAACCAGATTCTATTCTGTCAGGGTAGATGGTCCCTTGAATCAAGTATTCCGCGCCTACTCTTTCAGCTATTTCCTCGAAAACACGGATAAACTCTTCACCTATTACCTTTCTTTTTGCCTCTGGGTCTTTTATGCCCTTAAGCTTTTCCAAAAATCTGTCTTGAGCATTAGCCACTACAAGATTTATCCCAAACTTTTCAAACGTGTTTTTCACAAATTCTGGTTCCTTCTCCCGCATGAAGCCATGGTCAACGAAAACGGCTGTCAGCCTGTCGCCTAACGCCTTGGCCGCAATTAAGGTAGCCACGCTGGAATCTATTCCACCGCTTAACGCTATTATCGCTTTTCCATCACCAACCTCGCTTTTCACTTCATCAACCATTCGCTCTATAACGTCCTCCATCTTCCAATTTGCGGAACAACCACACACCTTAAAAATGAAGTTATGAATCATCTGCATGCCTTTAATGGTGTGCGTAACCTCAGGATGCCATTGCAAACCATAAATTGGCTTAGTTTTATGCTTGAAAGCAGCCACGGGACAATTTTTCGTAAATGCTAGAACTTCAAAATCCGACGTAACCGAAAACACGGTGTCACTGTGACTCATCCAAACCTTTTCTTTCCTATTTAAGCCTTCAAGAACTCCTACTGGCTTTTTAATAATTGCATAGGCTGGACCATATTCTCTGCGCTCAGCCCGTTTAACATCGCCGCCGAAAATTTTGGCTATGAGCTGGTGTCCATAACATAAGCCTAAAACAGGCAAGCCTAGATCAAAAATGCGCATATCTGGCTTAGGCGCATTATCGTCAAAGACGCTGGCAGGTCCGCCGGATAGGATGATCCCTTTAACGTTGAGTTTTTCGCCTAAAACTTTAATTTCCTCCGGCTTTATGTCGTAGGGCACTATTTCTGAATATACATTGTTTTCCCTAATGCGTCTCCCTATAAGATGGCAATATTGCCCACCGAAATCCAACACCAATATCGCATCGTATTTCATATTTTTCACATGCTTAGCCTCTCAAAGACGCGCCGACGCAATTTACCAGAACATGTTAGGCGTAAATGTATTTTTGCTGCTCCCACAATGTAACTTCGTTTCTGTTTTCTGGCATGTAGGGCTCGTATTCCCTCCACTCCTGCATTTTCAACTCCAAGTATTTTTCGGCCGTCTCTCTGCCTAAGGCTCTTATGCAGATGTCGTCGCTTTCCCATTCTTCCAATGCCTCTTTAAGCGAACCCGGCAACATTTTGATTCCAAGCTCTCTACGCTTAGCCTCACTTAAATGGTAAACGTTCGCGTCCACTGGGGCACCTGGCTCAATCTTCTTTCTAATGCCGTCAAGGCCAGCCTCAAAAACTGCAACATAAGCCAGATAAGGATTGCATAGAGGATCTGGACATCGAAACTCTATTCTCGCTTCATTCTCCTTTCCCGGGAAGTATTCGGGCACTCTTATTAAGGCTGAACGGTTTTTCCTGCTCCATGTAACGTAAACTGGCGCCTCATAGCCCGGCACAAGTCTCTTGTAGCTGTTAACTGTTGGAGCTACGATGGCGCATAGGGCCCTTGCATGCTCAAGGATTCCACCTATAAAGTAGCGGCATTTCTGCGATAGGTAAGCGTACCCATTCCTGTCATAGAATAGGTTTCTTCCAGTTTTTACGTCGAAGAGCCCAAGGTGAATGTGCATGCCGCTTCCAGGCTTTCCAAACCATGGTTTAGGCATGAAAGTGGCTATCCAACCATATTTCCTATCTGCAACGGCTTTGGCTGCAAACTTATATCGCACAATGTTATCCGAAGTGGTCACGGGATCTGAATATTTGAAGGTTATCTCGTTTTGGGCAGGTCCGACCTCGTGGTGTTCCCTTTCGACCTCTATGCCCATGGTGAAAAGGGCGTTAGTCAAATCCAGTCTAAAGCTTTCAGTTAGGTCGCGGCCCGGAGCTATGTCAAAGTACCTATGCTTGTCTGTTAAATGGTTTTCAACAGGCTGAAAGCCTTCATCTGGAGTCTTCCGCACCAAATAAAATTCGAGTTCTGCGGCGGCTGTCGGTTCGTATCCTTCAGCGCGCATTTTTTCGAGGCTTTTTTGGCATATGTAGCGGGGATCCCTTTCGAAGGGTTCTCCTTCTGGTGTGTATATGTTGCAGATGAAGCTGACAACACTTTTATCGTAAAAGTAGTAGGGGCAAACGGTGAATGTGCTTATGTCAGGCTTCATAATCATGTCGCTTTCCTCTATGCCGACGCCGCCAACCAAGGATGACCCGTCAAAGCCTACGCCCTCAGATATAGCGTCCTCAACTTCCTCTATAGGCACTGTCCTACCTCTAAAGTATCCAAGCAGATCCGTAAAATGAAGTAAAACATGCTCAGCGTTTCTCATGAGCTTAAAGCATAACTCAACATTTTTGTTCTGATTGTACCGCCAACTTGGCATATTCACTCCACTTCAATTTTTACGGCAGAAATGGTTTAAACTGTAAATATAAAAAGTTTTTCCACAAAAATATCAACAAACGTTAAATAGTATGAGGATTATTCGCACAAATGTAAAGCATCTGAGGGGTTTGTGGGAAATGAGCCGTGCAAATATTCAAGGAGACATTTTTGAGGAAGAAGCGAAGGCGTTAGGTGCCAAAAAGAATGTTGCTCTGAACGATGTTGACCTCAGAATATTGAAGGCTTTAACATCGGATGCTCGATTATCCTCGAGGCAGCTTGCTAAACAGTGTGGTGTTTCAACGAGCACTGTGCTTTCAAGGATTAAGAGGCTGGAAGAAAGCGGTGTAATAAGGGGGTACACCACCATAGTTGACCATGAAAAACTTGGCTACGAGCTAACAGTTGTGGTTGAATTAACGGTTTCTAAAGGGCGTTTATTGGAGGTGGAAAACGAAGTTGCAAAAATACCTAACGTCTGCTGTGTCTACGACGTGACTGGTTTAATAGACGCCATAATAATCGCCAAATTCAAAAGCAGAGAAGAACTAAGCAGGTTTGCAAAGAGACTGCTGGCGATGCCCTACGTGGAAAGAACAAACACCCACGTAGTGCTGACAACAATAAAAGAGGACTTCAGAGAACTAGTCTAGAACAACAACGTTCTTCCCCCCTTTTATGAGAGCGACCCTTCGACGCAAAGGGAAAACTTAATTCCATCCCGCAAATTAGAAAATTAACAGCGCGTGTGCGGGGGTTGCCAAGCCTGGTCAAAGGCGCAGCCCTGAGGAGAAGCCATAAGCTTTGCAGAACGGCTGTCCCGTAGGGGTTCGTGGGTTCAAATCCCACCCCCCGCACTTTCACTACACACCTG